>Ga0222712_10003547_pt1 | contig 16914 bp, 19 predicted proteins | sample C33_657DmetaG_FD_165043 | JGI IMG/M metagenome (GOLD analysis project Ga0222712, IMG submission 165043) | Estuarine water microbial communities from San Francisco Bay, California, United States - C33_657D | ecosystem: Environmental > Aquatic > Marine > Unclassified | place: USA: California...
GGTAATTTCGAACCCCTTCATTTCGCTAGCGCCAGATGTACACGTCTCGCAACAATCTCACCTGAGACTAATACAAACTCAAAAAATCAAAAGTTGACCATTATATGCCCCGGAATCCACTAATGGCAGCTATTCCTTTTAATTTGGCGCTAATTGGCTTAAATTGGCATCATGCCCATCTGCGACAGCAAGGAACTGGCTTCAGCCCTCGGGATCACCGTGGCGCGGGTCAGTCAGATGAAGAGCCAAGGTCGTTTCGATGGTTGCTTCACCGTTGTCCGTAACAGGATCGAATGGGATAAGGAAGCAGCCATCAAGGCGTACACCGAAGGCAATCCACTTGTCTCAACGAGTCCCACGCGTAAGAAATCGGATGAACTTGAGATTCCAAGCTTCAACGAGAGTCGAGCCAAGTCAGAGCATTTCCGTGCTGAACTTGCTCGTCTTGATCTTGAAGTCAAAGAGCAGCAATTGGTGGAAGTTGCTCGTGTTCAGCGTGAGGCTTTCACTGCTGCTCGTGCTGTACGGGATGCTCTGGGTAATATTCCTGATCGGGTTAGTAATCAACTTGCCGCTGAAAGCGATCCGGTCGTTATTCACCAGACGTTGACTGAAGAGATTCGCAAGGCGCTGGAGACGTTGACAAAGAGCGCAGCTGAGGTTGACAAATGATTGACGGAGCCCTGGTGTACCGCAGTGCTTTTCGGGATGGCTTGAAGCCTGACCCCGATTTGACGGTGTCGCAATGGGCAGATTTGTACCGAATGTTGTCAAACAAGGCGAGTGCCGAGCCTGGACCGTGGCGGACGGAAAGGACTCCTTACCTCCGGGAAATCATGGACTGCATGTCTGCCAACTCGGCGGTGCAGAAGGTGGTGTTCATGGCTGGCGCACAGCTTGGCAAGACGGAGGGCATCAATAACGTTGTGGGTTACATGATTGCGCATGCGCCCGGACCAGCACTTTTTGTGCAGCCGACGATTGAGATGGCTAAAAGGCTGAGTAAGCAGCGCCTCGATTCACTCATTCATGAGACACCGTGTCTTGCCGACAAAGTCGCTCCTGCTCGAAGCAGGGATTCAGGCAACACGATGTTCAGCAAGGAATTCCCTGGTGGCATCCTTCTTCTCACGGGTGCCAACTCTGCTACGGGGTTGCGCTCTGCTCCTTGTCGCTGGGTGCTTCTTGACGAGGTTGATGCTTTCCCGAGTGATGTGGATGGTGAGGGTGACCCTTGTGCATTGGCTGAACGACGTGCGTCAACCTTTTCCAGGCGGAAGATTATTCTCACCTCCACGCCAACGGTAAAGGATACGAGCCGGATTGAGACGGAATATTTGGCGTCGGATCAACGTCGATATTTCGTCCCTTGTCCGCATTGCGATCACATGCAATGGCTGCAGTGGAAGAATCTGCAGTGGCGTGACGGTGATCCAAAGACTGCTGCGTATGTCTGCGAGGCTTGCGGGGCGCACATACCAGAGCATTTCAAGAGCGAAATGCTTCGCAAAGGCGAATGGCGAGCGACGGCAATTAGCCAAGATCCGCGAACCGTAGGATTCCATCTTTCTTCTTTATATTCACCACTTGGGTGGAAAAGTTGGGAAGAAATTGTTAGCGAATTTTTACGTGCGAAGAACGACGCGCCGTTGCTCAAAACCTTTGTCAACACTGTGCTGGGCGAGACTTGGGAGGAAGAAACTGGGGCAAAACTTGGTGCCGATAGCCTTTCTGAGCGAGCCGAGTTCTACCCCGCCGGTGAAGTGCCCAAGGGTGCCAGTATTTTGACTGCTGGTGTTGACGTACAGGACAACAGGGTCGCGATTGGGCTTTATGCGTGGGGCGCTGGTGAGGAGTGCTGGTTGATCAGTCACACAGAGATTTACGGCGACCCAGCCGGACAAAAGTTGTGGGAACAAGTTGATGACCTCGTGCTAAGGGATTACCCGCATGCCGATGGCGGAAGACTCAAAGTTTCGGCAATTGGAGTGGATTCCGGCGGTCACTTCACAAGCGAAGTTTATGCGTATGCCAGAAGCCGAAAAGGTAAAGGAGTGTTTGCTTTGAAAGGACAATCGGTGCGGAACAAACCGCCTATTGGGAAGCCTTCCAAGGTGGATATTAACTACAAAGGGCAAGTTTTGAAAAATTCCGCTGAGGTGTTCCCGGTGGGCACTGACACGATCAAATCAACGTTGTTTGGTCGGTTGAAGCACAACGAGCCTGGTGCTGGGTACATTCACTTCCACGCTGAAGCTGGTCAGGAGTACTTCAAACAGATCACATCGGAACGCCAGGTTGTCCGCTACGTCAAGGGTTTTGCGGTTCGTGAATGGAAGAAAAAAGCCGGTGATCGAAACGAGGCGCTTGATACATTCGTATACAGCTATGCCGCATTGCACTTCCTGTACATGCGGTTCAACAGGAACACGATCTTTGAGCAATTCGAGCGTGGTATTGCCAATGCCGCAAAAAATGCCAATACAACGCAGGAATTGGCGAAACCGCCAATAGAGTCGCCATACCGCCCGCCTCAGCGTAGACTTCAAAGGCGAGCACAATCATTCGTGACAAGCTGGTGAGCATCCTTGTCCCTGATTTGATTTATGCAGGTGACACCGTCGTTTTTGACGTGCCTGCGTTCAAGGATGCAATTGGCACCAGCATCGACAGTGGCACGTACACGATGAAGTGGTATGCCCGCACGAACGTCGCTTCTGAGGGCACCACGATCACCGGCACCGCCGAAAGCACGGGCTGGCGCATTACCGTTCCTGCTGCCACGACCGCCAACTTTGATGCTGGGCTGTGGACTTGGCAGGCAATTGCCACCTACAGCACCCTCCAATACACCGCTGGGCGCGGTCAGTTCACCGTCAAGGCGACTGCGTCGTACACCGGCAGTCCCGGTGCATTTGATGATCGCAGCCGCGCTGAAATTGACCTCAGCTACGTCGAAGCTGCTATCCGCACGCTTGCCCAAGGCGGGATGGTGCAGGAATACACCATTGGTGGTCGCAGTTTGCGTCGTTACAAGATGGTTGAGTTGCTGCAACTGCGTGACGACCTTAAAAATGAAGTCACATTGGAGCGGAAGCGGGACAAGATTCGCCAAGGTCTTGGCAATCCCGGTCTTGCCAAAGTGAGGTTCACCTAATGGCGATTTTTGGATTCGGGCGTACCAACGCGCTGCGTAAGCAATTGGACGAAGCGCAGCAAAAGAATTCGTATCTCAAGCGTGCATATGCCGCTGCGCAGAACAATCGCCTGACATCCGATTGGATCAGTCAAGCCACCTCTGCTGATAGCGAGATTCGCGGCAGCATTCGGATGTTGCGCAATCGCGCACGTCAACTGGTTCGTGATTCTGATTTCGCCAAGGCATCTTTGCGGGCAGTCAAGAACAACGTGGTGGGCACCGGCATTCGCATGCAGGCACAGGTGCGGATGCAGCGCGGTGGGCGTCTTGCTGATGACATCAATCGCCGTATTGAAGAAGAATTTGATCGCTGGACGAGTGCCAAGCGTTGCCATTGCGGCGGCAAGTTGAGTTGGTACGACATCCAACGGCTCTGCGTCACATCGATGCTGGAGTCTGGCGAGGTGTTCATTCGCCTTGTCAAGCAATCTTTCGGCAACAGCAAAGTACCGCTGGGGCTGGAAATCATCGAATCCGATCTTCTTGATGATGACTACAACGCCATTGCGAACAACGGCAACGAGATTCGGATGGGGGTGGAGATTGACAAGTGGGGGCGCCCTGTTGCCTATCACTTCTTTGATTACCACCCTGGCGATTATCAATTCAGCTACGCGAACAAAGCAGTCAAGAAGCGCATTCGCATTCCGGCTGATGACATCATCCACCTGTATTTGATTGAGCGCCCTGGTCAGACGCGTGGTGTTAGCGCGTTTGCTACGGCGATCATGCGTCTTCGTAATTTGTCTGGATACGAAGAAGCTGAGATTGTCGCTGCCCGTGCCAGCAGCAGCATGATGGCGTTCGTGAAAACGCCAGATCAGGAGTTATTTGAGGATGGCACGTTTGATCAGGAGTCTGTCCTCGACTTCTCGCCTGGAAGCATCCGCCGTCTGGCTCCTGGAGAGGAGATGCAGTTCTTCACTCCAAATCGCCCCGACGATGCATTTACTCCTTTTGTGCAGCAAATGCTTCGGGCTGTGGCTGCTGGGATTGGTTGTTCTTACACGCAAGTGTCGAGCGATTTCTCTCAGAGCAACTACAGTTCTTCGCGACTTGAACTTTTAGAAACAAGAACGCATTACAAAACGCTCCAGCAATATCTGATTGAGTCGCTTTGCGAAGAGGTCTATGAAAAGTGGCTTGAAATGGCGGTGCTGGCTGGTGCGCTAGATCTGCCGGGCTTTGATTCAAATCCTGAGCGATATGAAGAAGCCAAGTGGATTGCACCGGCCGCGCAGTTTGTTGACCCGCAAAAAGAAGCTGCTGCGTACAAGGAATTGATCCGCTCCGGCATCATGACGTTGTCGCAGGTGATCGCCCTGCATGGCGGTGATTTTGAGGATCAAATGCGTCAACGACAGCATGAACTTGCTGTGGCTGATGAACTTGGCATTGTGCTCGACACTGATCCGTCGCAGGTTTCCAATAGTGGTGTCAGTCAACCTGTTCCTGTACCAGCTACTGAACATCCTGTAGAACATGAGGAAGAACCTGAACTTGAGGACATCGACTGATGGCAAAGGTTGGCGAGAAAACCATTGACCTTACGCCTACGGAAGGCATGAAGGCTGAAGCGCGGCGTTATCGCGCATGGAAACAAGAGGGTCGTCCCGGTGGCACCAATGTTGCTGCTACCCGCGCCAGTCAAATTCTCAGTGGTGATGAATTGAGCCCTGAGACTGTGATCACGATGGCGGCTTGGTTTGCACGCCACGAAGTAGATAAACAAGGCAAAGGATTCCGCCCTGATAGTGATGACTATCCCTCACCGGGTCGCGTAGCATGGGCAGCATGGGGTGGTGACTCCGGTCAAAACTGGAGCAACATGAAATCCAAAGCCATCAAAAAAGCACGCGAACGCGCCATGGATGAAATCATTGACGAGCGTCCTTACCCGAATGAGCATGCTGCTCGTTTGAAGGATCCTGATCAGTACGACACCATCCGTCGCGTCAATGACGAAGGTGGTCCGGGCATTGATTTCATTTATGGCATCAAAGACGGCAAGTCTGAAATCCAAGCGATTCGTTTTGATGCCAAGCGTTATACGCCAGCCGAAGCACGCCAATGGCTGAGCGATCATGACTTCAGCGCCATTTCATTTGAAGAAGCCACTGGTGAGCGCAGTGAAGAACGTGCTGCTCCTGATGCGCTGAAGATTGGTGATTTTGTTGAGTGGGATTCCAGCGGTGGCACCGCACGCGGTAAGATCACTCGAATTGCCAAAGAAGGCGTTATTGAAGTGCCGGATTCTTCGTTTACGATCAATGCATCTGAAGAAGATCCCGCCGCTTTAATTCGCGTGTACAAAAAAGACGGTGATGGCTATGCAGAAAGCGATACCGTTGTTGGTCATCGTGTCTCTGAATTGCGTAAAATTGCCGCTCTTCGTTTCTTTGAAGGTGAAACACTAAAGCGTTCACTGGCTACTGAATTCCGCTCTGACGCCGAAGATCGGATGCTGGAATTCTCGTTTGCAAGCGAAAAGCCGGTTGAGCGTTACTACGGCATGGAAGTACTGAACATGGATGAAAAGTCCATGGACTTGACGCGCCTGAATGACGGTGCTCCTCTTCTTTATCAACACGATGCTGATCGCATTGTTGGTGTTGTTCAAAAGGCGTATATCAAAAACAAGCGTGCTTATGCACGTGTAAAACTCGCGAACAATGAACTTGGACGCGAAATGCAGGAACTGATCAAGGATGGAATCATCCGTAATGTCAGTTTCGGCTACAAGATCAACTCAATGGAAGCCGATGAGTCCACTACACCAGTGACTTATCGAGCGACCAACTTCCAACCCTTTGAGATAAGTTTGGTCACCGTGCCTGCTGACGAGTCAGTGGGCATAGGCCGCGCTTTCTCTCATAATGAAGGCACGGAAACGGCCTCAGCCGTACCCAGTCAACCCAACGGAGTAACAACCGTGGATCAAAACCTCAACAACATTGAGGCTATCCGCGCTGAGGCCGCTCAGGCCAAAGCTAAGGAAGTGGCCGAAATGATTGCCCTTGGTCAACGCACCAAGAACATCGAAATGGCTCAGGAGTTTATTGCTAACTCCCGTGGTCTGGATGAACTGCGTTCTGCCCTTCTGGAGAAGATGGGTGTTCAGGAAAAGCCCCTGAATCCGAAGGACGCTGAAATCGGCATGTCCGATAAGGAGAAGCGTGATTTCTCCTTCATCCGTGCCATCAATGCTCTGGCTCACCCCAATAGCCAAGAGGCTCAGCGTGCTGCTGGTTTCGAACTTGAAGTCAGCCGTGCTGCTCAGCAAAAGTCCGGCAAAGAAGCCCGTGGCATCCTGATCCCCGCCGATGTGCTGGGTTATGGTCGCCGCGATCTGACCGTGGGTTCTGCCTCCGGTGGTGGTGATCTGGTTGCCACCGACCTGATGAGCGACAGCTTCATCGATCTGCTCCGCAAGGCTCTTGTGCTGCAGACCGCTGGCGCAACTGTGATGACCGGCCTGCAAGGCATGGTGGCTCTGCCTCGTCAATCGGGTGGCGCAACCGTGTATCACGTGGCTGAGTCCAGCAGCATCACCGAATCCCAACTGACCGTGGATCAGGTGACAATGCAGCCCCGGACCATTGGCGCACTGACTGATTATTCCCGGCGTCTGCTGCTGCAATCCAGCATCGACATCGAGAACCTCGTGCGTCGTGATCTGGCTCAGCAAATCGCCATCGAAGTGGAAAACCAAGCCATCAACGGCACTGGTGCTTCCTCTTACCCGCTGGGCTTCTTGAACGTGACCGGTATCAACACCGAGTCCGGCTATACCACGTTCGCTGATTACGTGAACGCTGAAGCCAGCCTCAGCACCGACAACGCCCTGCTGGGCAGCCTCGGTTATCTGATGAACTCGGCTCTGCGTGGCACCCTGAAGACGACTGAAAAGTCTGCTTCCGGCACCACCGCCAACTTCATCTACGAAGCCAACAACACCATCAACGGTTACCCGGCTTACGTGTCCAACTCCATGCCGAACAACACTGCGGTGTTCGCTAACTTCAGCGACATCCTGATCGGCTTCTGGAGCGGTCTGGACATCATGGTTGACCCCTACACCGGTTCTGCCTCTGGCACCGTGCGTGTGGTGGCCATGCAGGACTATGACGTGGCTATCCGTCATCCTGAGTCCATCTGCAAGATTTCCTGATGATTGCGGAGCGGGTAATGCGCATTCAAATGCTGCGTAACACCATCGTTGACCTCAAAGAGGTAAAAGTTGGTGATTTCGTTGAAACCGATCAAAGATCAGCATTGCTGTTGATCGGCATCCAGAAAGCCATTCCCGCTCCACTTTCTCAGGAAGTTGTTGTTACGGCTGACGAGCAGCCAGAATCTGTTCAAAGCAAACCCGCTCCCAAACGGAGAAAGACCAATGATCCACAACCTCGGATCCAAGACCACTCTGATTCGCCTGAATGACAACGCTGTGGTTACGGCCACCGGCGCTGGCACTCCGGCTTATGTGGACCTGCAGGGTGACAACGATTTTGAAGGCGATATCGCTTTCATCATCTCTGCCGCCGCTGCTGGTTCTGGTGTGACCCTGACTGCCAAACTGCAGCACAGCGACACCACGACTTCTGGCGACTTTGTTGACATCACTGGTGGTGGTTTCACCGCTGCTGCTGCCAACACCGCCTTCCGCGAGAAGATCTACCTGAACAGCAACGACCTTAAGCGTTACGTGCGTGTGTACTTCACCGTTTCTGGTGGCACCGGCACTGGCGCTGTCGCTGTTCTTGGCCTTGCTTCCAAGAAGTACGGCAACTGATCCTGATGGCGATTTCAGATACGCTGGCATTCTTGAACGTTGACGAGTTTGGCGTTACTTGCCAAATCGGAGCCGGTGCAAGTTTTGTTGGCATTCTGGATTCGCCCATGGAGGTGTTGGCGGGAGGCATGGCTTTAAGTCGGGAGTATTTGCTTTACGCGAAGACTTCTGATGTGAGTTCTGCCTCTCGCGGCACTTCAATCACAGTTGGCGGTGCAGGTTATACCGTCCGCGAAAATCGTCCAGTGGACGACGGTCTTTTTTCTGAGTTGTTGCTAAGCAAGGTGTGACATGAGCGGCATCTTCAAAGTCAACAGCCGCAGCAACTGGTCAGCTTCTAACCCTGTGCTGCTTGCGGGTGAAGCTGCAATTGAAGAAACAACCAATAACGTCAAAATTGGCAATGGTGTTTCGCCTTGGAGCAAACTCCCGTATTTCAGTGCGCCAGGTTACTGGGGTTCTTTTTGGGATTTAACTTCTCAAACCGCAACTGCAAATACGCCAACATCTGTTTTGTTGCGTTCGACTGATACGGCAAGTCGCGGCATTTCAATTGTTTCCAATTCTCGGATCACATTTGATCACACTGGTGTTTATAGCCTCACGTTTTCAATTCAATTCACAAATGACGATACGCTAATTCATGACACAAACGTTTGGCTGCGCAAAAACGACAGCGGTTCAACTGGTGATGTACCGGCATCAGACAGCAAGTTCAGCATTATTGCAAGCCATGGCGGCACTCCGGGCAATGTAATTGGCACTGTTAATTTTGTGCTTCCAGTTGTTGCCAATGATTATTTGGAATTGATTTGGGCAACATCAAATACGCAGGCGTATATTCACGCTGAAGCCGCTGGAAGCAGCCCCTTTGCACATCCCAGCATTCCTGGTGTGATCTGCACTGTTGTTCAAGTTGCTTCTGCCTGATCATGGCTGACACACGCCGCGAATTGATCCTTGCGCGGATCGCAAGCAATCTGAGCAGCATCACCGGTGCAACGGTTTATAGAAGCCGTGTAGAGCCTCTGGCGCGTGGTGAGGTGCCTGCTGTCATTGTCGAGCCGATCAACGATCAACCGGTCGATACCAATTTCTACGACAAGCTGGATTGGACGATGCGCGTGCGGATCACCACGTTGGTGCGTGCTGCTATTCCTGATGACGATTCAGATACCTATACCCAGCAAGTTCACGCCAAATTGATGGCAGATCAAACGGTCAACGGTTACGCCCTTGACTTGACGCCTGACCGTACTGATTTCAGCTTGTATGAAGCCGATATTCCTTTGGGTATTATTAGCCAAGACTTTCTTGTGCGGTATCGCACGAGTAGGACTTCACTAACTACTGCTTAACATCATGGCTAAGCTTGAAAAGGAAGTTCCCAATCCCGGAGTGGGCGGCAGTTACTTGTTTGACCCCAAGTCTGGGAAACTTACACTGATCACAGAACCCGCCGCTCCTACCACCGATGGCACTGACTCGGAAGAAGTTTCTGATTGCGAAGATTGAGTCAACTTACGGCACCGATCCTTCGCCTACGGGCACGGACAATGCCGTTCAAGTCACCAATCTTGAAGTCACCCCGATTGAGTCTGACAATGTTCAGGCTGCTTCGTATCAAGGTTTCCTCGGCAACAGCACCCGTGGCACCTTGGTCGCGAACAAGCGCGTCAGCGTGACCTTTGATGTGGAACTGGCTGGCTCTGGCGTCGCTGGAACTGCTCCTGCCTTTGGTCCGCTGCTCAAGGCTTGTGGCCTGTCTGAGACTCTGGTAACCAGCACCAGTGCTACCTACGCTCCAGTTAGCAGCAGCTTTAGTTCTGCCACGATCTATTGCTTCTACGACGGCACTCAACACAAGATTACCGGTGCTCGCGGTACTGTCAGCTTCAATCTGACTGCTGGTCAGTTTGCTGTTGCCAGCTTCCAGTTCATCGGTATCTACAACGCTCCTGATGGCACTGCTCTAAGCGGCACCTTCACCGTTGCTAATCAGGCTGCAGCCATCGAGGTGAACGACACCAACGTCACCACCGCAACCTTCCACGGCGTCACCAGCAGCCGCATTGAGTCCATTGACCTGGCTCTGAACAACGAGTTGCTGTACAAGGAGACTGCCTCCAACAAAGAGGTTCTGATCACCAACCGCGCCCCAGGCGGCACCTGCGTGCTTGAGGCTCCTGCGATTGGTACCACAGACTTCTTTGCCAAGGCTGTCGCGGTCGCCACTGGCAACACCAGCATCGTGCTGGGCGCTACTGCCGGCAACATCGTAACCATGAACGCTGCTCAAACCGATATCACCGGTTGCAGCTATGGTGATACTAATGGAGTAATCTCCCTGTCGATGCCGTACCTGGCTCTGCCTACGACGGCTGGCAACAACGAGATGTCTCTGGTATTCACCTGATTCTTCATGGCTTTCGTCCTCAAGAAGACTGCGTCTTACAAGTGGCCTGTGACGGTGGAAACACCGATTGACGGCGGCAAGTTTGAAAAACAAACGTTTGATGCAGTCTTCAAGAAGATGAGTCGTTCCACCTTCAACGATCTTGTTGACAAGGGTGATGACGCTCTTGTTGATGGGATCCTTGAAGGTTGGGATGGCATCAAGGATGAGGAAGGCAAGGATCTTGCTTTTACTCAAAAAACCAAGAAAGAACTGTGTGACGATCCCTATGTCATGAAGGCGCTGATTCAGGCTTATGCCGACAGCGTGACTGGGGCACCCGCAAAAAACTAAAAGCCGCCGCTGAATACTGGGCAAAGGGCGGCGTAGTTGACGAGCGTGAGGCTGACCTGAAGGCTTTAGGTGCAAGTCCTGAGCAGATTGCTGCTGCGTTGGCTGAAAGCAAGCCAGAGCATTGCGAGGTCTGGGAGGAAAACTGGGACATCGTCCTGATGTTTATCCGCATGTCTACGCAATGGCACACGAGCATGGCGGGTTTGACAGGGCTGAACTACCCGAGTCTTGAATGGCTCTGTAAGCTGTATTCAGTCAAGGATCCTGTTGCCATCTTTGAAGGCGTGCAGGTGATGGAAATGGCTGCCCTTGCCGTTTTGAATGCGAGCCGCAAATGAGCCAAGTCACTGAACTGCTTGTACGCATTCGGCAGCAAGGTGACGATCAACTCGTCAAGCTGCAAAACACGTTCAAGACGCTTGGACAGCAGACTGCGGCAGCAAATGTAAATTTCAAAGAATTAGCGCAGGAACTCAAAAAGGTTCAAGCTGGTTCTGCTCAGAGCATCAATAACCTCAAGGGCTATGCATCTGCTTGGCGTGAAATTGCCAACAGTGTTGACACGACATCCGATGAGTTTCGTATTGCGCGTCAAGAAGCTGATGCTCTGGATGCGAAGTTAAACGGTTTCCAGAACAATCAAAGGGCGGTTGCGACAAATTTCAGGAATATTGCCAGTGCCGCAAATCAGGCTGCCGCTGCAATGCGGACAACAACGGGTTTACTCCGTGACCCGCTGACCGGTGCTTATCGAGGTGTTGCTGGCACCACTCAATACGGAGCGCCCATTGGTCCGGTTATGCCGCCGGATTATGCAGGGCGAATTGCGCAGCAGCAACGAGAGGCTGATGCCCAGGCAAGGCGTGATGCTCGTCGCCGCCAAATCATGGAGCAGCGTGCGGCTTATGCAGGTGAAATTTTAGGCACTCGTGATCCACGTACTGGCGCTTTGATTGCTGGCGGTACAGGTCAATTTCGTGCTGTTGGCACGCAATATGCTCAGCCGATTGGTCCCGCATTGCCTCCTTCAGCAAGAAGGCGACTGAGCCTTGGGCAAATTGCTGGAACTGCCGGAACGATTTCTGCTGCTGGTATTTTCGGCGGTGTTGAAGGTCTGTTAGGTGCTGGTATCGGCGCAGCATTTGGCGGTCCGTTGGGTGCCGCTACTGGCGGTGCGATTGGCGCTCAACTTGGCATGGCTCGTCAAGCCTTGGGTGGCACGGCTACCTATGCGGCTGAAATTGCAAAACAACGTCAAGCACTTCAATTAGTCACTAAAGACGCCGGCGAATACCAACGTGCATTGAGATTTATTGATAAAACAAGTCGTGATTTTGCAATTCCGCAAGAGATTCTTACTCGTCAATTCACACAATTAACTGCATCTGTAAAAGGTGCTGGCGGAAATGTTAGAGATGCAGAGACTGCTTTCAAGGGCATTGCATCCGGTATTCGCGGCACCGGTGGTTCACTTGAGCAACTTGATTCTGCGCTAACTGCAACGTCCCAAGTTTTCAGCAAAGGCAAAGTTTCGGCGGAAGAACTTCGTCAGCAAATTGGTGAACGCTTGCCCGGTGCATTCAGCTTGTTTGCTAAATCAATGGGTAAGACGCCGCAAGAACTTGACAAGATGCTTGAGAAGGGTCAAGTAAGCCTGTTGGACTTCCAAAAATTTGCCGACGCATTATTTAAGCAATATGGTGAAAATGCAAAAATTATTGCAGATGGTCCCGACGCAGCAGGCGATCGCCTTAGGACTTCATTGTCCAGGCTGAGTGAAAGTGTGGGTAAACTTTTGAAGCCAATTGGCGCAGGATTTCAAAATATTTTTACGGATATTGTCAATGTAATTGATAAGGCGGTTCGCAAATTTAATGAATTTGCCGCAGTAGTTGGCAAAAAAGATTTAGCAAGAATGAAAACTGAACTTGCAGCGCAGTCAAAACTTGTACAAGATTATGAAAAAGCGGGAGCAAAAAAAGCGCAACGTGGTTCAATTTTGGCAACTGAATATGCACAAGCAGTAGGAAAAGAGCAGAGATTGCGGGCGCAAATTCAAGCGGCAACTCCGGCTCCAACTCCACCTGCGGGCAAAGAGCCACCCTCTAAGCTTCCTGGAATTGTTGCTGATACATCAAAAGACTCCAAAGCTGCTGCAAATAAATTGCAAACAGAATTTGGTCGCACTATTGATATTTTGAGTCGCAGATTAAGCAACAAAGCCCGCGCTGCGTTATTAAACAATATCCTTATATCGGAAGGGCAAATCCAAAAAGCACTCAAAACCGGAAATCTTACAGAAGCAAATCGCTTACGTATTGAGCAAGAACGCACAGGTCTTGTGCTTACTAGGAATGCTCTGATTGATCAAGAAACTGCACTTGAAGAACAAATACTTGATGGCAGAAAGAAAGGTGTTGATTTAACTGCTGCGCAAATAGCACTGCAGGGAATCAGGATTGATCGAGAAGCAGCGGTAGCAGCTATTTTGAAAAAAGAAAATGATGATGCAATTGCCGCTGCTTTACTTGTTCAACAAATAAATGAAACCTTGCCTAGCTATGGCAAAGAAGGTGTTGAGCCAATAACAATGTTTGGAAGGATGAAAGAAGAAATTGAAGCACTGAAAAATTCTTTCGCTGATATACAACCACAGTTAATTGGCTTGGCGGATGGCTTGGCAAATAGTTTTAGCAATGCTTTTTCAAGTCTTGTATTTTCAGCGCAATCTGCTCGCGAGACATTGGCACAATTGTTCGGTGATATTGCAAAGTCGTTCCAAAATATGGTAATTCAAATGATTACTGATTACCTAAAACTGCAAATAATGACTTTCTTCCAAAATCTTTTTGCACCATCTTTGCCTGGCATTGGTGGTAATTATTTTGGCGGTGGCGCATCTTCAACATTTACAAATCCATCTTTTGCCGCTGGAAATATTGGTTCGTCATTATCAACTCAAACTGGCTTAGCAAATCCTTTGCAATACGCCGGTGTCAAATTTGCCATGGGCGGCATCATGACCGGCAGCGGTCCGCTCAGACTTCGCCGTTATGCAGGCGGTGGTATTGCCTCCAGTCCGCAACTTGCCATGTACGGCGAAGGCAGCCGTCCCGAGGCTTACGTGCCCCTGCCAGATGGTCGCACGATTCCTGTAACCATGCGTGGTGGTAGTGATATTGGCAGTGTTGTCGTCAACGTGGATGCAAGTGGCAGCAGCGTGCAAGGCGATAATGCACAGGCCAATAAACTGGGTGAAGCCGTTGGTATTGCTGTACGGCAAGAACTGATCAAGCAGAAACGTCCTGGAGGCTTGCTTAGCTAATGGCTACGTTTGATGACGCCACAGTAGGTACAAGTACTGGCGGTACTACGCCGGACTTTGGTGCTGTTAAAAAATCAGATCCAAAGATTCGCCGTGTTCAATTTGGCGATGGTTATGAGCAGCGTTTGCTTTATGGCATCCCTGGTCACATGAATCCAAAGGTATGGGATTTGACTTGGACTGCCAAATCAAATGCAGATGCGGATGCGATTGAGGCATTTTTTGATGCCCGCGCTGTTGATGCTGCCAGTTTTGATTGGACACCAATTGACGAATCAACGTCATATAAATGGGTTTGCCTCAGTTGGCAACGCGAACATCAATACGCCAACATCAATCGAATTACTGCAACCTTTCAACAAGTTTTTGAACCGTAATGGCCGTTCCAGTTTCAGAACTTCAAAAAATTAATCCAAGCAGTCTTATTGAACTGTTTGAACTGGAACTGGACGCCACGCTGCACGGCTCAGCATTTACCTACCGCTTTCACGCCGGAACCAACGCCCTCAGCACCAACGGCAACATCGTCTGGAACGCCAACACATACTCAGTCCTGCCGATTGAGGTTTCCGGCTTTGAGTACAACGGTCAAGGGCAACTGCCGCGCCCTACGATCCGCACATCCAACCTGCTTGGCAGCATCACCGCTGTTCTGCTGAGCGTCAATACAACGACCCCAGGTAACGACCTTGCTGGCGCAAAACTGACTCGCATCCGCACGCTGGTGCGTTACATCGACGCCGTTAATTTTCCTGGCGGCACCAATCCTTACGGCACACCAGACCCCACCAGCAAATTTCCGGATGAGATTTACTACGTCTCCCGAAAGGTCAGCGAAACACGCGATGTGGTGGAGTTTGAACTTGCGGCAGCATTTGATTTGGCTGGTGTCCGCAGCCCGAAGCGTCAGTGCATTGCCAACCTCTGCCAGTGGGTTTACCGCTCAGCGGAATGTACTTACACCGGCACGGACTACTTTGACGAAAACGACAAGCGCATCACATCCAGTGCCAATGACGTTTGCGGGAAGCGTCTGAGCAGTTGCCAAGCAAGATTTGGCACCACAGCCCAGCTACCGTTCGGAAGCTACCCAGGCATCGGTACGTTTAACGGATGAACAAAAGCTGTAAAGCTGCTGCACTGGAGCACGCAAAGGCTGAGGATCCGCGTGAAGCCTGCGGTTTGCTGGTGGTCATCAAGGGACGGCAGCGGTACATCCCTTGCACCAATCTTGCCGCCGACAACGGTTTTTTCATCCTTGACCCTGCGGACTATGCAGCCGCCGAGGACAAGGGCGAAGTGGTTGGTGTTGTCCATAGCCACCCCGTTACACCGCCTAACCCCAGCGAGGCTGACCGTGTGGCGTGCGAAAAATCCGGGCTGCCCTGGTACATCGTCAATCCCAAAACCGAAGCCTGGGGCGAGTGCAAACCTGAAGGGTACAAAGCACCGCTGATCGGACGGGAATGGGTTTGGGGCGTAACGGACTGCTGGACGCTGGTGCGTGACTGGTACGGCGAGCAGGGAATTGTGCTGCCTGACTGGGATCGTCCCACCACGCCGGAGGAGTTCAACGCCAAGCCGATGTTTGATGATTGCTGGCGCGAGGCTGGCTTTTACGAGGTGGAACGGGAGGAACTACAGAAGGGCGATGCGCTGTTGATGGCGATTGATTCCAGCCAGCTGAACCACGTTGGTGTGTACGTGGGCGATCAGACGGTGCTGCATCATTTACGTGGGCGGCTGTCAAGCCGTGATTTATTAGGGGAGTGGCTCTTAAAATGCACGGGTAGAGTGCTGCGCTATGGAACGAGAAGTTAGGCTCTACGGACCGCTTGCCAAGTTTGTGGGTCAGCGGAGTTTCATGGCTGAGGTCAGCAGCGCCGCCGAGGCAGTTCGGATGTTGCTTGCCAACTTCCCCGGCCTTGAAAAACACATGGCCGACCAGTATTACAAGGTTGTTGTTGATAACTACGAATCAAAACTAGAAGAAATACATTATCCAGCCTCCAGTCGTATTCAAATCATTCCTGTTGTTGGCGGTGCTGGTGGTGGAACGGGAAGCATTTTGGCTGGCATTGGTTTAGTTGCTGCTGCAATTTTGCTTGCTCCGGTTGGCGGAGGTTTTTTGGGATTGGGTGCAAATATCTTGGCTGGATCTTTCACAGTTGGTGCTGCTGCATCTGTGGCTATTGGTTCGATTGGTGTTGCCCTTGTTCTTGGTGGTGTTTCACAACTTCTTAGTCCTACGCCGCAACTTGGTCAGCTTGGACCAACAACACCAAGCAATTTTGGAACAACAGAAAATACTGAACTAGACCCGCAAAAGTCGTACAGCTTCAGCGGCATCCAAAACACCTCACAACAAGGTGTTCCTGTCCCATTGATTTACGGCGAGACTTTTGTTGGTTCGGTTGTAATTTCTGCCGGCATCGACACCGATAACATCTGATGACCAAACGAATTGCTGGTTCTGGTGGCGGCGGTGGCGGCGGACAAACCGTTGTCCAACAAACTGTTCAGGTCAACGCCACATCACGGACGCCAATTCGTGACGCGGACAACCTTGCCTCCAAGGCATATGCCCGCATCTTGGATCTAATCAGTGAAGGCGAAATTGAGGGCTTCCCATCTGCCCGCGCCTATTCGCGTGGTACTTCTACCTATAACGTTGCTCTACTCAAAGACGTTTACCTAACCGATACCCCTGTCCTGCGCTCTGGAGCAGACCCTACCGCCCCGCAAGCCAGCGACTACAACTTTACTGGGGTCACAGTTGAAGCCCGTTATGGCACGCAAGCCCAGGACTATGTTTCCGGCTTTGACGCAGTAGAAGACGAACAATC
>Ga0222712_10003548_pt1 | contig 16909 bp, 13 predicted proteins | sample C33_657DmetaG_FD_165043 | JGI IMG/M metagenome (GOLD analysis project Ga0222712, IMG submission 165043) | Estuarine water microbial communities from San Francisco Bay, California, United States - C33_657D | ecosystem: Environmental > Aquatic > Marine > Unclassified | place: USA: California...
GATGGAACAGGATGGGAGACGAGATGTTGTAGGGCAAATTGCCCACGATGCGCAGGGGCGCGCCCAGGCGCGCGTGCAGGGCGGTGAAATCCACCTTCAGTACATCGGACTCCACCACATCGAGCTGGGGGTGGGCTCGCAGGCGCACTGCCAGGTCCCGGTCCAGCTCGATCACCGTCAGCCGGCCCAGGCGTTCGACCAGGGGCTGGGTCAGGGCGGCCAAGCCGGGTCCGATTTCGACCATGGGCTGCCCGGAGCGCGGGTCAATGGCGCGGACGATGCCATCAATGACAGCACTGTCGGCCAGGAAATGCTGGCCGAAGCGCTTGCGCGCGACATGCTTCACGTGATGCGGCCAGCCGCCGGACAGACGGGCGCCGGGCTCACTGGGGCGGCTCGCGCAGTTGCACGAAGGCGCGACCGCGCACATCCTGGACCCAGCGCGCATAGGCTTCGTCCAGTCGGCGCTCGCGTAGCGCATTGCGCGCCGCCTCACGCTGCTCACGCGGGCCCAGCGCCACCCGCCGACGCTCCAGAAGCTGGAGGAGATGCACACCAAAGCGGGAGGTGAAGGGCGGCGCCATCTCGCCAGGGGCCAGACTGGCCAACACCGCCTCGAACTCGGGCACGAACATGCCAGGGTTGGCCCAGCCCAGGTCACCGCCCGCCGCGGCGCTGCCGTCTTGCGAGTGCTCCCGGGCCAGCAGGGCGAATTCGGCCGCGCCGGATTCGATGCGGCGCTTGAACTCGGCCAGACGCTCCCGTGCCGCCGCCTCGGCCAGGCGCGGGCCCGGACGCAGGAGGATATGGCGGGCCCGTTGCTGGGTGACTGCCATCGAGGGCTCCTGCTGCTTTTGCAGCACCTTGAGCACATGAAAACCAGCGCCGGTGCGCAAGACTGCGCTCACGCCGCCGACGGCCAGGGATTGGGTCGCGTCGAGAAAAACGCTGGGGTAGCGGTCCGTCGGGCGCAGGCCGAAGGCGCCGCCGCTGGCTGCTGCGTCGGGCGCATCCGAGGCCTCGCGCGCGATCACGGCGAAATCATCACCGGCCTGGGCGCGCTGGCGAATGCGCTCGGCCTTCAATCTCAGCGCCTCCACCTGCGCCGGCGAGGCCGTTTCAGGCACGGCAACCAGCACCTGCGCCAGGTTCAGCGCGACCGCCTGGCCACTTGCGGCAGCGGCCTGCTCGCGAAGGAAGTCGTCGATCTCGCGCTCCGAGACCGCGATACGGGCCTCGACCTCGCGCTCCCGCACCCGAACCAGAATCAGCTGGCGGCTGAGGTCCTCGCGCAGCTGCTTCTCAGAGACGCCCTCGGCCAGCGCGCGACGACGCAGCTCTGCTACATCCACACCGTTCTGCCGGGCCAGATCCTGCTCCGCCTGGTCGACGGCGGCAACATCTGCACGGATGCCGGCATCGCGGGCCACCTGCAACTGCGCGCGCTCATTGATCAGCTGGTCTCGTATCTGCTCCAGCAGTTGCTCGCGGGGGGGCGGTGAGCCACCCTGGCGAGCCAGCTGCTGCTGCAGGCGCGGCAGCCGCGCCCGAACCTCGCTGTTGGTGATGGGCTCGGAGTTGACGATCGCGACGATGAAGTCAGCCGCCTGCGGCTCTGGAGGGGCAGGCGTTGCGGCTGAGGCTGGAGGAGGCGCGGGAATGGCAGCAGGTGCCGGGACGGCGGCGGGCGCGGCGCTGGCGGGCGCCGGCGCACTTCGGCGCAACTGAGCCAGGGCCGAGCTGGACAGCACCAAGGTGAGGGCCAGCACGCGCAGCGCGAGGGCGGACGGCGGCATCAGAGAGGAGCGAGGAAACATCCGTTCAATCGTAGCGGGTGAAACGGCTGGGCGGGGCCACCTGGCCGTGGAGGAACTCGTAGCGAGGGATATTGGTCCTGAGCGCGCCCAGGACGTTATCTCCCAATCGGGAGAAGCCAATCAGCTCAATTTGGAACAGCAGCCGGGTCTGCGCGGTGGGCGCACCCACCCGCAGACGCTCGAGCATCACCCGGCCGACCCAGCAGCAGCCGTCGTATTCGAGACCGACGATCGAGTCGATCAGCCGCTTTTCCACCAGGTTCATGTTGAGGCGACCCACGCTGTACCAGCGGTCGCCACCCAGACCGCGACCCGAGCCCTGGTCCTGGCCCCGATCACCCCACAGGTCGTTAACCGGCCATTGCCAACTCAGGTCCACCTGCCTGTTGGTGTCTCGCTGGAACCGGTAGGCGCCCTGAATCAGACGATAACGGGAGGGCGAATAGCGGGCGTTGAGGGTGGCACGCTCGGACAGCCGCTGACGGGGGTCGTACTGGGCGGTGAGGTCGGTGCTCCACTGCGGCGTCCAGTTGACCGAGCCCCCCACCAGCAGGTCGGAGATGCGATCGGTTGCCCCCAAGTCGGCTGCGGTAAGCGTCACCCGCTGGTCGGCGAAGCGAAGCCGCTGGGCCACACCCAGGCGGGCCAGCTGCGCGCCATTGGCCGCGTCCTGAAAGCGGCTAGTCAAGCCCAAAGTGATCAGGTTGTTATCGGAAATGCGGTCGTTGCCGGCATACGCGCCGTCGGTGAAGATCGTGGCGAAGTTGAAGTCGGTGGCGGCCGAGTCGTAGTTGGGCAGGTGGCTCTGTGCACGGTGCGGCGTGTACACATAGTAGGCGCGCGGCTCCAGCGTCTGCAGCAGGGAGCGACCGAACCATTGGGTGTCACGCTCCAGAACAAGACCGCTGTCCAGGCTGAAGGTCGGCACCGTGACCCCGGCCGAGGACTCACCGCTCACCGACAAAGGAGCATCAAACTGGTAATGGCGCGCGTGCAGCCGCAACTGCGGCGTCACGAAATAACCGGGGTCGCGCCAGCTGCGCGATACAGAGCCGATCAGCAGGGCCCGCTGCGCATTGGGCTGCAAGGTGAGCGAGGAAACCGATTGGAACTGCGTGTACTCGGCCAGCAGCTGGCCCCGCATACCGGCGGGCAGATTGTCCGCATAGCGCGCGGTGACCTGGGGCAGGCGGTCATACGGCGGGATGATGGTGTCGGGGCTCTGCAGGGTCTGCCAAGCCAGGGCCCGGGCCGAGAGGTTCCAGCGGGCGCCGGGGGGCGTCCAGGTCAGCGCGCCCTCGCTGCCCAGCAAGCGTTGGGACTGGGTAATCGAGTTGCGCCCGAAATCACGCCAGTAGTCGTTGTCGCTAACCCGGTTGACGCGCAGGGTGACGCCCAGCCCGCCAGGAAAGGGCTCGCGCGCCAGGCGGTCCTGATGCTCGAGTCCCAGGGCCCAGCGGTTGCGCCCATCGCGCAGCCGGTCATCGGGCAGGACGTTCAGCCGTGCACGGCCACGGAAATCAGGCTCGAGGTAGCGAAATTCGCTGCCTAGCTCCAGACCGCGCAGACCCATGAGTGTGGGGGTGATGGTCGCATCGCGGTTAGGCGCGATGTTCCAGTAATAGGGCACCGATACCACCGTGCCATTGACGCTGTCGCCGCCGGTCGTCGCCGGTAGCAGCCCGGACTTGCGCTCGTCCGAGAAGGGAAAGCTCAGGTAAGGCAGCGGCACCACCGGCACGCCGAAGACCCGCAGCATGGCACCGGTGGCCACGCCCACGCCGGCCTCGTTATCCAGACGGATCTCCTTCGCGGTCAGCATCCAGGCCGGTCGCCAGCTGCGCTCATCGCTGCGCTGACAGGTGGTGTAGCTGGACCGGTGAATGTTGATCCGATCGTTGTCGAGGAAGTCAATTCGCTCGGCCTGACCGTGGGCGTCGTTCTTGAGTAGGCGGTAGCGCGGCGCACTGAAGAAGCCCTGAAAGGCATCGACCTGCAACTCAAGCGCCGGGCCCTCGAAGACATCACCAGCCCGGTTGACCCGCACCTGGCCTTGCGCGCGCGCGGTGTCGGTGGGTTGGTCGTAGTGAATGCGGTCGGCGCGCATCACGATGTCGGCCCGGCGCAGGACGGCCTGGCCCTCAACCGTGGTCTCCAGCTCAGCGCGGCCCTCGACGCGCCCGCCCTCGAGAAAGAGGGGTTGCTGTGCACGTTGCTGGCGCGGGATGCGGGGCTGGAGCCTCAGGCTGCGCCGCAGCTGCTGCGGGTCTTGGCCCTTGGAGGCTTCGGCCCCCATACGGGACACGGCTGCTGGCGCCTGGGGCACGCTCGCCTGCGCCCAGCCCCAGGTGGGTAAGACCAACAGGGCCAGCGCCAGCGCCACCGCACGCAGCGGCGCTGGGCTGCGCGGCAACGAGGCGGACAAACGGGCAGACAGACGAGCTGGCATCAATGGGGCGGGCCTCAACAAACCGCTTGGCGCCAGGAGGCGCGCAGACCGCTTTGTAAAATGAATTATCCATGAGCGAACCCACCCTGCAGACCGTCACCTGGAGCGACACCGCACGCCAGGCGCGTTTCGACACTTGGCTGGGCGCGCTGCGCCAGGCCCACCGGCTGGTGCCCGGCAGCCTGCGGCCCGCCTCCGCTGACGCCAGCTTTCGCCGCTACCTGCGGATCGACGATGAGGCGGGCACCAGCCGCATCATCATGGACGCGCCGCCAGACAAGGAGGACTGCCGCCCCTTCGTGAAGGTAGCCGGCCTGATGCAGACCGCCGGCCTGCTGGTGCCGCAGATCCTGGCCTGGGACGAGCCGCAAGGCTTCATGCTGCTGGACGACCTGGGTCGCCAGACCATGATGGAGGTCATCGACCCCGCGCGGCCCGAGGCCAATCAGGGCCTGTACCTGCGCGCGCTCGAGGCCCTTGTGGCCTGGCAACAGGCCTCGAGGCCAGGGGTGCTGCCAGCCTACGACGAGGCCTTGCTCCTGCGAGAACTCCAGCTGTTCCCGGACTGGTACCTGGGACGGCACCGCGGCATCGCGGTGGAGGGCTCCATGCGCGAGACGCTGGACGCCACCTTCCGTCTCATCATCGCCCGCAACCTGGCGGCGCCGACCGTGTATGTGCACCGGGACTTCATGCCCCGCAACCTGATGATCCCGGGCCAGCCGGCCGAAGCCCGGCTGGGCGTGCTCGATTTTCAGGACGCTGTTCACGGCCCCATCACCTATGACATCGCCAGCCTGATGCGGGACGCATTTCTCAGCTGGGACGAGGAGGTGGTGCTCGACATCACCGTCCGCTATTGGCAGGCGGCGCGCAAGGCCGACCTGCCGGTGGACGCCGATTTCGGCGAGTTCTGGCGCGCGGTGGAGTGGATGGGACTGCAGCGCCACCTCAAGGTGGCCGGTATCTTCGCCCGCCTCACCCTGCGAGATGGCAAGCCCAAATACCTGGCCGACACGCCACGCTTCATCGCCTACATCCGCGCCACTGCGCGACGCTACCGCGAACTGACCCCACTGCTGCGTCTGGTGGACCAGGTCGAGGGCACCGCCATGACCGAGGCCTTCAGCTTCGGCCGCAGCTGAGGCGGCTTGGCCCCGAGCCTGGTCTCATCTCCCGCCGCTGTCCCTACGGAACACACACCCCTGATGCCGCGCATTCACTGCCCCGACCCCCTGTCCGAGGGCGCGCATCTGGCGCTGCCGCCCGGCGCCGCCCGCCATGTACAGGTGCTGCGGATGCAGCCTGGCGAGAAGGTAACCCTGTTCGATGGCCGGGGCGGGCAGTGGCCGGCGACCATCACCCGCATGGGCCGCAGCGAGGTGCAGGTCGAGGTCGGCACGCACGCGCCCATCGAGCGCGAGGCCGGGCGAGCAGTCTGGCTGGCGCCCGGCATGCCAGCCAACGAGCGCATGGACTGGCTGGTGGAAAAGGCCACCGAGCTGGGCGTGGCCGGCATTGCGCCCCTCATCACCGAGCGCAGCGTGCTGCGGCTGTCGGGTGAGCGTGCCGAGCGCAAGCAGGCGCACTGGCAAGGCGTGGCTGCGGCCGCCTGCGAGCAATGCGGGCGTAACCGCGTACCGCTGATCGATACGCCACGAGGCTTGGCCGACTGGCTGGCAGCCCCCGTGGCGCCGACGCTTCGCCGTCTGGTTCTTTCGCTGGAGGGAGACGCCCGGCCGCTGTCGCAAGCCGTGGCTGGTGACACGCAGGAAGCCGTACTGCTTCTTTCCGGCCCCGAGGGCGGGCTCTCTGCCCAGGAAGTCGGGCAGGCGCGCGCTGCCGGCTTCGAGCCAGTCACACTGGGTCCGCGCGTGCTGCGGGCGGAGACGGCGCCACTGGCGGCGCTGGCCTGGCTCACGCTCGGCGGCGCTGCGGGCTGAGCGCAAGGACGGCTTGCGGACCCGGCGGGCCGCGAAGACGCGCTGGTGACTTGAAGCCCCCTACCGCTGCGGCATGATGGGCCGATGAATCCCCGCCTTCTGCTCCTGGCCGTCTGCCAGGGCCTGTTCCTCACGAACAACGTCACCTTCATCGCGATCAACGGGCTGGTCGGGTTTGCGCTGGCGCCTGTGCCCTGGATGGCGACGCTGCCGGTCATGGGTTATGTGGTGGGTGGCGCTCTGTCGACCGGGTTGGTGGCCCGGACCCAGCGGCGCTATGGACGCCAGCGCTCCTTCCAGCTCGGGCTGATCGTGGGCTTGGCATCGGCCCTGCTGTGCGCGTGGGCGGCGGTCACGCGTAACTTCGAACTGCTGGTGCTGGCCACCGTGGTGGCCGGCTACTACAACGCTAACGCGCACCTGTACCGCTTCGCGGCCGCGGAGCTGGTTGGGGCCGGCGAGCGCGAGAAGGCGGTCTCCTGGGTCATGGCGGGCGGGCTGATCGGGGCCATCGCCGGGCCCAACCTTGCCGCAGCCGGGCGTGACCTGCTCTCGGCGCCCTTCGCTGGGGCCTACCTGGGCCTCAGCGGGGTGGCACTTGGCGGCCTCATTTTGATGTCCTTCCTGCGCTTTCCACCGTCCGCAGTGCCCACCGGGGAGGCCGCGCCGAAACGGCCGCTGGGGCAAATCCTGCGCCAGCCGGTTTTCGTTGTTGCGGCCCTGACGGGCGCAATGGGCTATGGTGTGATGAACCTGCTGATGGCGGCCACGCCCCTGGCCATGCAGCAGTGTGGCCTGCCCTTTGGAGACGCCGCCTTCGTGCTGGAGTGGCATGTGATCGGCATGTTCGCGCCGGGCTTTTTCACCGGCAACCTGATCAAGCGTTTTGGCTCGCTGAAGGTGATGGCTGCGGGCGTGGTGCTCAACCTGATCTGCATCGCCATCGCGCTCAGCGGCGTCAACCTGCACAATTTCGTAATCGCACTCTTCCTGCTGGGCGTCGGGTGGAACTTCCTCTTCACCGGCTCGACCACACTCTCGCTGGCGGCCTACGGCCCGCAAGAGCGCGATCAGGCCCAGGGCGCCCTGAACTTCTTTGTCTTTATCACCATGGCGGTCACCTCGCTGTCCTCCGGTGTGCTGATCACGACCCAGGGCTGGAACATTCTCAACACCGGCTCACTGGTGCCGGTGGCGCTGTGTGGGCTGGCTCTGGGTTGGCTTGCCTGGGTTCAGCGCCGGTCCGCGCCCGCCTCGGACTGATAACGCGCTGGCCGCAGCAGGGCCTGCGCCGCGCGGCAGCGGAGTTAGCCTCGCGCAGAGCTGCCCAGTGGCTCAGGGCATGGCCGCCATGACCTCAGCCACCGCGGCGGTGAGGCGCTTGGCATAGGGCACGTGCAGGAATTCGTTCGGGCCGTGCGCGTTGCTGCGCGGGCCCAGCACGCCGCAAACCATCATCTGCGCCTGCGGGAACCCTTCGCTCAGCATGTTCATCAGCGGGATCGTGCCGCCCTGGCCGATGTAGCCACAAGGCGCGCCGAAATGCGCCTGTGAGGCCCGGTGCAGGGCCTGCTCGAACCAGGGCACCGTGTCCGGCGCGTTCCAGCCGGTGGCGGCGCTGAAAGGCTCAAAGGTCACATGCGCCTGATAGGGCGCGTTGTCCTCCAGCAAGGCCTTGAGCCGCTGCACGGCCTGCGCGGCATCGACCAAGGGCGGCAGACGCAGCGAGAGCTTGAAGGCGGTGTAGGGGCGCAGCACATTGCCTGCGTCCTGCAAGGCCGGCAGGCCCTCGGCGCCGGTGACCGACAGGGTCGGCGTCCAGGTGCGATTAATGAGGGCCTGTACTGGGTCGTTGGTGGTGGGCAAAGCGAAGGCGGTGGCGCCGCCGCAGTCGTAATGGGCCCAGGGAAAGCGCTTGTAGACCTCGTCGCCCAGGATGGCGGCGGTGGCGCGCGCCTGCTCCAGGCGCTGGGCCGGAACGTCACAGTGGAAGATTTCGGGCAGAAGCCGGCCGGTCTGGCTGTCTTCCAGCCGGTCGAGAACCTGCCGCATGATGCGAAAGCTCGAGGGTACGAGGCCCGAGGCGTCGCCGGAGTGGACACCTTCGGTAAGCACCTGCACCTTGAGCGTGCCGGCGGCCATACCGCGCAGTGAGGTGGTGAGCCACAGTTGTTCGTAGTTGCCGGCGCCCGAGTCGAGGCAGATCACCAAGCCGACATCGCCCAGTCGCGTTCGCAGGGCATCGATATAGGGCAGCAGGTCACGCGAGCCGCTCTCTTCGCTGGTCTCGATCAGGCCGACGATGCGTGGATGCGCCACGTTCTGGGCCTTGAGCGCCTGAACCGCAGCAATGCTGGCGTAGACCGCATAGCCGTCATCGGCAGCGCCTCGGCCATAGAGCTTGCCGTCCTCGTACTTGGGCGTCCAGGGGCCGAGGTCGGCGCGCCAGCCGCTGAACTCCGGCTGCTTGTCGAGGTGACCGTACATCAGCACGGTTTGCGCGCTGGATGCGGCGGCGCGGGTGGCGGCGACCTCGAAGAACAGCACTGGTGTGCGCCCAGGCAGGCGAACGACCTCGAGGGTGAGCCCTTCGACCTTCTGGGCCTCGACCCAGACGGCGGCATTGCGCAGCACGGTGTCGATGTGGCCGTGGGCCGCCCAGTCGGGGTCAAAGCCTGGCGACTTGGCGGGGATGGCGACGTAATCAGTCAGCTGGCGCAGGATGTCGGTGTCCCACTGGCGGGTCACCTGATCGAGGGCGCGGACCGGGTCCAGGCCAGAGGAGGGCAGTTCGTGGTGCAGCGGAGCGTTCATGGCGGCAAGACTTCCTGAAGTTCAATCACGCCCCCCCATGGTAAGGCCTGCCTAGCCCGGTGAACCCATGGCCCTCAGACCTCTACCTGAAGCGGAATGGCCTGGCTATCCCTGAGCAGGCCGACCTGCCGGGTGAGGAGCTCCAGCACGTTGAGGCAGACCTCGTCGTCACCAACCAGCAGGCTGTGAATGGAGGTCGTGGCCACCAGGCGGCTCGACTCCGGATGCACGCCCAGGGTGATGCCGGGATAGGTGCGGCACAGGTTGATTTCGAGCGCGATGCGGTAGGAGGCTTCCAGCGCATGGGGTTCAGGCAGGCCGACATCGCAGAAAAACTCGATTTGGTCGTTCTCGGTGTTGTGCCGCATGACCACCGTGCTGTCGTTGAGAACGAAGCCCCCGTCCGCGATGGCCTGCTCGACGGCGGCCGGGTCGGCATCGGCCAGGGCCTTTCGCACCACCCGGGGCATCAGCGCGGCGAAGCGCTGCGCGGACTCCACCTCGGCGGCGGCCAGGTGGGCCATGACATCGGGCATCGCGTCCTGCGGCTGACCCACGAGCGCCTCCAGGGGCAGGGTCGACGAGGAATGGGCGTCGCTCAGGGACATGTCGCTCTCCAGGAATCAAGTCAAGGGCAGACTGCCCATCTGACCGGCAAACGCGCCGGACCAGTCAGCTTAATTCTAAAGAGCTAACTGCTGCACCACAAGGCGCCAGATCACCCCCAAAAGACCACAGCCCAGAATCACGGGGACCACCCCCAGACGGCCCCGCAGCAACACCAGCAAAGCCAAGGCGGTGAGCGCAAGGGCTGGCCAGTCCAGGCCGAGTGGCCCGGGCGGGCCGAGGGCCGGCCCGCGGGCGACCAGCGCCAGGAAATACAGCGCCAGGCTGGCGATCGCGCCGACCACCGCGGCGGTGATTGCCGCCAGGGGCGCGGTCAAGCCGGGCCGGCCGCGCGTGGACTCGACCAGCGGCCCGCCGCCGAGAATGAACAGGAAGGACGGCAAGAAGGTGAACCAGGTGGCGACGCAGGCGCCGACAACGCCGGCCGTAGCGAGTGCATCGGGGCCCAAAAGCTGGTGGGTCCAGCCGCCGACAAACCCCACGAACGCCACCACGATGATCAGCGGGCCCGGCGTGGTCTCGCCCAGGGCGAGCCCGTCGACCATCTGGGCGGCGGTCAACCACTGGTACTGCTCGACCGCGCCCTGGTGCACATAAGGCAGCACCGCGTAGGCGCCGCCGAACGTGAGCAGGGCGGCCTTGGTGAAGAACCAGCCCATGGCGGCCAGCGCGCGTCCGCCATCGCCCCAGGCCAGGAGCGCCGCGAGAGGCAGCAGCCACAAGAGCGCGCCGACGCCGACGACGCGCGCGAGGCCGAGACGGGAGAAGCGCGCGTGGGCGGGCGTGGGGGTGTGGTCGTCGATCAGGGCCGGCGCATTTGCCGACGCCGCCGAGCTGGCATGCGCAGCGCCGGCACTGGAAAACTGCGCGGGGACCAGACGGCCGCCAAGCCAGCCGGCCAGGGCTGCAGCGGCGACGACCGCGGGGAAAGGCACCGCCCAGACGGCGACGGCCAGAAAGGCCGTCAGGGCAATGACCCAGCGCGCCGGCGCACGGGCGGGATGGGACAAGGTACGACTGCCCAGCCGCCAAACCGCCTGCATGACCAGGGCCGCCACCGCGGGCCGGATGCCGGCGAAGAAGGCGGCGACCCACGGCAAATGGCCAAAGGCCAGGTAGCCCCAGCTCAGAGCGATCAGCAGCAGCAGAGCGGGCAGCACGAACAGCAGGCCTGCGGCGATACCGCCGGCGCTGCGGTGCATCAGCCAGCCCAAATAGGTCGCCAACTGCTGCGCCTCGGGCCCAGGCAGCAGCATGCAGTAGTGGAGCGCGTGCAGGAAGCGGCCCTCGGAAATCCAGCGTCGGCGCTCAACCAGCTCGCGGTGCATGAGGGCGATCTGCCCCGCGGGGCCGCCGAAGCTGATGAACCCGAGCTTGAGCCAGAAGGCCAGGGCCTCGTGAATCGGCACCGCGGCAGGCGCCTCGGCCATGCGGGGAGCATCTGGCGACTGGCTCACCGAACGCCTGTGCGGGTCATGCGACTCAGGCCCGCTCGAACCGGAACACCGCGGTCGACGCCCGGGCGTTGGGCAAAAAACGAAGCTCCTGGCCGTCCTGCATACCAAAGGCGTCGAGGATGGCCAGCCGGTTCTTGGTCGCCAAGGCCTCGAAGTCCTTGAAGGTGCCGACCCGGATATTGGGCGTGTCGTACCACTGGTAAGGGAGGCGTCGGGTCACCGGCATGCGCCCACCCAGCACTGCCAGGCGGTTGGGCCAATGGGCGAAGTTGGGGAAGGCCACGATGCCCACACGCCCCACCCGCGCGGTTTCCACCAGCATGGTTTCGGTGTTGCGCAGGTGCTGGAGGGTGTCGATCTGCAACACGACGTCGAAGCTGTCGTCGTCGAACATCGCCAGGCCCTCGTCCAGATTGAGCTGGATCACGTCGACCCCGCGCTGGAGACAGGCCAGCACGTTGGCGTCGGCCAGCTCGACCCCGTAGCCGCTGCAGCCGCGCTCCCGCTTGAGGAAATCCAGCAAGGCGCCATCGCCGCAGCCCAGGTCGAGCACCCGCGAGCCGGGCGGCACCAAGCGGGCAATCGAGTGCATCAGATGGCGGTCGCTCATGACGCAAGCTCCGTCGCGATGCGCCCAAACCAGGCCCGCACCGCCGCCAGGTAGCGCGGGTCTTCCAGCAGGAAGGCATCGTGGCCGTGCGGGGCGTCGATCTCGGCGTAGCTCACGTCGCGCCGGTTATCCAGGAGCGCCTTGACGATTTCACGGCTGCGGGCCGGCGAAAAGCGCCAGTCGGTGGTGAAGCTCACCAGGAGAAACCGAGCCGTCGCGGCGGCCAGCGCCCGGGTCAGGCTACCGCCGTGGTGGCGCGCCGGGTCGAAGTAGTCGAGCGCGCGGGTGATGAGCAAATAGGTGTTGGCGTCGAAGTACTCGCTGAACTTGTCACCCTGGTGGCGCAGGTAGCTTTCGATCTGAAACTCGATGTCCTGTGTGGTGTAGTGATAGACCTCGCGCGCGGCTTCGCCCACAGCCCCGCGCAGCTCGCGACCGAACTTCGCGTTCATCACGTCGTCGGACAGGTAGGTGATGTGCCCAATCATGCGGGCGATGCGCAGGCCGCGCTTGGGGACCACCCCGTGTCGATAGAAATGGCCGCCATGAAAGTCAGGGTCGGTGACGATGGCGCGTCGGGCCACCTCATTGAAGGCAATGTTCTCCGCGTTGAGGTTGGGCGCACTGGCGATCACCGCCGCATGCCGCACCCGGGCTGGGTAGCGCAGCGTCCAAGACAGGGCCTGCATGCCGCCGAGGCTGCCGCCCATGACCGCCGCCAGGGTCTCGATGCCCAGCGCGTCGAGCAGCCGGGCCTGAGCGTCCACCCAATCTTCCACCGTGACTACCGGGAAGTCGGCGCCGTAGACGCGGTCGGTGTCTGGGTTCACGCTCATCGGGCCGGTCGAGCCAAAGCAGGAGCCCAGGTTGTTCACGCCGATGACGAAAAAGCGGTCGGTGTCGACCGGTTTGCCCGGGCCGATCATGGTGTCCCACCAGCCCTCGGAACCCGGTTGATCCGCGTACACCCCGGCCACATGGTGGGAGGCATTGAGCGCGTGACAGACCACGACCGCATTGCTACGGTCAGCGTTGAGCGTGCCATATGTTTCGTAGGCCAGCTCGTAGCCACGGATCGAAGCCCCGCTCTGCAGCGGCAGCGGCGCGTCGAAGCGCATCGATTGGGGCTTGGCAACCAGGGTCATGGAGCAACAAAAAAGCCGGCATCGCCAAATAACGATGCCGGCCGGGCCGGACTCCGTCTTTAGCAGTACTTGTTGGAAGCGCCCGCAAGCGAAAGCAAATCGGCGCTTGTCAGGAAGTATAGGGCCTGTCAGCGGGGGCCTGGTGACCTGGATGGCACCCATCCTGGGTGTTTTGGAGCGGAGGCGACCGTGCGCATACAAAAGTGCCCACGAACGCCTGGGAACGCCTGAGAAGGCCTGAGAGGGCCTGAAAGAGCCTCTAGGAAGCCATCGGCAGGGGAAAAGGGGGCCCCGAACGCGCTGAATCTGAGGCAAATCGACCACAGTCGCCGGCCGAGCTGGCCTGCTTCAGCCCACGGGCCTTGCACCGGCAGGAGATCTGTGTCCCATAATGCGGCTGGGGCGGTGTCCGTAAGGAAACCTCCTCATGGTTTGCGGTGAACAGGTCACTTTCGCGTTGTCAGCAAGTTTCTGGCGCTTTCGGGACTCCATCGCTGGTCTCAATGTTTCTTTAGGAGTCCCGTTTTCATGGGCAACAAACTGTACGTGGGCAACCTGCCCTATTCCGTGCGCGACAGCGACCTCGAGCAAGCTTTCTCCGCTTTTGGCCAAGTGGTTTCCGCCCGAGTAATGATGGAGCGCGACACCGGTCGCTCCAAAGGCTTTGGATTCGTCGAAATGGGCTCCCAAGAGGAAGCCACCTCGGCGATTGAAGGCATGAACGGCCAAGCCCTTGGCGGTCGTAACGTGGTGGTCAACGAAGCCCGCCCGATGGAAGCCCGCCCGCGTACCGGCGGCTTCGGTGGTGGTGGTGGTGGTGGTGGCGGCTACGGCGGCGGTGGTGGTGGTGGCGGCGGCTACGGTGGTGGCGGTCGCGGCGACGGCGGCGGCGGTGGTGGCTTCCGCAGCCCCTACGGCTCCGGCCCGCGTGGCGGCGGCGGCGGCGGTGGCCGCGGCGGCTACGGCGGCTGATCTGGCACCCGGCTTCGCGCCGGGATGACCTAGAAATGAAACGGGGCTTAGGCCCCGTTTTTCATGGGCGCGGCGCGGCCCGGGAACATTTCACTGCCCATCCAAGAGACGGCCCGTCACCTACCGCTGCCGTCCTGCTTCTCCGACAGCGCCGCAACCGCGGCCGCATAGATTGGCGCCCACACGGATCGATCCCCGATCCCCAGCCTGCCTGACCCACGGGCGCCACTCATGTCCCTGACCCCTTTCACCTCGCCGCGGCACTCGCGCTGGGCCTGGCTTTTGGCGGCTGGCCTGCTGCTGCTGCCTGCCGCCTGGAATGGTCTGCCGCTGATGTACCCAGACACCCCCACCTACCTTCGAGGGGCGGAGGCGGGCCTGGCCCAACTGCTGGGGCCGGGCCGCTTGCCTTCCTGGCTGGGTGAGCCGCCGGCCGCATCGGCTGTACCACGACCGACGACAGCGTCCGCGGGTCCGCAGGGCGGGGAGGCTCCGGCGCTGCCGCCAAAGTCGCCGGGGCGGGCGGCTGGTCTGAGTGCACCGCAGGAGGGCGTAGTCCTCGCAGGTCGCTCGATCTACTATGGCGCACTGCTGGAGGCGTCACAGCTGGCCGGGAGCCTTTGGTGGGCAGTCGCCTTCCAGGCGCTATGTCTGGCCTGGCTGATGCACCTGCTGCTGGTGACGCGCTGGGGCCTGCCGATACCCGCCTTTCTGGCCATCGCCGGCTTGCTCGCCCTGGCCACACCGGCCGGCCTGTTCACCGGCTTGCTGATGCCAGACATCTTCGCGGGTCTGGCGATCCTCGCGTCGGCCCTGCTCATGGCAGAGGGCAAGACCTTGCAGACAAGCCAGCGAATCGGCGTGGCGCTGCTACTCCTGTTTGCCCTCTGCGCGCACGCCAGCCACCTCGCGACGGCCGCACTGCTGCTGGCGTTGGCACTGGATGGACACTCTGGAACGCCTGGACGACCCGGGCCGCGCGGTCGTCCTGGGCGATCCCAACCGCAGGGCGCGCCACGGGCGCACGGGGCCCCTGGGCAGGAGGACTGGCCTGGGTGGCAGCCTGCGTGGTGGGCGCACTGCTGGCCGAGGCCGCGTTCTCGCGCGTCGTCACCCAGGCCCTGGGCGCGCCGCCACTGCGCCTGCCGCACCTCACCGCGCGGCTGGTCGACCAAGGTCCTGGCACCGGCTACCTCCACCAGGTATGCCCGGAGTTGGCCCCCGATGAGCGCTGGGCTGCCTGCAATTATCGAGACCGCTTTCCGCTGCCCTGGACCGATTTTCTTTTCGAGCCCGACCCGGCGCGCGGCGTCTTCGCGCCGGCAGATGCAGCCACCAAGCGCCGGCTGTCGCAGGAGCAAATCGGCCTGGCTTGGCAGGTACTTCGGCATGACCCGACGGGCGTGCTGGGTGACATGGCGGCGGATACCGCCAGGCAACTCACCGAGTTCCGCATCGACATCTGGGGCCTGGGCCCGGGCGAACTGGCGATGTATGAGGGCCGGGTGCCATCGGCGCTGATGGCGGCATTACGCGACAGCCGGGGCGCAAGGGCGCCGCAGTGGCAGGACCGCTTTTCGGCACTGGCCCTGGCCAGCACAGGCGCAAGTGCTCTTTTACTCCTCGGGTACCTGGCGTGTCGTCGGCGGCGAAGGGCGGCGGCCCGCGAGGTAGCGACCTGCCTGGTGGCGCTGGTGCTGGCCGGGCTGCTCATGAACGCGGCAGTCTGCGCCGCGCTGGCCGCGCCCCTGGACCGCTTTCAGGCGAGGGTGGTCTGGCTGCTGCCCCTGCTGGCCGCAGGCCTTTGTGCACGCGCAGCCCTGCTCCGCGCAGCGGCCGCAGCCCCCCGAATGCCCGGCTGGCCCGCTCACGCGGCGCAGGCCAGAACCCGCAAACCCCAAGGAGCACAGCCATGAACCGCGACAAGCTCGCCACCGTACCGGCAGCCGCCGTCCGGCGCGCCCACTGGCGAGACTACCTGCGTATGGCGCGCCTGGATCACATGACCAAGCATGTGTTCATCCTGCCCGGGCTGGTCCTGGCCTGGATGCTGAGGGAGCCCTCGCTGGAGGGCGCACCCTGGCGCATCGCGCTGGGCATGGCGAGCGCGGTGGCGGTGGCCTCGGCCAACTACATCCTGAACGAATGGCTGGACCGTGCCTTCGACGCCTTCCACCCCGACAAGTCGAGCCGGCCGGCGGTCACTGCACCCTTGTGGCCTCCGGCGGTCTGGACCCTCTACGCCGGGTGCTCCCTGGCGGGGCTGGCAATGGCGGGGGAAGTGGGGCCCCTGTTCTTCGCCACCAGCTTGCTGTTCTGGGTGTCTGGCGTCGTCTACAACGTGCAGCCCTTGCGGGCCAAGAACCTGCCCTTTCTTGACGTGCTGTGCGAGTCCTTCAACAACCCGCTGCGGCTCATGCTCGGCTGGGCGATGCTGGAGGAATCCACCCTGGCGCCCGCGTCGCTGCTGCTGGCGTACTGGATGGGCGGGGCCTTTCTGATGGGGGCCAAGCGGCTGTCCGAGTACCGCGAGATCGCCGCTGGCCCGGGCGTGGCGGTGCTGCACCGCTACCGGGCGAGCTTTCGCGGTTACACCGAGGAGCGGCTGCTGGTCTCCTGCTTCGTCTACGCGCTGATGTCGACCTTGCTGCTGGGCGTCTTCCTGGTGAAGTACCGGATCGAGTACCTGATGGCCTGCCCGCTGGTGATCGCACTGTTCGCGCATTACCTGGCCCTGTCGCTGCGCAGCGGATCGGTGGCGCAAAAACCGGAGAAGTTGTTCCGCGAGAAGCGGCTGATGATGATCAGCGCCCTGACCATCCTGGCGCTGGTCGGCCTGAGCTTCGTTCAGTTACCGCGCCTGCAGACGCTGGCCGAGCCCCATTTCATCCAGTTGGAGCTGCGGCGATGAGCAGCACGGACAGACGGGGCAAGCGGCCGGCAGACACCTTCGACTGGGGCGCGATCAACCTGGTGGTGTTCGACGTCGATGGCACGCTTTACGACGCCCGCCGGCTGCGCCTGCGTATGGCGGCCTGGCTGCTGGCCGACGCCGTTCGCTGTCGCAGCCTTGAG
>Ga0222712_10003549_pt1 | contig 16907 bp, 15 predicted proteins | sample C33_657DmetaG_FD_165043 | JGI IMG/M metagenome (GOLD analysis project Ga0222712, IMG submission 165043) | Estuarine water microbial communities from San Francisco Bay, California, United States - C33_657D | ecosystem: Environmental > Aquatic > Marine > Unclassified | place: USA: California...
TTGGAATTCGCTTAGGAAGTCTTCAAGTAATTGTAAAGTATCTAAGTCCAAATCATTCGTAGGCTCATCCAGAATCAAGAAATTGGGGTTCTTCACGAGCACGCGCATAAGTTGTAAACGCTTCTTTTCGCCACCACTTAGTTTCTCCACCGGAGTATATTGCTGAGCGGTAGGAAATAGGAATTTGCTCAAAAACTGGCTTGGGCTTAGTGATTCGTTCTTTCCATAAGGAATCACCTCCGCGATCTCCGTGATCGTGTCGATGACGCGTTGTTCCGGGCGGAAATCGAACGGGATTTGGGTATAATAACCCACCACTAAGGTTTCGCCTGGATCGATGGTGCCGGAATCCGGTTGTTCAAGACCCGTTAATAATTGCAAGAAAGTCGTTTTGCCGGCGCCGTTCTTGCCCACGATACCGATGCGGTCCTTCTTCTTGAACGTATAGGTAAAGTCGTTGATGATCTTCTTGTCGCCCCAGGCCTTTTTCAGGTGGTTGATTTCGATGATCTTATTGCCCAAACGAGACATTTGGATGTTTAATTCCAGTTTGCTGTCGTCCAGTTTTTTGTTCGCTTTTTCTTCCGTTTCGTAGAAGGCATCAATGCGGGATTGGGACTTGGTTCCGCGTGCTTTCGGTTGCTTGCGCATCCACTCTAATTCCTTGCGGTATAAGTTTTTTGCTTTCGAGACGCTGCTAGCATCAGAGGCTTCGCGCTCAGCTTTTTTCTCTAGGAAATAGGCGTAATTGCCTTCGTAGGTATAGATGGAGCCGTCGGCTAATTCCATCATTTTATTGCAGACCTTGTCTAGGAAATAACGGTCGTGGGATACGACTAAAACGGTGACGTTCGGGCCAGACATGATGCCTTCTAACCATTCGATGGTTTCGATGTCCAAATGGTTAGTCGGCTCATCCAGAATCATAATGTCTGGACTCTCGATCAATAGTTTGGCGAGGGAAAGACGTTTCTTTTGGCCACCAGATAAAGTTGATACTTTTTGATCTCCATCTGGAATACCTAAACGGCTGATGATTTGTTTCGCACGGGCTTCGTAATCCCAGGCATTGTGTGCTTCCATTAAAGCGAAGGCATCTTCTAATTCTTTCGAATCGCCGGAAAGCATCGCTTTTTCGTAGGATTTAATAGCTACAGCGCTCGGTAAATCGTCCGAGAAGAGGTAATTAAGCACTTGTTCGTTTTCGGCGAAAATAGGGTTCTGAGGAAGGTAGCCCACACGAATACCTTTGCGGATGGAGATTTTGCCTTCGTCTGGGATTTGCATGCCCATGAGGGATTCCATCAAGGTGGTTTTACCCGTCCCGTTCTTTCCGATGAGGGCTACTTTTTCGCCTTTTTGGAGGCCAAAAAATAAACCTTTAAACACCCATCTTTCGCCCAGGTTGCGTGAAATGTTTTCCGCCGATAAATAATTCATTTGTTTGTTGTTGAGAATTCAATTACGAATTCGATTCCATCTCTTCTTCTCTCATTTTACGCTTCAAGACACGTCCTGAAACGCCGATACTGATTTCATACAAACCTAAGAGTGGAAATGCCACTAAAAGTTGTGAAACCACATCCGGAGAAGGGGTGATGATCGCCGCCACGATAAAAATGACAATCAGGGCATGTCTGCGATACTCCCGCATGAAAGACGGGGTTAAAATGCCCACTTGAGATAGCACGAAGGCTACCATCGGTAATTGGAAGGTAATACCGCAAGCCAAAGTCAACATCGATAACAAGGAAATGTAATCGTTGATGTCAAATTGGTTTTGGATGCTTGGGTCTAGCTTAAAGTTCGCTAAGAAGTTAATGGCCATAGGAGCCACTACGAAATAACCGAAGGCAACCCCACTAAAAAACAAGACAGAAACCCAGAAAACAGCTCCACGCGCCGCTTTCAATTCCTTACTCTTTAAGCCTGGTTTGATGAAGCGCCACAATTCGTGGAACATATAAGGGAAGGCAAATAATAGACCGACGATGATGGACTGTGTTAGCGCCATCATGAATTGGCCAGAAACCTCTCTACTTTGTAAAATAAAGTCCGCCTTCTGCATACACAAGCTAGGCATGTTGAAGAGGTCAGCGGCTTGGCACAGGATTTGGTTCGTATAAAAATCTGTCTTCGTAGGCCCTAAAATGATGGAGCTGAAGATGAACTCACGGAAGAACCAAGCGGCCACCGCAAAGACAAAAAAAGAAGCAACAGATCGCAGAATATGCCATCTTAATTCTTCTAGATGACCTAGGAAGGACATTTCTGTGCCATCCGTTACTTCATCGTCGTCGAAATCGTCAAAATCTTGATCTGTTGCCATTGGTTATTATAGGTATAATGGGAATTGCTTAACCCACTCATTTACTTCTCCTTTGATCGATTTCAATACCGCCTCATTATCGTGGTTCATCAAGGCTTTGTCCACCATGTCCACGATTTGCGTCATATCGTCTTCTTTCAAACCACGTGTCGTCATCGCCGCCGTTCCCACACGCATACCTGAAGTAACGAATGGAGACTTGTCGTCGAATGGAACCATGTTTTTGTTAATCGTAATATCCGCTTGAATCAACGTATTCTCTGCTAATTTACCGCTTAAGCCTTTCGGGCGTAAGTCAATTAGCATCAAGTGGTTATCTGTTCCACCTGAGATGATTTCATATCCTTTTGCTAAGAAAGCCTTCGCCATCGCTTGTGCATTTGATTGCACTTGCTTCGCGTATGTTTCGAACGTTGGAGTTAATGCCTCGCCAAAAGCAATCGCTTTCGCCGCAATCACGTGCTCTAATGGACCACCCTGCGTTCCTGGGAACACCGCGCCATCTAAACATGCGGACATTGTTTTTAATTCACCTTTCAATGTTTTGAACCCAAATGGATTCTCAAAATCATTCCCCATCATAATCAAACCACCACGAGGTCCACGAAGCGTTTTGTGCGTCGTCGTCGTTACGATGTGGCAATGTTGCATTGGGTTATTCAATAATCCCTTTGCGATTAACGCAGATGGGTGAGAAATATCAGCTAATAAGATCGCACCTACTTGGTCAGCGATCGCGCGAAGACGGGCGTAATCCCAATCACGAGAATAAGCAGACGCTCCACAAATGATCAATCTTGGTTTTTCCTTAACCGCTGTCGCCTCTACTTTATCCCAATCGATCAATCCCGTTTCTTTTTCTACACCGTAGAAGAAAGCTTGGAAATACTTTCCAGAGAAATTCACCGGAGAACCATGTGAAAGGTGACCACCATGAGATAAGTCAAAACCCAAAATTTTATCACCTGGATTCAAGAAAGATAAGAATACGGCCGCATTCGCTTGTGCACCTGAGTGAGGTTGAACGTTCGCCCAAGCCGCTCCGAATAATTGCTTCGCACGCTCAATCGCTAAGGTTTCTACTTCATCCACTACTTCGCAACCACCATAATAACGCTTCCCTGGTAGTCCTTCGGCGTATTTATTGGTTAAAACACTTCCCTGCGCTTCCATCACCTGAGGGGATGTGAAGTTCTCAGAGGCGATTAATTCAATGCCAAATTCTTGGCGATGTGCCTCCTGGTTGATCAGGTCAAAAATCTCTTTATCTCGTTGTGTAGGAAAAGTGGATGCCATAAAAATCGAATGGGTTCTGGATTACATTTTGAAAGGTCAAAAGTACGTTTTTTTCTCCAAATTGAAAAATGGAATCCCCCTATAATAAGACAAATATCACACGTGTTTCTGCGCTTTTTTCTTAATTTTGACTTTGCATTTCGAGACAAACATGAAATTAAAATATATCGCCTTTCTTTTGTTCGCTTTTCTAGCCATTCCGGCTGTTGCACAAAAGATTACACCCGCTAAATGGTCCTGGTCCATCAAGCCTGCAAACCCCGAATTAGGGGAGCAAGCCGAGGTTATTTTCAAAGTGGCTATCGAAAAAGACTGGTACTTGTATTCGTCTGATTTTGACAAAGATTTAGGCCCTACGGTGACCACCGTAACTTTCAAGCCGGGCACTGGATATCAAACCATCGGTGGATTAAAAGCCATCAATCCACATTCGAAAAACGACACCGAGATTTGGAACGGTACTTATACCTATTTCACAGGTCAAGGAGAATTCCGCCAAAAGATTAAAATTACCGCTCCAGAGTACAAGATAGAGGGTTCCTATGATTCACAATCCTGCTCTAACGTTTCTGGACTTTGCGTGCCTGTAAAAGGGGTGTTTAGTTTAGCCGGAAAAGCGGAAAAGGCCGCAGTGGCTGATACGGCTGCTACTGCTCCAGTAACTGTGGATTCGGTGGCGGAAGCACCGGTTGCAAAATCAGCACCTGTTGCTCCCACGGCACCATCCGCACAAGCTCCCCAAGAGGAATCCTTATTTACCTTCTTCTGGATTGCCTTAGGTGCTGGTTTCCTAGCTTTATTGACTCCTTGTGTCTATCCATTAATCCCGATGACGGTGAGTTTCTTCACGAAACAAAAGGGAGGAAAAGGGCTTGCCTTTTTGTATGGAGGCTTTATCGTATTGATTTATGTGTTCTTTGGGACGCTTTTAGCCTTCTTTGCAGGAGCTAGTTTCGCGAATTTCTTGAGCACACACTGGATTCCGAACATGCTCTTCTTTACGATTTTCATCCTGTTCGGGATTTCGTTCTTAGGGGCGTTTGAAATTGTGTTGCCATCGAATTTGGTGAATTCAGTCGATGCAAAATCGGATAAAGGCGGTTTCATCGGCGTCTTCTTTATGGCCTTCACGTTGGTATTGGTTTCGTTCTCTTGCACGGGGCCTTTAGCTGGCTCGATTTTAATAGCGGCCTCGCAAGGTGCTTTCTTGAAGCCGATTATCGGGATGCTGGGCTTCTCTTTAGCCTTCGCGATTCCTTTTACCTTGTTTGCGATTTTCCCAGGATTCATGCAGAAGTTACCCAAGTCAGGTAATTGGATGAATGAAGTGAAGGTCGTGTTAGGATTCTTGGAAATTGCGCTGGCGTTTAAGTTCTTGAGCGTGGCGGATCAGGTATACCACTGGCATTTATTGGATCGCGAGATCTTCTTAGCGATTTGGATTGCGATCTTCACGGCCTTGACTTTGTATTTATTTGGGAAGATCTCCTTGCCACATGATGGACCAGCGAAGAATCTGTCGGTTCCACGTACCTTGTTTGCGACGACGGTTTTGGCTTTTGTGATTTACTTGGTTCCGGGTATGTTCGGGGCGCCATTGAAAGGACTTTCGGGTTGGTTGCCACCGATGAATTCGCAGGATTTCAAAGGGTCTCAAGCCGTTGAATCGGTTGAGCAGAAAAATGAAGCCTTGTATAGCGATTTCTTGGAGTTGCCTTTAGGTCTTTCAGGTTATTTCGATTTCGAGCAGGCGAAAGCGGCAGCTTTAAAAGCGAACAAACCTTTGTTCATCGACTTTACGGGACACGGTTGCGTAAATTGCCGGAAGATGGAGGAATATGTTTGGTCTGATCCGGCGGTACTTCAGCGTCTGAAACAAGATTACATGGTGGTGGCTTTGTATTGCGATGATAAAACGGAATTGCCTGCAGACAAGTGGTATACCTCGAAAGTGGATGGTCAGGAGAAGAAGACTTTAGGGGACCAAAACCTCGACTTCCAAATCTCCCGCTTCAATTCAAACGCTCAACCACATTACGTTTTACTAGATCCTCGTAATGACGCAAAACCGATGGTGCCTCCGGTTGCCTTTGACGCGAATGTTGCGCACTTTGTTACTTTCTTAGATCAAGGGAAATCCATCTATCAATCTGCGAAATAATGTCTTGGGCTGCCTATTCTGGAGTGATGATAGCCACGGGGCTAAAATTTATCGCGGGACCTATCACGGGTTTCAGCGTAGGGTTAACCTGGTATGAAACGGTTTTCTTTACCTGGTTAGGGGCTATGTGTACCGTGACATTCATCATTACGGCAGGGAAGGCCATTCTAGGTGTAGTTGCAAAGTACCGAACGACAAAACCTCGATTGTTTTCGAAACGTATTCGCTATGCAGTGGATATTTGGCAGCGATTTGGGATTAAAGGAATTGCAGCATTAACACCTTTGATTTTTACGCCCATCGGTGGAAGTTTGCTCGCGCTGTCTTTCAAAGTACCTACGGCCCGCATTCTGTTCTTTATGGCAATCTCCTCGCTTATTTGGTCACTGATTTATGTGGCCGGTATTTACCAATTGACTTTCTTGCGAGAAATGCTCGTGCATTAATTTTCGATTAGGGACATAAAAAAAGCCGGATAAACCGGCTTCTTAAAATCTATGTCCTCAGGAATTAGTTTCCTTGGTTGATCGCTTTTCCTTTAAATAATTTCTCGCGGATCGCATTTGCTTTCACTTCTAACTCTGGTTTCGCATCGTACGTTAACTTCGATTGAACCGCTGCGCTATCTGGGTGAACGCCATATACATACTCGTCGCCTTTACGAACGTCTTTTTGTTTGATTGTGTTGTTTTTTTGGTAATCACATGATGTTGCTACCGCTAAAATGGCTACTAAAGAAAGTAAATTCGTTAATTTCATAAGGCTGTGTCAATAATTATTTGCAAAAATAAGGAATGGGACATCGTTTGCCTAACTTTCCTCCAATTTTTTAATTTGATCCGCTAAAAAGTTCATTAATTCTTGAATATAAGGCTTGCTGAAATTGAATTCGATTCCAGCTGTCGCATAAATCGTTTTCATCGGCTCTGTATATCCTAAGGACAAGGCTGCGATGTATTGATCGAGGGCTTTTTTCGGATTTTGGCAATAATTTCGCCAAACCGCTAATGCCCCTAACTGCGCAATCGCATATTCAATGTAGTAGAACGGTACCTCAAACAGGTGCAACTGCTTCTGCCAGATATTTGATCTCACCTCCGCTAAACCATCCCAATCGGTGATGGAATCCGAGAAACGAGAAACGATTTCATTCCATTTCGCTTCTCGTTCAGCGATTGTATGAGCTGGATTTTCGTACACCCAATGTTGGAAGGAATCGATCGTCGCCACCCACGGCAAGGTCTCTAAAATATCTTCTAGGTGTTTAATCTTCGCTCTTTTTGCCTCTTCTGGATTTGAAAAATAAGTTCCCCAGCGATCCATCGTCATCAATTCCATACTCATCGAGGCAAGTTCTGCGACCTCCGATGGGAAGTTGCGGAAGGAATTCAAGGCTAAGTCTTTCGTTAAAATGCTGTGGACCGCATGTCCTCCCTCGTGCAATAAAGTCACGACATCGCGCACCGTTCCGGCTGCATTCATGAAGATGAAAGGATACCCCGTTTCTTCTAAAGGATAGTTATAACCACCCGGGTTCTTGCCCTTGCGCGAGTCTAAATCAAAGCGATCCAGCGTCACCATTTCTTTCAAGCAATTGCCTAAGAATGGATCCATTTCATCGAACACTTCGATCGTTTTCTCCAGTAATTCTTCTCCTGTCTCAAATGGTTTCAAAGGACCACGACCCAAAGGGTCTACGGCTTTGTCCCATGGCTTCAAGGCATCCAAGCCCATTTCTTGCTTGCGCTTCGCAGCGGCCTCATTTAACAAAGGAACCACCGTTTCAGCTACCGCCTCGTGGAATTCAAAGCATTCCGCCGGACCGTAATCGAAGCGACCTAAACTAGCAAAAGCATAGTCACGGTAGTTTTCAAAACCGGCATTCTGAGCTACCTGATGGCGCTTTTCGATGAGTGAAGTATATAAGTCGTTTAGCTCGGTTTTGATGCTTAAACGTTTCTCCACCATCGTGCGGTAGACTGATTCGCGTTCTGCGCGGTCGGTGGACTCTAAAAGGGCACCCGCTTGTTGCAAGGTTTTCTCTTCGCCCTTAATCGTCACCATTAAGGCGCCGGTTAAGGCTCCGTAATTGGTTTCTAAATTCTGCAATTCAGTGAACAAAGGGATGTTTTCTTCACGGAAGATTTCAATCGCCTTTTTCATGCCACGCAACATCACCGGGAAGCCCGTTTCTTTTAATTCGGAAACGAAGGGACTTTCGATCACCTTCTTGTTCCACGCATCGTCGAAAACAGAGGCGTTCGGCATGATCTCGTTCACAAACTGTGCGTAGCTTGTTTGCAAAGTTTCGTTTTGGTTATCGCAAGACATTTTGATGTAGCGCCACGCGAAGTTCTCCGATAGGTAGGATTCTAATTCGGAACGGTTTTGGCAAAATAAACGTAAGTCTTCAATGCTCGAAATCTCCGTCGAGCTCAATTTCTCAAAATAAGGCAACACCGATTCCCAGGTACTCAGTTGAAAATCTGCCGGCAAAAATGTTCTATTTCTCATATTAATCTAAATCAATCACTACCCCAGCGCTCAATGGATGCGCCACGCACGTTAAAATATAGCCCTTCGCGATTTCGCCAGGGGTCAAGCCATCTTCCTCATCCATGCCCACGGTTCCACTTTTGCAAAGTCCCATGCAGGCGGTGCACATACCCGCTTGACACGAATAAGGGATATCTAGGTCCGCCTCTAAAGCAGCCTCTAAAATTGTTTCGCTCGGTTGAACGGTAATTTTATGCTCTTTCCCCTCGTAAATCAAGGTAATTTCTTGCGTCTTCAATGACCCATCTTCCTCCGCCTGTTCCATCTCTGCGCTCACGGTCACCCCAAACGATTCCTGGTGGATCTGACCCGCTGGCACATCAAACATGGCTAAAGAAGATTGAACCTCCGTCATCATTCCTTGCGGTCCACACAAAAAATAGTGGGCTGAGGCGATGTCTAGACCTAATTCTTGCTTCAAATAATAGACGATAGAGGCCTGGTTAATGCGCCCCTTCAAGCCTGGCCAATTAGCCGCAGGTTGTGAAATGACGTGCAATACTTTTAGGCGATCGGCGTACGAGTTTTCGAGTGAATCCAATACTTTTTTAAAGATAATTTGGTCTTCGTGACGTGAGCCATAAATCAACTGAATCTTCGATAAAGGCTCCCCGTGCAAGATGGTTTTAATCATCGAAAGTAAAGGCGTGATTCCGGAACCAGCTCCCACGAACACATAGTTTTTCGAAGAGGAAGCGTCTGCCTCCAGGGTAAAATTGCCCATCGGCTCGAGCACCTCTAAGCTATCTCCCACCTGTAGGGTGTCGCATAAAAAGTTAGACACTAATCCGCCCTCAATGCGTTTGACGGTGATGGCAGGAGTCATGTCCGTCTTCATGGAAGACGATAAACTATAACTTCTACGGACTTTTTTGCCCTCGATTTCTGGAATGACGGTTAGGAATTGACCTGATACATAATGCAAAGCATCATGGATCGGTTGCCAAAAATGAATCGTCTTCGTGTCGATTGTCTCGACGGTGATTTCTTTAATTTTTAAATGCATATTAATCGCTGCTAACGGGTTTAACCCACTGGACTGCACTAGGTCGACTCTCATTATGAAGTCGATCAAAGGCGGTAACCGTAAAGCCATAACCCGGTTTTAGGTCATCTTGTTCTAAAATTAACTCGGTTGCTTTCCCTTTGTACACGATATTACTCGGGTCCTCCAGGTGTTTTTTATCTTGTTTTGGGATACGATAAACCACATAATACGCCACCGGATCCCCATCGTCTGATACTTCTCCAGCCTGCCATTTCAATTTTTTATTCGCTAAAAAGACCTGAGCAGGGGCATGAGGCGCAATACTATCTAGCCAAGGCGAGGTAGGTAACAAGGCTGGGTGTGCAAAATAATTCTGGCGAAGCGTGTCCCTAAATGCCTTCGTATTTTTAGTCAGTGAAGTCGAGCTATAGAAGATTAAACCCTGCCCATTAGGCATACTACGGCTAATCTCGACCTGCTTTTTCATTTCCCTATTGGTCCAAACATCCGCTAAATGATACGAAGCCATCCCGAAATACACCGGTTTTCCATAGGAATGTGCGTTCCACCATTCTGCTAAAGGTTTAAACGGAGCTACGCGATGAGCGGAGTCCCAATACAATTGGGGCGCGATGTAATCTAACCAACCTTGTTTCAGCCAATGATCTGTATCTGCATACAAATCATCATAGGATTGCAAGCCCTTCACAGTAGGCATGCCGTTCACCGGATCCGATGTTTTGTGTCGCCAAATTCCAAAGGGACTAATTCCGAATTTGATTTTCGGATTCGTCTTTCGGATAGTTTCTGAAATCTCCTGAATTAAAGCACTCGTATTGCGACGACGCCAATCAGCCTTGGATTCACCCGAATGTCGGTATTTTAGGTAGGTATCTTCGTCTTTTAACGTAGATTTTGGGTCAGGATAGGGATAAAAATAATCGTCAAAATGGATGCCATCCACGTCGTAATTCACAATAATATTTCGAACAAGTCCAGCGATATAATGGCGTACCGCCGGTATCCCAAAATCAAATAATAACTGTCCATTATAGGTCAAAAGCCACTCGGGGTGCTTTCTAGCCACATGTTCTGAACTTAAAAGTGATCGAGATGACATGGAAGCTCGGTTCAAATTCAACCAAGCATGAAATTCCATTCCTCTGGCATGGGTTTGGTCGATCATGAATTCCAAAGGATCATAATAGGGACTAGGAGCTTGCCCCTGTTTTCCAGAAAGGTAGGTCGTCCAGGGTTCTGCACTTTTCGCATAAAGAGCGTCAGATGCGGTTCTGATTTGGACAAAAAGGGCATTGATTCCCGTTTTTTGGTGGGAATTCAACAAGTCGATAAATTCGGATTTTTGCTTCGCGCCGTCGTAATTGTGCGGGCTGGGCCAGTCGATGTTTTGAACGGTGGCTACCCAAACTCCCCTCAACTCACGTTTAGGACCATCGGCGAATAAGCTGATAGATAAAAGACAAAAAAGGAGGATGGTAATTAGGCGCATCATTCGAGATGCAATTTACCTAAAAAAGGGCAATTAGGCCTTCTCGATTGAAAATAAATAGCCTACGCCTTTCAATGTTTTGATGTAATATTCTGGGATTTTCTCGCGCAATTTACGAATGTGTACATCCACCGTGCGTTCTACGACGAACACATCAGAACCCCAAACTTTCTCCAATAACTCATCGCGATTGAAAACTTTATTCGGGTTTTTGGCAAGGAAGGAAAGTAATTCAAATTCTTTTTTAGGCAAAATCAATGCACGCCCTTGAAAAGTAGCGGCGTATTGTACCCGGTCTATCACTAAATCGCCGATCGAAATGATATCATTTTTCGTTTCAGGAACAGCTGCCTCGCGTGTTAGTAGCGCATTGATTCGGCTGATAAGGGCACGTAATTTGATGGGTTTCACCACGTAATCAGTGGCCCCGCTTTCAAATGCAGCGATTTCGGTATATTCTTCTCCTCGTGCCGTTAGGAAGAGGATAAGGGTATTTTTGAATTCCGGATTTGATTTGATTTGGCGCGCTGCTTCGATACCATCCATTTCTGGCATCATGACGTCCATGATAATTAAATGGGGTTGAAACGATTTTGCTTCTGCAATTGCCTCTTTTCCATTCGTCGCTTTTGCTAAAAGAAAGTTTTCTTTTAGTAAATTGTATTCCAATAACTCCAAAATGTCTGCATCATCATCTACGAGTAGAATTTTGTATGCGGGTGAAGCTGTTGCCATAGTTTTGAACGGGTTACAACGCAAATATAGAAAGTTGTATGTTATGGAATTGTTAATTTATTAGATATGTCAAACAACACTTCTTATTCAACCAGATTATCAGGGAGCCTCGTTTCGATGGCCTTGCTTATCGCTGCGGCCTACCTTTTACAGGATCTGTTAATCCTACTTTCTTTTGCCTTGGTATTATCCCTTTTATTGTTGCCAGCGAGTAAATGGATGGAGGCTAAAGGTTTGCCACGTGCGCTCGCCATCTTCGTCGCGATTGTGCTCACCTTTGCATTGATTTCCTCTTTGCTTTTTGTGGCTGGTTTACAAATTATGGAATTTTCCTCTGAACTGCCGCTTTTTGCCAAAAAAACCGAAAAGTGGGTATCGAGTCTGCAATCCTTCATCTCTTCGAATTTCAATATATCCCGCCGCAAACAAATGCTGGAGCTTAGTAATGAATTAATGGCGCTCCTAAAAAACTCAGGGGTAATCATCAGTACGACCTTTTCGACCGCCTTGCATGCAATTACGGCTTTGATTTTAGTGCCCGTCTTTACCTTCTTCTTCTTGTTCTACCGCGATTTTTTCGAGCAATTTTTGCAAAAAGTATTTCCAAAAACCGAAGGTCAGGTATTGACGAAAGTGATGGAGAAAACGGGTTCTGTAGTGCAAGGGTATTTAGTGGGTTTACTAGTGGTGATGTTGATCGTGGCTGTATTGAATTCGGTTGGATTTTGGTGGATTGGAGTGGAGTATCCGGTCTTTTTTGGATTCTTAACCGGTGTGCTTTTGCTGATTCCTTATATCGGAATTTGGATGGGAGCGCTATTGCCCATTTTATTGAGCCTAATTACCTTGAGCCCATCGCATGCTTTAGCAGTCGTGGCTTGGGTGGCAGCAGCACAATTTATTGAGGCGAATTTTATCACCCCATTAGTAGTAGGATCGAAAGTGAGTATGAACCCGATGGTGGCGATGCTGGCATTACTATGTGGCGAACTGCTTTGGGGAATTCCAGGGTTGATTTTAGCACTGCCATTAACGGCTGTAATGAAAGTAATATTCGATTCCATCCCGAGTCTGGAACCTTATGGTTTCTTGCTAGGGGAGGCTCCTGAACGCTCTAAAGAGACAAAAGCTCCTTAAATCGGATGGACTGACGACGGGAAATTTCAATTTTCTCCGCTTTTTCTCCCTTTAAAGTCACTTGCAATCCGCCGGAGAACCAAGGTTCAATCTTATCGATAAAGTTCAGATTCACGATGTGTTTGCGGTTGCAGCGGAAGAATAATTTAGGATCTAAACGCTCCTCTAAGGAGTTGAGGGATTTTAAGACAAGCGGTTTTTGGTCGTCAAAAAACAAGCGAACATAATTCCCCATCGATTCACACAAACGAACGCGGTCTAATCGCACAAACCAACATTTTTCTCCGTCCTTTACGAAAATTTGATCGTTTCCACCTAGCACATGGCTGGCTGAAGTGGTTTTTTCAGCAGAGACAGTACGCTTGAATCGCGATTCTAATTTCTGAATACTCTCGCTTAAACGCGCTAATTCAATTGGTTTTAACACATAATCAAGGGCATTTACTTCAAATGCCTTCAGCGCATATTCATCAAAAGCCGTCGTGAAAATAATCTCCGGAAGAAATCCATCCCATTCCTCTAGCCATTCAAAACCCGTTTTACCAGGCATTTGAATATCTAAAAAGGCCACATCCGGTTGTAATTCTTCGATCAGCTGGCTAGCCTCGTCCGTATTCGATGCTTCTCCAATCACTTCGATGGAAGGAAAGTTTTCTAATAAACGCTTCAGTTCATTTCGGGCAAGGCGTTCGTCGTCTACGATGATGGCTCTCATGGGATTCAGGCTAGTGTTTCGGAAATATACGGAATCGTAACGGAAGCGAGGACCTGATTTTTGTCCAAAGGCTTTAAGTCAATATGAGCGGTCTCCCCAAACAACAGTTGTAGGCGATTTTGAGAATTCACCAACCCAATCCCAGTGGATTCTCCTTTGGTTTTCAAATGCCCTGGATTGATGACTTCTAGCTGAATCAAGTTGCCTTGCAGCAGCTCCCCTTTAATTTGTATCAGGCCTTCTTTCGAAGAATGAGCGATGCCGTGTTTGATGGCATTCTCCACTAAAGTTTGCAAAAGCATCGGAGGAATTTGGGCTTGATAAATCTCTTTAGGGACCTCAATCTTCCAGGCAAGTCGCTCTTCGTAGCGGATCTTCTCGAGATTCAAGTAATCCAGAATAGTGTCTAATTCTTCTGCAATGGAGATGGTCTTTTTGCGTTCGGTTAAAAGCGAGCTTCGAAGTAGCTTGGAGAGTTGGTTGATGCCTTTTTTGGCCTTTGCAGGGTCTTCCGTAATTAATGCGCGAATGCTGTTCAAGGCATTAAAGACGAAATGTGGGTTCATCTGTGCGCGCAAAACCTTGCCTTCCGTCTCCTGGATAGCCCGTTCTAATTGATTATTCTCGCGTTCCATCACGAGTTGTTTTTTCGAATACTGAAAGAAGAAATAGATCAACATCCAAATCGCCAGCGGCTTCATAAAATTGAAGAGGTACTGGGTGATGATGAAAGGGCTTATTTGGACCTCAAAATTCTCCCCCAACAAATATTGATCGATAGGTAAATTAAGCCCCACGAGACAGGCAGCCATCAAACAAAGGATGATAAAATGATTTCTCAACATCGTGAAAAGGGGCAAATCCTGCCAAGAATTCACTTTGATGATGTTTTTATATTGATGCGTCAGGAAAATTGCGAGGGTGATATTCGCCAAGGCGGCATAAAGCCAAGCCCAATGCCAGCCGTATTGATTCGTGTATACAACCGCCTCATTTAACATCCAGGCGAACCAGCCGCCTAATTGCAAAATCCAATACATGCGTTTTCTAAGCATATTACATCGACTCGGGCAAGTCGGCTAAATGGATGATACAATTGCCCTTTATTAGGCGAAATTCTTTAGCGCTATAATCGTATTGGATATGGTAAAGGCACAAGTTTTGGTGTGCATACTTATCCATGTGATGCAAAGGTGCGTTGAATAAATGCGTGAGCAAAACGCGCATGGCACGCCCGTGCATGGCGATTAAGATAGCGCTTTCTTCTGGTCGGGAAAGAATGAGATCGACGACGGGTTTTTGGCGTTCCAAAACCTCCACCGGACTTTCTCCCTGATCAGACTGCACATGGATGTGGCCTTCGCGCCAGGTTCTCGTTAAATTCTTGTAATATAAATCATCCTCCGTATTAGGTGACTTTCCTTCTTTACTCCCCCAAGAAATTTCGTTCAATCCGGTGTGTTGCTCCCAAGGCAAACCTTTTTCAATGAAGCCCTTCACCGATTGATGCGTTCTTTTTAAGGCGGAAGTATAGATTTTATCGATGGGGAGATGGTGGTAATGTCTGAAAAAGGCTTCCGCTTGTCTTTGGCCTAATTCATTCAAATTCGCATCAATCCCACTTCCTTGCACGACCCCCTTGCGATTGTATTCCGTTTCGCCGTGGCGTATCAGGTAAATATCTTTCACTAAATCAGGCTGAGCATGCATATTAATCGTATTTTATTCCGAATTTTAGCCAAAATTACGAAATATATGTTTAATACTTCCATCTCGTTGGAGACGTTGAATTCGATGTCCAAGAATACCATGATCGACCACTTAGGTATTGAATTTACTGAAATTCAGTCCGGTTATTTAAAGGCAAAAATGCCAGTCGATCATCGAACAATTCAGCCCATGGGTTTGTTACATGGGGGAGCGTCTGTCGTTTTAGCGGAAACCCTCGGAAGCGTGGCGGTGGTTTTAGCCGTTAAGGATCCGATGAAAGAAACGGGCGTGGGAGTGGAGATTAATGCGAACCATTTAAAATCTGCCCGCAGCGGATTTGTGATTGGAACTTGTGTTCCTTTGCGCATCGGTCGTACGATACATGTGTATGAAATTAAAATTCACGACGAAGAAGAAAATTTGATTTGCGCTAGCCGTTTGACGGTAGCGATTATTCCAATTAAATAATGGGGGAAAATAGCTGGGAGGATGGAATTTCAAGGGGCGCTGCACTCGCGGCGTGGCGTTTGCCGCATGCCTCTGAAGCCTTTCTTTTACAGGATTTTCAAGGTGGATCTAAGCTGTCTGAGGGTTGGAATGTAGCGGATTTGCCAGCCGGATTCTTAGCCGCCCCGTTCATCGGCTTACCTTATTTTTTAGCCTCTGATTCTTTGACTTCCTGGACTTTGCCTGCAGAGTCAACACCCATCAACATCGTATTCGATGAAGAGGATTTGATTAAAAAACAAGAGTTCAAATCTTGGGTGTCCTCCGCTATCGAAGCCATTAGACAAGGGCCCTTGCAAAAGGTGGTCTTGTCCCGAACCGATGTAAAGGAATTACCTGCGGGCTTTTCTATCGTATCTGCACTCGAGGAATTAGCGGCCGCCTATCCGAATGCCTTTGTTTGTGCGATTTCCATACCGGCATTACACGGTGTTTGGATGTGTGCCACGCCAGAAATTTTAGTGGAACAAAAGGATGGGGTTTTCAGAACTATCTCTTTAGCCGGAACCCAGTCGGGAGTGGATGATCAGGGGAATGCCTTGTCTCCAGCTCAGGCAAGGTGGTCCCAAAAAGAAATCGAAGAGCAGGCTTTTGTTAGCCGATACATCATTGATTGTTTTAAAAAGATTCGCTTGCGGGAATATACCGAGCTAGGTCCTAAGACCATTTCAACCGGAAATTTACTGCACTTGAAGACGGACTATATCGTAGACACGAAGGCGATGGATTTCCCTCAGTTGCCTGGTTTAATGTTAGGCCTTTTACATCCTACCTCTGCCGTTTGTGGTACGCCTAAAGAGGAGGCGATTGAGTTTATTTTAAAAACAGAAACACACGATCGATCGATGTATTCTGGGTATCTAGGGCCGGTGAATATTGGTGGAAATACGCATTTGTTTGTGAACTTGCGAACCGTCAAAATCACGGGCAATCAGGCGGAATTTTATGCGGGTTGCGGAATCACAGAAGACTCAGATCCAGAGAAAGAGTGGCAGGAAACACAGATGAAATGCCAAACCTTGCAGCGCGTTTTAATGCAATAATTCGGTCGACGGAGCAGGCGTAATTTTACCCGTAATCAGTACTTTCACCGTGTCAATTCGCGCATCGGTCGTCGTCAAAATCTGGAATTGAAAAGGAGCTAAAGTGATGAGCTCGTTCACTTGCGGAATATCCTCGTACAGGCTAATCAACATACCGCCAAGGGTTTCATAATCCCCCTCAGGCAGATTCCATTCGTATTTTTCGTTCAAATAATCAATC
>Ga0222712_10003550_pt1 | contig 16907 bp, 15 predicted proteins | sample C33_657DmetaG_FD_165043 | JGI IMG/M metagenome (GOLD analysis project Ga0222712, IMG submission 165043) | Estuarine water microbial communities from San Francisco Bay, California, United States - C33_657D | ecosystem: Environmental > Aquatic > Marine > Unclassified | place: USA: California...
AGCACCGGTTGATTATGTATTTGGTTTATTAAATACAAAGGCCACTGTACTTGCTCAAATAAATAGCCTAGACCCTAAATTAATTTTACTAGTAAAAGGTTATTTAGCAGGTTTGGAAGCTTTTGCCAAAGCGCATCCCGATAAAGTATTAAATAAAAATGTATTTCCCATTACTATTGAAGACTATTTAGCGACTACTGTTTTTTCAGTGGCTGTTTTTTGCGGAGTGGATAGAACCTTACCTAAAATACTCAATGGCTCTATTGCACATTTAAAAGGCATGACTGGGGAAGGCTCTAATACGATTGCAGTGCATTCAAGTAAATCTGCAACGGGTGAAAATATGTTAGTGATTAACGCGCATCAACCCATTGAAGGCGCTACTGCTTTTTATGAAGCACATTTACAAAGTGAAGAAGGCTGGAATATCTTAGGAGGTTTATTTCCAGGCGGTCCCTTAATTTTTCATGGTACGACTCCTAATTTAGCATGGGCACATACTGTTAACTTTCAAGATAAAATAGATATCTACCAATTAGAAACCGACAAAGCACATAAAGGACAATATAAAGTAGATGGCGAGTGGCTTGCACTTGAAAAAAGAAAAATTAAAATAAATATTAAAGGCATTCCTTTTCCTATTTCTAAAATGGCTTATACTTCTATATACGGACCAACCGCTAAAACCCCTGAAGGAAAATATTTTTCAATGCGTTTACCTGCCTTAATGGATGCAGGTGCTTTGCAACAATGGTATGCAATGAATAGGGCTACAAATTTTACTGAATTTAAAACGGCGGTGGCGCAGAACCATTTAGCTATGTTTAATATTATGTATGCCGATAAGTACGATACTATATTTTATATCTCTAGTGGAAAAATGCCATATCGTAATGCAGATACCAGCTACCACTGGAACTCAACGGTACCGGGCAATACAAGGGCAACGCTATGGACAAAGTTTAAACCTTTAAACGAGTTTCCTCAGTATACCAATCCTAAAAGTGGTTATTTAATAAACATGAATCATTCTCCTTTTTTAGCCACTGCAGAAAGTGAAAATTTAGATCCTAAGAATTTTGATCCTAAAGATGGTTATGAATTATACCACGACAACAGAAGTCGTCGTGCCAAGGACTTAATAGACCCTCTAGAAAAAATTTCCTACGCCGATTTAAAGCGTATCAAATTTGATCGTCAATTGCCATCTACCATTTTATTTCCTTATGGCTTTATCGCAGATACTATGTTTTTAATAGATGAAAATAAATATCCAACACTGTCTCCACTTATTAAAGCTTTAAAGACTTGGGACCATAATACGAATCCTGAAAGTAATGGAGCTCTTATTTATAATTTAGCTTATTATGAAATTCCTAAATTAATGGAGGGAAGAAAGGATGATAAATTAACCATGCAAGAAGCCATTGCTACCTATCAATATATTTATGATTTTTTAATGAAAAATTATAATAGACTAGACGTAAGCTTAGGTGAAATGCAAAGACTTGTAAGAGGCGATGAGAACTGGCCACAAGGCGGTATGCCCGATGTACTTGCAGCAGTGCAAACGCAACCCTATGGTGCTGGACAAAGAAAAATGAATAGCGGTGATGCCTATATTGAATTTGTTCGCTTCCCTAAAGACGGAGGCCTCCCACTTATTGAATCAGTAAATACTTTCGGAGCAAGCTCTAATAAAGGGGATGCACATTATGCCGACCAACGTGCCATGTATCAAGCGCAGCAAGTGAAAAAAATGAGCTTAGATAAAACTGAAGTACTCAAAAATGCGAAGCGTACTTACCATCCTCAGTAGGGTAATAGTACATTCTCAATAGTGAGGTAGTTATTTTTTAAATAAATAGTAATCAACAGCAAGTATTACAACAAGAGTAAGTATTACAATCTTGCAGTAACAATGCTTCTATCTAAGAAGGCCTTGGTATCGTATATAATAGTTTTACCAGAAGCTTTAAGACTAGTATAATCTAATGATTTAAAAAACGCATGCGCCACCACTAGCACAATCGCATCATATTTTCCCAAGGCAGTCACTAATTCAATATTGTGTTTTTCTTTTACTTCCAATGCATTGGCATAGGGGTCAAAAGCATCTACCTGCATACCCGCAGCGCTAAGCTGGCTATATATTTCAAAGGCTTTTGAATTTCTGATATCAGGGCAGTTTTCTTTAAAACTCACTCCTAGTATTAATGCCTTAGCACCTTTAGTGGCAATGCCCGTAACAGTTAATAGCTGCATTAATTTTTCTGTAACAAATGTTCCCATTTGATCATTCACATTTCTTCCCGATAATATTACCTGCGGATGATAACCCAAGCTTGTAGCCTTATGTGCTAAATAATAAGGGTCTACTCCAATACAATGTCCGCCCACTAAACCAGGCTTAAAGGGTAAAAAATTCCATTTCGTAGCAGCTGCTTCTAATACCTCATGGGTATCAATTCCCATTCTATCAAATATGAGTGCTAGCTCATTGACAAAAGAAATATTAATATCGCGTTGTGCATTTTCAATTGACTTAGCAGCCTCCGCCACTCTAATATTAGATACTTTAAAAGTACCTGCTGTAATAATACTTGCATATAGCGCATCTACTTTATTAGCTATCTCTAGTGTAGAGCCTGCAGTTAATTTTTTTATAGTAGTAAGTGTATGTACTTTATCGCCTGGATTAATTCTTTCAGGAGAATAGCCCACATAAAAATCTTGATTAAAAATAAGTCCACTTTGCTTTTCTAAAACAGGTACACAGTCCTCTTCGGTGCAACCAGGATAGACTGTGCTTTCATAAATAACTAAGTCCCCTTTTTTTAAAACAGAACCTATCATAGCCGTTGCTTCTAATAAAGGTTTTAAGTTCGGATGTTTTTCAGCATCAACGGGTGTGGGTACTGTGACAATAAATATAGTAGCCTCTTTAATAGAACTAAGAGAACTACTAAAGCTTAGATATTTCGCATTTTTGATTTCGGCCTCTGTACATTCTAATGTGATGTCTTTCCCATTTTGTAAATCCTTTACCCTCGTTTCAATAATATCAAAACCAATGACTGTATACTTCTTAGCAAAAGCAACAGCAAGTGGTAGGCCTACATAACCCAGGCCTACTATGGCAATGCTGGGTGATATGGTTTGATTTTGGTTCATCTCTTTTCAAAGGTAATGGACCAACTAGTGATTACCATAATTTTTTTCGCCTGCAGGAATGGCTACTTTTAATCTATTTTGTGCAGGTGGTAATGGGCAGGTAGCAAAGGCAGTAAAGGCGCAAGGAGGGTTATACGCAATATTGAAATCTATTTCTGTATTACCTAAAGCATCTGGTTTAGGGATATCAATAAAACGTCCTGCACCATAAGTGGTCTTGCCTGCAGTTTCATCGGCAAATACTACAAATAATTTTGGCCCTCCTTCATCAATCACATCTAAACTATATTCTTTATTATTAATTATAAATAATAATTTACCTGCTGTTTTGGTTGCAGTCGTTTGACCCAGCACATTGGTAATCATTAATACATTTTGTGAAGGCGCCACCATGGTTGCCTTTACACGCCAATTAGCGTCAATAGGAAATCGCTCAATGCCTTTAAAATTCAATAAAGTTTTTGCTTTTAAATTTCTAAACCTAACGCCCATTTTATCTTCTCTTTTAATGATAGTCCAAGTATAATGAGACCATGACATGGTTATAGCTTGCTCTTCTTTAGCAAAAACTTTTACGGGCTTTGTTCCATTCACTAATACGCCGTTCACTTTAATAGTATTATTTGTGCTATTCATCCATAGTACAGAATCGCCTTCATAAATAAAGGAACCTAATACAGCTGGAAATGCCGCATTGTCATACCTGCAATCACTACCCTCATTTTTCCCTAAAGTATTTATTCCCTTATGCAGCCAGAAAAGGCCTTCTAAATTTAACCAACCATTGGGCGTTTTTAAATCAGCTATGCGAGCCTTATGCCAATCATTGACAGACTTCGTATACGTATTTGATTTTTGAGCTTTCGCTAAAAAAAAGAGGTTTAAAAGCAGTAAAGTATATATGATTTTTTTCATTTATTAGTCTGTATCTGTAATGAACCTAGAAACACTTCTAGGTATTGCAAAATTAAGATAATTAAAGCCTAGAATCATATAAATTTCTTAATTTTAAGAAGTTAAACGAACAAAGATGCAATTAAAAAAATTACTTATTGGTATTTCAATTATGGGGGCAATGGCTTGTAACAAAACAGTTACGACTATACCTGAAACAGCTGTAAACCCTATAGTAGATAATACACCTGTAACAAAAATTACCAATACCGATATTAATACCTGGATTCATGAGAATATGTCAGCCTATTATTTATGGCCTGATAAAATGCCAGCTTTAGCTAAAACCAGCACCAGTAGTAATCCTATGGATTATTTTTATAGTATTTTATATGATTATAAAATCACCGATCGCTTTTCATGGATAGATAGTAGTTCCGCCAATTTAATAAACCAATTAAATGGTATTAATACCGTTTTAGGAATTAGGGTAAGTGCCTTTTATACAGATGATACAAAAGCAAATGTAGCCTTGGTGATAGCCTATGTATTAAAAGGAAGTCCTGCTGAAAAAAATGGATTAAAAAGGGGAGATATTATTTTGTCAGTGGATGATAAAACTATCACTTCCTCCAATTATAATTCAGTATTACAAAATCAAACTTTGAAATTAGGCTTAGGTGCTTATGATAATAAAGTGTTTAGCAGTACAGGTAAAACTATAACCGTAACTAAAGTAGAATTACAAACCAATCCTATTTTACAAGACACGGTTATTAATTGGGCAGGTAAGAAAGTGGGCTATTTTGCCTACTTACAATTCCTATCAAGTTTCGACGATAGCTTAAGGGCAGTATTTGGTAGGTTTAAAGCAAAAGGAGTCAACGAATTAGTCATTGACCTTCGTTATAATGGAGGTGGCTATGTTTCCAGTTCAGATTTATTAACCAATTTAATGGTGAAGGACTTAGCTAGTAAGGTAGATAAAGTGATGAATAAAAAACAGTATAACGACGCTTATACGAAAGAAGTCATAAAACAATATGGAGCATCAGCCCTTGTCACTAATTTTAAAATGGAGGCTAGTAATATCGGTTCCTTAAATAGAGTATTCTTTTTAACATCTACTGGTACTGCATCAGCCAGTGAACTTATCATTAATAATTTAAAACCATTTATGAATGTCATTTTAATTGGCGAACATACTTATGGTAAAAATGTGGGTTCCTTCACTATTACCGACAATGCTAAAAGATGGAACTATGGTTTACAACCCATCACCTTTAAAATATTAAATTCCTTAGACCAATCCGATTATGGTACAGTGAATGGGTTTTTACCAGACTATGCACTTACAGACGATGTACTCCCTTATAAATTATTGGGCGACCCTAATGAAACTTATTTAAATAAAGCACTTAATATTATTGGCCCAACTGCCTATAAAGCCAATGCAATTAGCAGTATTATATCAGTTTCAAGAGCCAATAAACTGCAAGCCGCTTCCCTTTCAGACAATCCTATACAAGATAAATTGGATATGTTTGATAAGCCTCTAAAGCCTAAAAATTAGTTCATAAAACATTCTTTTATCAGCGCCTTGTTTTTTGTATCTTAGGCTACTAATATAAGGTCTAATGAAAAAAATATTGCTGCCATTTTTGATAATGGTTACCCTACAATTAGTTGCGCAAGAGAAAAATACCAAAGTACATATAAATCATACTGCTATATATGTAATGGACATGGAAAAAACAGGCAATTTTTATAGTAAAATAATTGGGCTTGACACCTTACCTGAACCCTTTCATGATGGAAAACATATTTGGTATAAGACTAGTGATCATAGTATGTTACATGTTATACAGGGTGCTACAGAAAAAAGAGAATACTATAAAAACCAGCATACTTGTTATACAGAGCCTGACTTTAAAGGCTTTATAGAAAAACTAAAAGCAGCACAGTTACCCTTTGAAGATGTAAGTGGCAATAAAAATGCCATTACTACGCGTGTAGACGGAGTGCATCAAATTTGGTTACAAGACCCAGATGGTTATTGGTTAGAAATAAATGATGATAATTTTTAATAATCAATAGAAATAATTCAACAAGTATAAAATAAAAAATTTTAATAAATAAAAGAGATATGAAAAAATTACAATTAATACTGCTATTCGTTTTCACGTTTGTCATAGGCAGTTTTGCACAAGGTTTTGTAAAAGAAAAACAGGTTATTAAAAGTGCTATACTTAATAAAGAAGTACATTATTCCATTTTCTTACCTAGCGACTATTATACCAGCGAGCGCGCTTATCCTGTTACTTATTTATTACATGGTTATGGTGATGCAGATGATGGCTGGATTCAGTTTGGTGAAGTGAACCGCTTAGCAGATGACGCCATTAAAGCAGGTAAAATTCCGCCTATGATTATTGTAACGCCCGATGGCTTTACAAGTTTTTATATTAATGCAGCCGATGGTAATTTAAATTATGAGGACTTTTTTATAAAAGAACTTATTCCCCATATTGAAAAAACCTATAAAGTAAAAGCAGAAAAAAGATTTAGAGGTATTGCTGGGCTTTCCATGGGTGGTTATGGTTCATTATTGTATGCCCTTAAATACCCCGATTTATTTGCAGCGTCTGCGCCACTTAGTGCTGCTGTTTGGACAGACAACGATATTATTAATCTTAATGAAAATATGTTTAATGGTTTATTTGGCAATTCAATGGGTAAAAATTTAAAAGGAAAAGATCGTTTAACTTCAGCCTGGTTAAGCAATAGCCCCTTAGCTATTATTGAAAAAAAGACCAAGGAAGAATTATCCGCAGTGAGGTATTGGATTGATTGTGGTGATGACGATTTTTTAACTATTGGCAATGCCCAATTACATATAGCACTCACGAATAAGAATGTACCTCATGAATTTAGAATGAGGGACGGCGCCCATAACTGGACCTATTGGAGAACAGGTATCATTGATGCACTTGCTTTTATTGGCGATAGCTTTCACCAAAAATAATTTCTATGTCAAATACAATAAAGGTTTTTGTTACAGGGGGCACTTTTGATAAAGAGTATAATGAACTTAATGGTAGTTTGTTTTTTAAAGAAACACATTTGCATGAAATGTTGCAACTAGGTAGAAGTAATTTAGATTTATCGATTACTACACTTATGATGAAAGATAGTTTAGAATTCATTGAAGCCGATAGACAGATGATTGCCGCTGCTTGTAATAAAATTAAAGAGGATAAAATTTTAATCACCCATGGCACCGATACTATGACCCTCACCGCCTCTTATTTAGCAAAGCATTGTAAAGGCAAAACCATTGTACTTACAGGCGCAATGATACCTTATAAATTTGGTAGCTCTGATGGTTTATTTAATTTAGGAAGTGCGCTTGCCTTTGTGCAAGTATTAAACCCTGGCGTATACATAGCCATGAACGGAAAAATATTTGAAGCAGATAAAGTTCAAAAGAATACCGATAAAGGCGAGTTTGAAAATATTTAACTAAACTTTACTTTATAAAAATACCTAAGTGTTTTAGGGATAGCGCGTATCTATTAAGTATTGAATTTTCCATCCCTCTTTTGTACGAACCACTTGAAAAGAATTAACCCCCTGATGTATGTATTTGTCTTTAACATATAGTTGATAAGGCGTCCATACACTAGCTAATTCTTTATTAATTAATATTGTATCAAATACAATTCTTTCGTCTAAAGCACCTACGGGTTGCTTCCCAACACTATTCAAAAAAGATTGAACACTTGACTCTTTCACCACAGCCCCAGCCTCGCTTGATTGTATGGTTTGAACAACAGCATTGGTTGTAAAACATGATTTAAGTAATATGGTATCGCTAGTTTTCATAGCAATAAACATATTTTCAATAACTCGTTTTACTCCAGTGGTATCTTGGGCATAGCTATTTAAAATAATTATACTTGTGAAAATGGTGAGGACTATTTTTTTTATCATGCTAGGATTTATAATGCTTGTTATAATTAAATAAGTAAGGCTTTATTGTAATAACTGAACTTTTTATTTTAATTGTGTGGTGTCCACTCTTGTAGGGGTATCCTTTCCAGCTATAATAGATTGCGCACTTTTTGCAATAGCCTTAATAATTTCATTCATATTGTCTATATCTAAGGTTTGAAATTCATCACTAGGCTTATGATAGTTAGGCTCGCTATCCATTTTAGAAGTAGAAATAGTATGAGCCGGTACGCCCAAACGCGCTAAAGTGGCATTGTCAGATCTGTAAAATAAATTTTGATCGGTATAAGGGTCTGGATAAAATGTAAAGGCCGTGCCTGCTAAATTCTTTTGTAAAATAGCGCCCATATCTGTTTTTTCATAACCAGTAATATAAGCACTATTTCTACCCCACTTACTTTCTGTACCAATCATTTCTAAATTGAACATAGCTTTCACGGAGAGGGGGTCAAACTGCTTTGAAAAATACTGCGCACCAAAACCTCCCACTTCTTCAGCGGTAAAGGCGGCAAAAATTAAAGTGCGTTCATTGTTATTTAATTTTTTAAAATACTTAGAAAGCATAATCATAGCAGTGGTGCCAGCAGCATCGTCATTGGCTCCATTATAAATGCTATCGCCATTTACCGCTCTTGCACTATTAATACCTAAATGATCATAATGCCCTGAAAAAATGACATATTCATTTGATAGCGACTTGCCTGGAATAACCGCTACCACATTGGCTAAACTAAGATTTTCAATTTTATGTGTAGCCTCTATTGTAAACTTAGAAGGTGTTAAATTACTTATCACAAACACAACCGATTTTTGATTTTCAGTGATATTAGATTTTAAATTAGTTAAGCGGCTAAAGTTCTGTGCAAAAGATTCATCTAGTAGAATTAAATAATTTTTACCAGCTCCCATGTACTTTCTAATAGCCATGCCTAAATTATCTTCCTTATTTATTTTCACTACCTCATACCCACTGGCTTCTGTGATAGAAAAATTTGCCTGAGGCGTAACCACTATTATATTTTTTTGATCTAAGGCATTACCGTCAAAATTCCCTGAAGCACTAATAAACCTAGCGGACATTTTTGAAAAAGATTGTAAATAAGTAGTACTATTTTTAAAAGTAGCTAAGCCTGCTTGTGCAAATTCATTAGCAATAAAAGCAGCAGCCTTGTCAATGCCCTTGCTAAATGTTCTACGTCCCTCTAATTCATCTGAGGATAAATACTTTTCAATGCGTTCTGTTTCTGCTTTTGAAATAGTACTTAATAAATCTTGGCTCCAAGATTTTCCAGCAAATGCTACTGCTAATAATAACAGAGAAAATTTCAAATACTTCATAAGGTAATTTTTTATACGTTTCCTAATTATAATTTTTAAGATACTTCTTGCTTTAAAAGCCACGCATTTAAAGCAAGACAAAATAGTCAAAATAGGTTAATTCATAAAACTTTTTGTTACATTAGCATATTATGGCAAGTGATCAAGAACTTATTATTCAGTTTCAAGAATCTATCAATAGAGAAGCCAATTTCACTGCCCTTCTGAAAAAGCACCAACAAAAAGTTTATTACCAAATTAAGCGAATAGTCGCCGACCATGCAGACGCCGATGATATAGCGCAGCTAGTTTGGATAAAAATTTGGGATAAATTAGATGGCTTTAAAATGGAAAGCGAATTCACGACCTGGCTATTTAGAATTGCCTATAATGAGACCCTCAATTATCTACAAAAGCAGAAAAAACAGGGTACTAGCCACTCTAGTGGCGACTTATTGGACTATGAGAACGCGACTGCTAGTTCAGATAGTCCCAAAAGCACTGAAATTCAAATAAGGCTTGACCGCGCCATTAGCCAACTGCCTGAAAAACAGAAGGTTGTGTTTATGCTGCGCTATTACGATGGCTTTGATTATGAGAAAATTTCATCTATTGTTGGAACAACGATTGGGGGCGCGAAGGCCAATTATCACCAGGCAGTAAAAAAAGTAGAGAGTTTTATAAAGCAGCTTTAAACTTATAGTATAAATAATAGTCAAAATAAGGATATGGAAAAGGAGATGGAACTAAATAATCACGACAACACTGGGAACAGCTTAGAGCAAGACCGCGCTTGGGCTGAAAGCTTATTGAATAAACAAAGCTTAAGTGAATTGAATGCGTCTAAGTCAGAGGCACCTATTCATTATTTTGAATCTTTCCCAGATAAATTAATGAGCAGGATTGCAAACGAAAGATTAGAAAAATTAGAAAAGAAGAACGCAAAAATATTTTTCTTACCCTCTTTCATACAACCTATTAATAGATGGGCTGTCGCGGCGGCCTTTATTATTGTAGTAGGTGGTTCCTTTATTTTTCTTAATAACGCTGCTTATAAAAAAATAGAGGCGCCCATTGTAGCTAACAATATTTCCCTACAAGAATTAAGTATTGAAGAAATTGAAACCTATGTGGATGCCAATGAATGGATAGCAGAAATAGATGTACAAGCACAAATGCAAAAAGAAAATGCAAAGCTTTCTAGTTTAGATGCAAAACAAATTGAAGAAATTAAAAAAATAATAACCCAATGAAAAAGATAATTTATACTCTTTTTTTAGGTATCCTAGTGCATGCCGCTGTAATAGCGCAGCCCAATGATAGAAGACAAGGCCCTCCGCCTCCGCCGCCAAGAGAAGACTATCGTGGAAGAGACGATCGTGGCCCTGGACCAAGAAAGGGAGATAGAATGAGGCCCGAACAAAGAGAAAAAATTGAAATGTTTAAAATTCAATTTATTACAAAAAATTTAGAGCTAACTAAAAGCGAGGCAGAAGCGTTCTGGCCGGTACATGAAGCGCATAAAAAAGAAATGCAAGAAATTATTAAAACAAAAATGAATGATGAGATTTTACTGCAAGAAGCTATGCTGAATGCTAGAAAAAAATATAAAGCAGATTTACTGCCTGTATTAAAAACAGAGGAAAGAGTCAATAATGCATTAAAAGTTGAAAGAGATTTTTTATATAAAATGCGTCATGAGGTAAGTAGAAGAAGAGGCTGGGAACATGAGGAGTAAGCCCTTCTATTGAGAACTCAAATAATGATTAAAAGCGTCCCTAATTTAATAGGGGCGCTTTTATTTTATAGCTTAGTTTTCGTATATTACAGAACCTAATTAAATAGGTATTTATATGAAAAAACTAATAGGCATCTTGGGCATTGGGCTACTTGTAATCATTACCATTGTAGTCGTAAAAACATTCACCAATAGCCCTGGAGCCCACCAAAAAAGTGCTGCTTTGGAGGCATTCCCTACGAATGCCATTGCGCATATGTCGGAGGCCATTCAGCTTCAAACTGAAACACCTAACGATGCCTACCAATTTGATACAGCTACTTTCCTTGCTTATAGAAAATTCATGGAAAAATCTTACCCATTAATTCATAAAAATTTACCAAGAACCATAATTGATAGTTTTAATTATATCTACGAATGGAAGGGAACCGACACAAGTATACTTCCCATGGTATTAATGGCACATTATGATGTAGTACCTGTAGAAGCTTCCGCCATTAAATTATGGCATGCCGTTCCTTATGGGGGTGAAGTCAAAGAAGGGTATATATGGGGAAGAGGCGTGCTAGATGATAAATCAAGTATGATTGGTATTCTTGAGGCAGCTGAAGCTCAATTAGCGAAAGGTTTTCAACCTAAACAAACTATTTTATTATGTTTTGGCGCGGATGAAGAATCTAGTGGTAAAGGTGCTACTGCAGTCGTTAAATATTTTAAATCACTGAATAAAAGATTTGATTTAGTAGTAGACGAAGGAGGAGAAATTTCAACAGAAGATATGAAAGATGTTAAAAGACCTATTGCTTCTATTGGCGTTGGAGAAAAAGGATACGTGACATTAATATTGACTGCACAAATAGCAGGTGGTCACTCATCTATTCCGGGAAAAACAACAGCCATTGATATTGTAAGTAAGGGATTATACAAGGTTAGAGAAAATCAAATGCCTGCCAAAATAATTCCTCCTATTAAAGCCTACCTTGAAAGAGTAAGTGGCTTCACGGATAATTTTTGGAAAAAAATGATGCTTTCTAATATGTGGTTATTTGAAAGTCAAGTCATCAATAATTTATCGGAAGCGCCTAGTACTAATGCTTTAGTAAGAACCACTATAGTACCTACCATATTTAATAGCGGAGTGAGAGATAATGTAATCCCTACTTTTGCAACAGCCTATGTGAATAGCAGAATTTTACCGGGAGAAACTCAACAAGATGTATACAATTTTGTAGAAAAAGCAATTAATGATACAAACATTAAAATCACCTACTACAATAATTATAGCACTATGCCTTCTCCTACCACTGATATCAATAGTAAGGCCTTTAAAAGAGTAGAGCAAGCTATCAATGCTATAGTGGATGATGTTATCGTGGCTCCTATGTTAATGGTAGGTGCCACCGATTCTAGAAATTACAGAGAGCTTAGCGATGGGGTTATTAATTTCACACCTATTACCAATGCCAAAGGATATCATGGTATTGATGAAAGATTACTAGTTAGTGATTTTCAAAAATGTATTAGTTTTTATACTTTGTTAATTCAGGGTTCAAAATAAAAAAGAAATAAATAGAATTCAAATATTGATATATTATTTATTTTTTAAAGCTATTCTATGAACTTAAAATAAATTCCTATGTCGCGAAATAAATTTTTGAATGCAATTGGTTTACTTTTTTGTTTAATATTTTTTAATATGTCTACCACCTTAGCACAATACCAGCCTTTATATAAGACTATTCCTAATAATATCCCATCTAAGAATCAAGAATCGGAATCTGATACTGTAGGGATATTAATTATTGAAAAAGTATCTATACCTAGTTACCAATATTTTAGAGTGGCTAATGACAATCAAAAAAGACCTTGCGTTATTATTTGCCCAGGCGGAGGCTATGCTATTCTTGCTGCAGGGCATGAGGGCAGTGATGTAGCAAAATATTTTAATAGTATTGGAGTGAACGCCCTAGTTTTAAAATATAGAATTCCAAATGATGCGAATCAAATAGATAAAAGCATAGCCCCTTTACAAGACGCTCAGCAAGCTATACTACTAGCAAGAACTAATGCAGTTAGTTGGGGAATTGATGAAAATAAAATTGGTATCATGGGCTTTTCAGCAGGCGGTCATTTGGCCTCTAGCCTGGCTACTCATTATAATGATGTTAAAATTGAGAACCCTACTAAAGTTTCATTAAGGCCCGATTTTCAAATACTTATTTACCCTGTTATTAGTTTTGGACCTGAAGGGCATGAAGGTTCAAGAATTAATTTAATGGGTAATGCCAATGATGAAAAAACTAAAAAAGCCATTGATTATTTTAGTAGTGAAAAGCAAATTACCAAAGAGGCCCCTCCTGCTTTTTTAGTACACTCTAAAGACGACGATGTGGTACCCGTAGCCAACGCCATACATTATTATGATAATTTAATAGCACATAAAGTGCCCGCCGAATTATATTTATACGAAAAAGGCGGACATGGATATGGTATGAAAAACCCTACTAGTGAAATTGTATGGACCAGCGTCATGAAAACATGGATGCAGAAAACTAAAATTATTCAGTAGCATTTTTTATTCATTTAGAGGAACTTTTTATACATTTAGAGAAATAAATAAATCTCTTAAAAACTTTAATATTAAACTTAAAAATATATACGATGCATAATTTAATTCTGGGGTTAAGCTTATTTTTTTCAGCAACGATTAGTGCACAAAAAACTATTTTAATAAAATGCGGAAAATTATTAGACGCTAAAACAGGTATAGTAGCTGAGAAACAAAATATACTTATTAAAGGCAACCAAGTAATTTCTATAAGTAGTAGTGTAAGTGCCGCCGACTCTGTAATTGATTTAAGTAATTATTTTGTAATGCCCGGTATGATTGATTGTCATACACATGTGCTATTGCAAGGTGATATCACTTCTGAGGACTATGATGTACAAGTTTTAAAAGAATCCATTCCCTATAGAACCATAAGAGCTACGAAAAGTGCAGAGAAGTCTTTAATGAATGGATTTACCACTATTCGTGATTTAGGTACTGAAGGTGCAGGCTTTGCAGATGTAGATATAAAAAAGGCAATTAATAAAGGAGTGACCAACGGACCAAGAATGATTGTTTCTACTTTAGCCATGAATACTACTGGCCATTATCCTTTAAAAGCATCCGATTATGCATGGGAATTAAAATTTCCAAAAGGGGTAATTGAAGTTACAGGTGCGGATGAAGCGAGAAGAGCAGTAAGACAACAAATCGAACAAGGAGCAGATTGGATTAAAATTTATGCAGACCGAGGATACTACCGTTTAGCAGACGGTTCTTTCAGGTCTATTCCCAATTTTACCACTGAAGAAATGAAAGCCATTGGGGATGAAACTATCACTAGTAGAAAAAAATTAGCTGCACATGCTATGACTAGAGACGGTATACTGGCCGCCATTAATGCAGGCGCCTCAACAATAGAGCATGGAAGTGGTATGGATGAGGAATGTATGCGCGTGATGGCAGAGAAAGGAATTTATTGGTGCCCTACTTTATTTGTCAATGAATTTGTTGCAGAAGGAAGAGCCAAATTAGGAAGCCCTATTAATTTATATTTTCAACAATCTATCCAAGCTACCTTTAAAAAAGCAATGAAGATGGGTGTGAAACTAGCTTATGGAACTGATATTGGCGGTTATGATTGGAATTTAACTCAAGCGAAGGACTTCACCTATTTTGTTGAATGGGGATTAAGTCCTGTGCAAGCTATTCAAACGGCTACTACCACTGCTGCAGAATTATTAGGCATGCAAGGAAAAATAGGTGAAATTAAAGAAGGTGCTTTTGCTGATATCATTGCTTTGAAAAAAGATCCCACTAAAGACATTTCTGCTTTACAAAATATTGACTTTGTAATGAAAGACGGAAAAGTATACAAGCACTAGACTTCTTTAACGATACTTCCCTTCCATCCAAAATAGGCTACTACTGCGAAAGCCACTAGTGGCACTATATAGCCCATTTGTATATTACCAGTAGCATCGCTTATTAATCCAAAAATGCGAGGCAAAACAGCACCCCCTACAATGGACATGACTATTAAACTACTAGCCATTTCTGTATCTGGACCTAAGCGTTGAATACCTAAAGAGAATATAGTGGGAAACATAATAGACATAAAAAAGCAAATTCCTATTAAGGCATAAATAGTAATCATTCCTTTAGCAAAAATGGCTACCAAGCATAACAGCACACATACGATAGCAAAAGAAGTTAATAAATGACGTGGCGTAAAATATTTCATTAAAGCAGTACCTAAAAAACGGCCTACTAAAAAAGCGAGGCCACCCATACTTAAATAATCGGCTGCTTGTATATCTGAAATTTGCGCCGACGCTGTGGCATATAAAATAAATAAACTAAGTACGCATACCTGTGCACCCACATAAAAAAATTGTGCTATGACCGCCCATGTTAAGTGGGAATGTCTAAATGTTTTTAAAATGGTTTGATTCGCTGTAGATTCATTTTTTTCTCTAATATCGGGTAGCTTAATTTTAAAAAATAAGAAGGCTATGCATAAAAGTATTATACCTAAAATAGTATAAGGCGTTTTAACCGTATAGGCCTCTGCTGCAAGAGCTGCTTTTTGAGCAGCAGCAGTCATAGAGCCTAATTGTTCTTCAGTATAACCCTTGGTTAAAATTATTCTTGCGCCAATAGCAGGCGCCAACGCTGCAGCCAAGCCATTAAAGGATTGAGCCAGGTTCAGTCTTTGGGTAGAAGTACTAGGGTCGCCCAATGAAGAAGCATAAGGGTTTGCAGCGGTTTCTAAAATAGTTAAACCACAGGCAATCACGAATAAAGCAAATAAGAAGTAGTTGTAAGATTGATTGTTCGCAGCCGGTACAAACAAGAAGGAGCCTATGGCAAATAATAAAAGACCCGCAATGATACCTGTTTTATACCCCCATCTTTTCATAATATACCCTGCAGGCAGGGCCATGAAAAAGTAAGCTACAAAAACTGAGGAGTCCACCAAGGTAGATTGAGTGGTCGTTAAAGTGAAAGACTTTTTTAAATGAGGAATTAAAATAGGATCTAAATTATGTGCAAAGCCCCATAAAAAAAACAAGCAAGTAATTAGTATAAAAGGAATTAGGTCTGATTTAGTTTTTTGCATAGCACATAAATTATATTTAAATATAATCTATCCAAAACATTTAAGCAAAAAATAAGCTAAGAGAATGGCATTAAAAGAGGCTAAAGGCCTACTTTTGAAGAAGTTTCAAATAAAATTACAATACAATTCAAACAGAAAAAAGGCTAATAAAACGCTAGCCTTGCAAATAAAAATATATGAAAAAATTATTACTAAGTATTACTTGTCTATTCGCAAGTCTTATGATTTTCGCTACTGTTCCTAATATGACTAGTTCAAATATTGAAAAAGCTATTTTAAATATCGAAAAAGAGCAGGCACGCGATTATTACTTAATTCAAATATACCACTGCACTACTGCAAAACAAATTGAGAATATTGATATGTATTTGAAAAATACTTTTCTACCTTATTTACATAAAAATGGCATTGAAAAAGTAGGTGTATTTGCGCCAGTTGATAACGATACTGCTAGCGATAAAAGATTATACGTTTGGGTGCCGTTTAAAAATATTCAAAAATTAGACGAGCTTGATCAAAAAATAGAAGCACTAGATCCTATGGGTAATGCAGCTATAATACATTTAGAAACTGCTGATGGTAGCCTACCTTACACTAGA
>Ga0222712_10003553_pt1 | contig 16891 bp, 17 predicted proteins | sample C33_657DmetaG_FD_165043 | JGI IMG/M metagenome (GOLD analysis project Ga0222712, IMG submission 165043) | Estuarine water microbial communities from San Francisco Bay, California, United States - C33_657D | ecosystem: Environmental > Aquatic > Marine > Unclassified | place: USA: California...
GTTCAAGTCCCGTCAGCCACCCCATCCTGGCGTCAGTGCGCCCCCTTCGAGCGGAAATACCCGTCGACGGCGGCCTCGATGGCGCGGGTGAGCGCCTCGTGCCTGGCGCCGACCTCGGCGTCGAGCGCCTCGTCGCCGACCTGGGCGCCCTTGCGGAAGAGGCGGCCCCCCGAGAACAGCTTCTGGGCGTACCAGGTCTGGCAGGAATAGCGGTAGCGGTAGCCGGCGGGGTAGGCCTCGATCTCGATGACGAAGCTGTCCGCGGGATACCTGCCGCCGTCGAGGTTGCGGAGCTGGCCGCGGACAAAGGCCTGGGCCTCGGCCGAGGTGCACTTGATGGTGCTGTCCATGATGCGGCCGGCTCCCTGGCCGTTGAAGCCGTTGTTGAAGCTGAACCTCATCCCGAAGAAGACGCCGGCGCGCACGCCGTTGAAGGCGGTGCCGGGCACGCCCGCGTAGAGGACGCCGAGCGTCGCCAGGGGGATGACGACGAGCAGGAGGGCGCGGAGGGCGGGGTTGGTCTTCTGGTTGTCGATGCGGACGGCCATGCGGCTGGGATGGCCGAGGGCGCGCCCGAGGGCAACCTCCAAGCGGTCAGCGCAGGGTGGCGAGGAAGGCCTCGACGTCGGCGACCTCCTGGGGCTTGAGCAGGAGGCCCATCGGCGGCATGGGGGAGACCCCGAGCGCCTCGTAGCCCTTGGCCAGGACCTTGCCCGGCTCGAGGAGGGACTCGCGGATCTGCGCGGCGGTCAGGCGGCCGCCGACCCCGTCGAGCGCCGGGCCGATGGCGCTGCCCTTGCCCCCGATCATGTGGCAGTTGAGGCAGGCGGCGGCGGGATGGGAGCGGACGAGGGTCTCGCCGCGGCGAGGGTCGCCGGCCGCGACGGGGGGGTCTTCCGCGGGGAGGATCTCGGAGAGCCGGACGTCGTCCCAGTGGGCCTCGCCCGAGCCGACGAAGAGGACGTTGACCGAGGACCGGGGGCGACGGCCGGAGTTGAAGGTCACCTCGACCTCCGTCCAGCCGGCGTCGCGCTGGACGGTGTCGGTCTCGGCCCGGCCGATGTGGTCGTTGAGCGAGACCTTCCCCCGGACGCCCCGCGCGCGAACCCAGCCGCTGAGCCGGTAGTCGGTGTCGGGGCGCAGGTCCGCGTCGAGGTGCAGGCTGGTGTCGGCGGGCGGGCCGCCGGGCTTGACCACGCAGCGTAGGGCGTGGCGCCCGCTGCGGGCGAGGGCGGGATCCTCGACCCGCTCCCAGCGGGCGGCCCGGGTGGACTCGTTGCCGTTGTAATCGCGGCGGCTCCATCCGGCGGGGAGGCGGTCGGGGCCGGCCTCCTCGAAGCCGGCGTTGGCGAGCAGGTTGGGTCCGAGCCGCTGCGCCAGGACGCCCTGTCGGCGGGCGAGGAGACGGGCGGCGTCCTTGAGCCAGGGGTCGGGCTGCGCCAGCGACTCGGCCAGGGCGGAGCGGGCGATCGCCTCGAGCTCGGGGGCCGGCTCAAGCTCGGCCAACTTGACCAGGCAGGCCAGGCGAACGGCGGGCGCGGTGTCGGCCAGGACGCCCGAGGCGCCGAGGAGATTGAGCGCGCCCGGCCCCGCGGCGACCGCGCGGACGGCGTTGCGCCTGAGGTCGGGGTTGGCGGGCTGGGCGAGGGCAATCCGATGGGTCTCGGCGTCGAGCTGGCCGAGGCCGTGGAGGGCCCAGAGGGCGTGGATTTCGCGGTTGTCGCCGCGGGCATCCGCCGGGCGGGGCTTGCGGACGAGCTCGCGGAGCGCCGGCGCCGCGGCGACGACGCCGCGCTCGACCAGCATGCGCTGGGCGCGGAGCCTGCCGGTGAGGGTCGGGCCGCCGAGCCCGGCCACGAGCGAGGCCGGGTCGTCCTTCTGGGCGACATGCGCGGGCAGGTCGGGCCGGCTGGCCGGCACGATGCGGTAGATGCGGCCGCGCGCGTGGTCGCGCAGCGGGTTCTCATGGGCCCCGCCGACGCCGGTGGTGCCCTTGAAGCCGCCGCGGTCCGGGGTGGGGGTGGGGTTGTGCTGGATGATGAAGTTCTGGAAGTCGGCCACCCAGACGGCGCCGTCGGGACCGACGTCGGCGAAGACGGGCGAGAGCCACTCGTCCGTGCTGGCCAGCAGGTTGAAGCCGTCGAGCCCGGCGTAGCCCGCGCCCTCGGCCCGCGCGTCGACGAGGGCGACGATCTTCATCGTCGGCTCGCAGACCATGGCCATGCCCTGGTAGCGGGCCGGCAGGACGGCGGAGTGGAGGAAGTTGGAGCCGGCGGCCGAGGTGTAGCCGCCCATGACGTCGACCTGCCGGTAGTTGGGGGTGACGGCGTGGGCCTTGTCGACGCGGTTGACCTTGCGGGCGGTGGCCGCGCGCATGCCCGGGGGAAGGGCGCCGTGGGGAATGCCCCCGAAGAAGAGCGGGGCGCCGTTGGCGGTGCCGCCGAAGGCGTCGCCGACGGCGTTGGCGGACTGGCCCCAGGTGTTGTTGGTGAACTGGTGGAGGAACTCCATGGCCGAGCCGTCGGGGCGGAGGCGGTAGGTGCCCTGGGAGAAGGCGAGCTCGCGGTCGCCAACCTTGCCCTTGAAGCCGCTGTAGCCGACGGCGCCGCGCACCCAGTTGTCGAAGCCCCACGAGAGGCTGCTGGCCTGGGCGTGGGTGTCGCCGATGCCCCAGCCGCCCATGACGACCTCGCGGACATCGGCGCGGTCGGCGCCGTCGCTGTCCCTGAGGAAGAGCAGGCTCGGGGGCTGGGAGACGAGGATGCCGCCGCGGGCGAAGACGAGGCTGGTGGGGATGTTGAGGCGGTCGGCGAAGAGGGTGAACTTGTCGGCCCGGCCGTCGCCGTCGGTGTCCTCGCAGATGCGGATGGAGTCGTTGCCCAGGCCGTCCTTGGCCACGCCGTGGGGGTAGTCGCGGGTCTCCGCGACCCAGAGGCGACCGCGCTCGTCCCAGGCGAACGCGATGGGCTTGAGGATGTCGGGCTCCGCCGCGAAAAGGGTCAGGCGCAGGTCGGCGGGGACGTGGGTGCGCTCCATGCTGCCCTTGGGCGCGAGGGGTTTCTGGAAGGTGATGGGCTGGGGGCGGCGCTCGTAATTGGCGACCCACGGGCTGGGCTCGCGCTGCTCGGGCTCGCGCGCGGCGAGGAACTCCCGCCAGGCCTTGACCCGGGGCTGGGGCAGGCGGCCGAGGAGGTCGGCGAGGAAGGCGGCCGGGTCCGCGCCCTCGGGCACCTGGAGGACGGGCAGGGACGCCGGGAGCCGGGCGAGGATCGCGGGGGCGTCGCCCGCGGGCGCGGACGGGCCGACGGCGACGGCGTCGTAGGCGGGCAAGGGCGCGCCGGACGTCGGACCCGGCTGGTAATCGAACCAGACGGCGTCGCGCCCCAGGCCCTCCATCAGGCCGTGGAGGGGGCCGACCTTCGACTGCTCCGCGCCGGCGGGGTCGAGGTAGAGCACGCGCAGGGGTCCGGCCGCGGCGACGGACGCGAGGAGGGCGAGGCAGGTCGCGAGAAGGGCGGCGGGGCGCATGGGTCGTGCGGGAAGGACAGCCGGGCGGGGCGCGGGTTGCCAACAAGAAAAACAAAGCGGCGCCCCGGGTGGGGGCGCCGCGCGCGGGAGGCCCGGGTCGGGCTCAGAAGCCGCCCTCGTGACCGTGGTCGTGGCCGCCGGCCGCGGGCTTCTTGTCCTCGGGCAGGTCGGTGATCAGGCACTCGGTGGTGAGCAGGAGCGACGCCACGGAAGCGGCGTTCTGGACGGCGGTGCGGGTCACCTTGGTGGGGTCGACCACGCCGGCGGCGACGAGGTCCTCGTACTCGCCGGTGGAGACGTTGTAGCCGTTGTTGCCCTTGGCCTTGAGGACCTCCTGGACGATGAGGGAGCCCTCGGTGCCGGCGTTGGCGCAGAGGGTGCGGAGGGGCTCCTCGATCGCCTTGCGGACGATCTGGGCGCCGACCTTCTCGTCGCCCTCGAGCTTGCCGATGACGGCGTCGATGGCCTTGGTGGTGCGCAGCAGGGCCACGCCGCCCCCGGGGACGATGCCTTCCTCGACCGCCGCGCGGGTGGCGTGGAGGGCGTCGTCGACGCGGTCCTTCTTCTCCTTGAGCTCGGCCTCGGAGGCCGCGCCGACGTGGATGACGGCGACGCCGCCGGCCAGCTTGGCGAGGCGCTCCTGGAGCTTCTCGCGGTCGTAGTCGGAGGTGGTCTCGTCGATCTGGCGGCGGATGAGCTTCACGCGGCCCTGGATGTCGGCCGACTTGCCCGCGCCCTGGATGATGGTGGTGTTCTCCTTGTCGACCTGGATGCGCTTGGCGCGGCCGAGGTCGGCCACCTTGACGGACTCGAGCTTGATGCCGAGGTCCTCGGTGACGAACTTGCCGCCGGTGAGGACGGCGATGTCCTCCATCATGGCCTTGCGGCGGTCGCCGAAGCCGGGGGCCTTGACCGCGCAGACGTTGAGGGTGCCGCGCAGCTTGTTGACCACGAGGGTGGCGAGGGCCTCGCCCTCGATCTCCTCGGCGATGATGAGGAGGGGCTTGCTGGTCTTGGCCACCTCCTGGAGGACGGGCAGGAGGTCCTTCATCGCGGACACCTTCTTCTCGTAGAGGAGGATGTAGGCGTCGTCGAGGGTGGTCTCGAGCGTCTCGGCGTTGGTGGCGAAGTAGGGCGAGAGGTAGCCCTTGTCGAACTGCATGCCCTCGACGACGTCGAGGGTGGTCTCGACGGTCTTGGCCTCCTCGACGGTGATGGTGCCGTCCTTGCCGACCTTGTCCATCGCGTCGGCGATGATGTCGCCGATGGAGGCGTCCCAGTTGGCGGAGACGGTCGCGACCTGCTTGATCTCCTCGCGGGTCTTGATCTTCTTCGAGATGTTGGCGAGCTCGGCGATGATGGCGTCGGCGGCCTTGTCGATCCCGCGCTTGACGAAGATCGGGTTGGAGCCGGCGGCGACGGACTTCAGGCCCTCCTTGTAGATGGCCTCGGCCAGGACGGTGGCGGTGGTGGTGCCGTCACCCGCCTTGTCGGCGGTCTTCGAGGCGACCTCGCGCACCATCTGGGCGCCCATGTTCTCGAACGGGTCGTCGAGCTCGATCTCCTTGGCGACGGTGACGCCGTCCTTGGTGACCTTGGGGGCGCCGAATTTCTTGTCGATCATCACGTTGCGGCCCTTGGGACCGAGGGTGACCTTGACGGCCTTGGCGAGGGTGGAGACGCCGGCGAGCACCTTGCGGCGCGCGACCTCGTCGAACAGGATCTGCTTCTTGGACATGTGGGTGTTGGGTTAAGGTTGGGGAGGGAGGGGTTCAGCCGATGACGGCGAGGATCTCCTCCTCGCGGAGCAGGATGAAGGTGTCGTCGCCGAGCTTGACCTCGGTGCCGGCGTACTTGCCGATGAGGACCTTGTCGCCGACCCGGACGTCCCAGGCGACGGACTTCCCGTCGGCGTCCTTCTTGCCGGTGCCGAGGGCGATGACGGTCGCCTCCTGGGGCTTCTCCTTGGCGGAGTCGGGGATGATGATGCCACCCTTGACCTCCTCGGCCTCCTCCAGTCGCTGGAGAAGGACGCGGTCACCGAGCGGCTTGACGTTGGGTTTGGTTTGCTTGGCCATGTTGTGGGTTTGTGGGTTGGATTTTGAGGGGCGACCCCGTCGGGGGCCGTCGCCGGAGATGCAGGAGGAATGCCAAAAGGGCATTTCCCCCCATTAGGCAAACGCCAATGCGGAAAATCGGGGTGCGGACGCCCGGGGACAGGGGGGCGCGGGGCCCGTCCAGGGCAGGCCGCGGGACAGGCTGTCCCAGGCCTGTCACACCCCACCCTTGCCTTTGGGGGCGGGGGCGCCACTGTCCGCCTTTCCATGGATGCGCGCTATCGCCAGCTGGCCGAGGTACTGACGGGGTTTTCGACCCGCCTGCGCAAGGGCGAGCACGTCCTCATCGACGCCCACGACGCGCCCGAGGCCTTCGTCATCGCCCTGATCCGGGCCGCGCGCGGGCGAGGCGCCCTGCCCCACGTGCTCCAGCACCGGGCGCGGGTCTCGCGGGAGCTCGCCCTCGGCGCGGACAAGGCCGCGCTCGCGGTCCAGCGCGACGTCGAGCTCGCCCGCATGCGCAGGATGAAGGCCTACATCGCGGTGCGCGGATCGGACAACATCTTCGAGTCGGGCGACGTGCCCGCGGACAAGGCCCGCCTGGTCTCGCAGGTGCTCCGGCCGCTCATCGACCACCGCGTCAACAAGACGAAGTGGGTCGTCCTGCGCTGGCCGACCGCCGCCATGGCCCAGCAGGCGAAGATGAGCACCGAGGCCTTCGAGGACTTCTACTTCCGGGTCTGCACCCAGGACTACGGCCGCATGGCGCCCGGCATGGCCGCGCTGAAGGAGCGCATGGAGCGGGCCGACCAAGTCCGGATCACCGGGCCCGGCACCGACCTGCGGTTCTCCGTCAAGGGCATCGCGGCCATCCCCTGCGGCGGCGAGTTCAACATCCCGGACGGCGAGGTGTTCACCGCCCCGGTCAGGGACAGCGTGGAGGGGGTGATCCAGTACAACTGCCCGACCATCTACCAGGGCGTCTCCTTCGACAACATCCGCCTGGTCTTCCGCAGGGGCCGCATCGTCGAGGCGACGGCGAACAACACCGAGCGCCTCAACCGCATCCTCGACACCGACCCCGGGGCGCGGTTCATCGGCGAGTTCGCCCTCGGCTTCAACCCGCACATCCTGAGCCCGATGCAGGACATCCTCTTCGACGAGAAGATCGCCGGCTCCTTCCACTTCACCCCGGGCAAGTGCTACGAGGCGACCGACAACGGCAACGAGTCGTCCGTCCACTGGGACATGGTCTGCATCCAGCGGCCCGAGTTCGGCGGCGGCGAGATCCGCTTCGACGGCGAGCTGATCCGCAAGGACGGGCTCTTCCTGCCCAAGGCGCTGCGCAAGCTCAACCCCGGCCACCTGCTCGGGAAGTCCCGCTGACATGGCCGCGCCGAGGAAAGGCAGGGTCGCGCCGGCCAAGGCTCCCCCCGCCGGGCCCGCCTCCCCGGCCCGCAAGACCAGCCCCGGGCAGGCGCGCCGCCGCAAGTCGGCGCCCAGGGCGCGCGCGGCCAAGCCCGCGGCTCCCGCGCCCGCCGCGGTCGGCGAGGTGCACGCGCTCCGCGTCGCCGCCGACGGGCCGGCGGGCCGCCTCGACAAGGTGGCCTCGGGCCTGATCGCGGGTGTCAGCCGCTCGCGCGTGCAGCGGGCGGTCGACCTCGGCCTGGTGCGCGTCAACGGCGCGGTCGCCGACCGCCGGACGGTGGTCGCGCCCGGCGACGCCATCGAGGTCGCGCTGCCCGCCCCCGACGCCCCCACGGTCGAGGCGCGCAAGGTGGCCCTGCGGGTGCTCTACGAGGACGCCCACCTCATCGTGGTCGACAAGCCCGCCGGCCTGATCACGCATCCGGTGACCGGGGCGGACGAGACCTCGGTCGTGCACGCCCTGCTCCACCACACCAAGGGCCGGCTCGCCCCCGCGGGCGGCACCATCCGTCCCGGCATCGTGCACCGCCTCGACCGCGAGACCTCGGGGGCGATGGTGGTGGCGAAGACCGACGCCGCCTTCCACGGCCTGATCGCCCAGTTCGCCGGCCGCGAGCCGGACAAGGAATACCTGGCGCTGGTGGACAAGTGCCCTCGCCTCCTCTCGGGGACGATCTCGGCCTCGATCGACCGGCACCACGCCGTCCGGGTGCGGATGGCGGTGCGCGACGACGGCCGCGAGGCGGTCACGGACTGGGCGGTGGAGTCGCGCTTCGGCCCCCAGGCCGCGCTCATCCGCGCCCTGCCCCGGACGGGCCGCACCCACCAGATCCGGGTGCACCTCGCCCACCTCGGCCACCCCATCCTGGGCGACCGCACCTACGGCAAGTTCGACCAGCCGGCCTTCGCGGGCTGGCCCATGCCGCGCGTCATGCTGCACGCCCACCGGCTGCGCCTGAACCACCCGGCGACGGGCAAGTCGATGACGTTCGAGGCTCCGGTGCCGCCGGACTTCCGCAAACTCGAGGCCTGGCTGGCCAAGGCCTACGGGCGGCGGGACTTCGCGGCCCAGGCCTGAGGCTCACTTCACCGTGACGCGCAGCGTGGCGGTCTGGATCGGGGCCGCGTCCTTCTCCCACGGCCGGGCGTAGGCCAGGACAAGCTGGCCCTCGCCGGCCTTGCGGGCCTCGAAGGTGAGGAGGAAACGGCCCCCGGCGCCGACGCGACGGTCGTCGGAGGGATCCTGCACGTAGGCGGGCTCGCCGACGGCGACCAGGCAGTCGGGCACCGACTTGGCGGACCAGGCATAGCCGGTGGTGATGTTGCCCTTGGCCTCGACCACGAGCTTCTGCCCATGCGAGAGCGCGACGGGGGCGGCATGGGGCAGGACGACCTTGACGGTGTCGGGGGCCTGGGCGGCGAGGGAGACGGCGGCCAGGGTTAGGAGGGCTAGGAGTCGGGTCATGGGGATGGGGGAAGGGCGCGGGAGGGAGGCGGCGGCCTCAGGTTTCCATCCTGCCGCTGTGGCCGCGGGAACGCAGGTTCGCGGCCTCGTCGGGCTCGACGTGGACGAGGACGGCGAGCACCTCGGGATGGGTCGCGAGGATGTCGGCCTTGACCCTGCCGGCGAGGGCATGGCCGTCGCGGACCGAGCTGGCGGGGTCGACCTGCAGGTGGAAATCGACCTCGAAGCGGTCGCCGAGGCGGCGGGCCCGGAAGGCGTGGAAGCCGCGGACACCGGGCACGGCCAGGATGTGCTCGGAGAGGTCGCGCAGGACCGTCTCGGCGGGCGCGGTGTCCAGCAGGTCGACGACCGCCCCGCGGAACAGGCGGACGCCCTCGGCGCCGAGCCAGCCGGCCATGACGAGGCCGACCACCTGGTCGAGCGCCGCGAGCGAGGGATTGAGCTGGGCGGAGACCACGGCGACAAGCGCCATGAGCGAGGCGACGGCGTCGGCGCGGTGGTCCGCGGCGTTGGCGAGCAGGAGCCGCGAATTGAGGCGGAGCGCCTGGCGGCGGGCGAAGCGGTAAAAGGCCTCCTTGGCAACCAGGGCGACGCCCGCGACCCAGGCGGCGGCGATTCCCGGGACGGCCTCGGTCCGGCCGAGCGCGAGGTTGGAGACGGAGTGCCAGGCGAGGCCGAGGCAGAAGGCGAGGACGAGGGCGGAGATGAGGAGGGTGGCGAGGGTGTTGAACCGGTGGTGGCCGTAGGGGTGGTCGTCATCCTTGGGCAGGTCGGCGAACCTGAGCCCGAGGATGGCGGCGATGTCCGACACGAGGTCGACCAGCGAGTGGACGCCGTCGGCGACCAGGGCGGCGGAGCCGGCGGCGAAGCCCGTGACGAACTTGGCGAGGGCGAGGACGATGTTGACGCCCAGGCTGAGCCAGGTCGTCCGCAGGGCCTCGTCCCGGGGAGCGCTCACCGGAGCGACTCCTTGCGGATGCGCTCCGCCTCGGCCTGCCAGTCGATGGCCCGCGGGGCCGCGCGGCTGGCCGCGCCCGAGCGGGCAAGCGCGTCGAGATGGTCGAGCAGGGCGAAGGTCGCGTTGCCCTTGGCCTTGGAGAGATCGGCCGAGACGAGAAACACGCCCGGCCGGGCCCCGTCCTCCCTGACCTCCAGGGGGAAGGCGAGGCCCTTGCCGAGGGCGGCCCGTCCGGGACCGCCGGGGGCGAGCTCGACCTCGCCGCGGTCGGCGAAGGCGAAGGCGACGGCGGCGACGGGGGATTCCTCGGTCGGCTCGGTGCCGGGGGCGTAGCGCTCGGTGACAAGGAGGAGGTCGTTGGGCAGTGGGCGCCCGTCGCGGTCGAAGCGATTGCGGCCGCCGGTGGTGATCTGGCGGGTCACCACGCCGGTCGGCAGCTGGAAGACGCGCTCCGCGAGCACGAAATGCCCGCGGAGGGGCTTGCCCTGCACCGCATGGTCGTAGTACATCCCGGGGAGGCTGAGCGAGGTCATCACCTCGCGACGGGCCTCCCGGGCGGGGTCGGCCTGACGGTTGAAGCCCCAGAGCAGGAGGACGCCGACCAGGGCGCCGACGCCGAAGGTGAGGAAACGCTGCTTGGGATCCATGGGCGAGGCGGGGACATTGACATTGGAAAAGCCCGGGCGGGGGGCAAGGATGGAGCCATGGCCTCCGCCACCGTCGAGACCCGCGTCCGCTTCTCCGAAACCGACGCCATGGGCGTCACCCACCACGCCAACTACCTCGCCTGGTTCGAGATGGCGCGCGTCCAGCTGCTGGACCAGCTGGGCTGCCCGTACCGGGACCTGGAGGCGGCGGGCTACCTGCTGCCCGTGCTCGCCGCCGGCCTCGAGTACCTCCGCCCCACCCGCTTCGACGACCGCGTGTCCGTGACGGTCCGCCTCGAGCTCCCGGCCAAGGCCCGCCTGCGCCTGACCTACGAGGTGGGCGTGGGCGGCGAGGTGCTCGCCCGGGGCTTCACCGAGCACGCCTTCGTCAACCGCGAGTTCAAGCCGGTGCGCCCGCCCGAGGCGTTCGCGGCCGCCCTCGCCCGGCACGGCCACGGCAAATGAGCCTGCGCGTCGAGTCCGTCTGCCTCGGCCCCTTCGAGACCAACGCCTACCTCCTCACGGCGGAGGGATCGCCAGACTGCGCCCTGGTCGACGCGCCGAAGGGCGCCGCGGGCCACCTGCTCGACGAGATCCGGAGCCGCGGCCTGCGCCTCGCCCAGCTCCTGCTCACCCACGGCCACTGGGACCACATGTGCGACGCCGCGGCGATCAGGGAGGCCACGGGCTGCCAGGTGCTGGCGCACCGCGACGACCAGCTGATGATCGAGGAGATCGAGCGCGTGCGCGCCCGCTACCAGGCGATGATCCCCTGGCTGAGCGACGCGGATTTCCGCGGCTGCAAGGTCGACCGCTGGCTCGCCGACGGCGACAGCGTCGAGGTGCTGGGCCGCCGCCTCGAGGCGCGCCACGTGCCCGGGCACTGCCCGGGCAGCCTCCTCTTCCACTCGCCGGCCGACCGGCTCGCCTTTGTCGGCGACGCCATCTTCCAGGGCTCGGTCGGGCGCACCGACCTTCCCGGGGGAGACTGGGGCGCGCTCCTCGGCTCCATCCGATCCCGCATCTACACCCTGCCGCCCGACACCCACCTCCTGCCCGGCCATGGCGAGCCGACATCCGTGGGGGAGGAGATGCGCTCGAACCCCTACGCGAAGCCGGCCTGATGGCGCCCGACCGCCCGCCTTGCCCAACCCTGCCCGCGCCGCCCGGCGCCATGAGCTGGCGCGACCTCGAGACGGCGCGGGGGGAGGGTGAGCCCGCCCATTACCTGGCCTGCCTGCGCTACGGGCAATGGCTCTGGTCCAGGGGCCTGCCCGCGCGGGCCCTGCTGGCGGTGGACCGCGGGCTTTTCTGCGACGTGCCGTCGGGGCATCCGGCGCTGGCCGCGCATCCCCTGCCCTACGCGGCCATCCGCTGGTTGGTCGCGCAGGACATCGGGGCGGACTTCATCGGCAACCCGCGGGTGCACTACCAGCACCTGGCCGACCGCGTGCGGGGCGGGCGCGAGCACCGCGTGCGCTGGAGGGCCTGGGCGGCCTGGGCGGTCGTCCGGGCCGCGCGGCCGGATTGGCCGGCGGACCCGAGGCATGAGGTGAGGGAACCCGACCTCGGGGAGATCCGCGAGGGATTGCTCCGGCACGGGGTCGCGGGGGAGCCGGCGACCTGGGCGGCGGCGCTGGGCGGCTGATCAGCGGGTGCCGTCGAGCCCGAGGTGGAGGATGCGGCCGGTGACGGGCGAGGCGGGGTCGAGCAGGCCGAGGATGGGCTCGACCACGTCGTCCATGGAGAGGTCGCGCGCGAGGCCCATCCGGGCGCGGAGGGCGGCGAGCTTGTCGCGGGGCACGGTGCGGGTCAGGGCGGTGTCGACCGGCCCGGGCCCGACGGCGTTGACCCGGATGCCGTGGGGGGCGAGCTCCTTGGCCACGACGCGGGTGAGGGCCTCGACCGCGGCCTTGCTGGCGACGTAGGCGGCCTCGCCCTCGAGGTCGAGGGGGACGGCGACGGTGGTGAGGTTGACGATGCTGCCGGCGCGCTGGCGCACCATGACCTTGGCGACCTCGCGCGTGAGGAGGAAGGTGCCGAGGTAGTTGACGCGCATCATCGACTCGGCGACGGAGCCGGGCGTGAGCAGGAAGGCGTTCATGGCGGCGGCGCCGGCGTTGTTGACCAGGGCGTCGATGCGGCCGCGGCGCCGGGCGACATCGGCGACGTGGGCGACGACCGCGGCCTCGTCGGCGACGTCGAGCCGGGCGTGGGCGTAGGCGGGATGCGTGACCGAGGCCTCGCCGCGCGAGCACCCCTCGACCGTCCATCCCGCGTCCAGCAGCCGCAGGGCGAGCGCCTTGCCGATGCCGCGCGAGGTGCCGGTGACGAGGGCGAGGGGCATGGGGCGAGATTAGGGCCGGAGGGCGAAAAACGAAGAACGAAAGGTTGCGCCGGGCCGGAGGGGAGGCCGGGCGGCGGGGATGGGGGACCGAGGCCGAGGCGGCGGGACGCGCCAGCCGCGCTCAGAGCCGCCGGAAGACGACGGAGGCGTTGTGGCCGCCGAAGCCGAGGTTGTTGGACACGGCGACGTCGACCTTGCGGGCCTTGGCGACGTTGGGGGTGTAGTCCAGGTCGCAGTCCGGGTCGGGATTCTCGTAATTGATGGTCGGGGGGATGACGCCGTGGTGGATGGCCAGGGCGCAGGCCGCGGCCTCGACGCCGCCCGCGGCGCCCAGGAGGTGGCCGGTCATGGACTTGGTCGAGGAGATGGAGATGGAGGGGGCGAGGTCGCCGAAGACGCGCTTGATGGCGAGGGTCTCGCAGCGGTCGTTGATGGGGGTGGAGGTGCCGTGGGCGTTGATGTAGCCGACGTCCTTCTTCGCCACGCCGGCCTCGGCGAGGGCGCGCTCGAGGCAGAGGGCGAGGCCCCTGCCCTCCTGGTCCTGGCCGGTGATGTGATAGGCGTCGCAGGTCGCGCCGTAGCCGACGAACTCGCAGTAGATGCGGGCGCCGCGGGCGCGGGCGTGCTCGAGGGTCTCGAGGACGAGGATGCCGGAGCCCTCGCCCATGACGAAGCCGTCGCGCAGCCGGTCGAAGGGGCGGGAGGCCTTCTCGGGCGTGTCGTTGAAGTCGGTCGACATCGCCTTCATGTTGCAGAAGCCGGCGTAGCCCAGGCGGGTGATGGCGGCCTCGGAGCCGCCGGCGATCATGACGTCGGCGTGGCCGTCGCGCATGTGGCGGAGGGCCTCGCCGAGGGCGTGGGAGCCGGAGGCGCAGGCGGAGACGACGCCGAAGTTGACGGACTTGGCCTTGAACTCGATGGCGACGACGCCGGCGGCGATGTTGGCGATGAGCGAGGGGATGGTGAAGGCGGAGACGCGGTTGGGACCCTTCTCGATGAGGACGCGGGCCTGGGCCTCGATGGTCTCCATGCCGCCGATGCCCGAGCCGATGATGACGCCGAACTTCTCGGAATCGACCTTGGTCACGTCGAGCGCGGCGTCCTGCACGGCGAGGCGCGAGGCGGCCATGGCCAGCTGGGTGTAGCGGTCGTTGCGCTTGGCCTCCTTGGCGTCCATGAACTTGGACGGGTCGAAGTCGAGGACCTCGGCGCCGACCTTGGAGGGGAAGTCGGCCGGGTCGAAGCGGGTGAGGCGGCGGATGCCGGAACGCCCCTTGGTGAGGGAGTCCCAGTAGGCGGCAGTGTCGTGACCGAGGGCCGTGAGGCACCCGATGCCCGTGACCACGATCCGCTTGTTGGCGCCCTGCTGGCTCACGATGGCGGGACCTGGGTCCCGGCGGGGGTCACTTGGTGGCGTTGGCCGAGATGAAGGCGACGGCGTCGCCGACGGTCTTCATCTGGGCGGCCTTCTCCTCGGGAATCGAGGCGATGCCGAACTCCTCCTCGAAGGCCATGATCATCTCGACGAGGTCGAGGGAGTCGGCCTTGAGGTCGCCCTGGAAGGTGGCGGTGGGGGTGAGCTGCTCGGCGTTGACGCCCAGCTGCTTGACGATGATGTCCTTGACGCGCTGCTCGATGTTTTCGGCCATAAAGGGGTGTTTTTTGGGGTTTTGGAGGGTGTGAACGCTGTGAATAAGAGTCAGATGGCCATCCCGCCGTCAACCGAAATCACCTGTCCGGTGACATACCCCCCCTCCTCGGAGGCCAGGTAGTCGACCATGGCGGCGATGTCGGTCGTCGAGCCGAACTTGGCCAGGGGGATGCGCTCCAGGATCTTGGCCTTCACCTCCTCGGGGAGGACGTCGGTCATCTCGGTGGTGATGAACCCCGGGGCGATGGCGTTGGCCGTGATGGACCGGCCGGCCAGCTCGCGGGCCAGGGTCATGGTGAGGCCGTGCAGGCCGGCCTTGGCGGCGGCGTAATTGGCCTGGCCGGCGTTGCCGATGACCCCGGTGACGGAGGAGATGCCGATGATGCGGCCCCAGCGCTTCTTGGTCATGGGGCGGACGAGCCCCTTGACCCAGTAGAAGGCGGAGGAGAGGTTGGTGGACAGGACCTCGTTCCACTCCTGGTCGGACATGGCCATGACGAGCTTGTCGCGGGTGATGCCGGCGTTGTTGACGAGGATCTCGACCGCGCCGTGCTCGGCGACGATGGCCTCGCAGGCCTTGGCCACGGCGGCGGGATCGGAGACGTCGACCTGGTAAGCCTTGGCCTTGCCGCCCTTGGCGACAATGTCGGCCGCCACGGCCACGCAGGTGTCGGACTTCGACACGCAGAGGACGGTGTGGCCGTGCGAGGCCAGGCGCTCGGCGATGGCCTTGCCGATGCCGCGGCCGGCTCCGGTGACGAGGGCGACGCGGGGGGTGTGGGTGAGGGAGGCGGGCATGGGGCTAGGATGGAGGGAAAGGAGGAGGGGATGAAAGGAAAATGGGCAGCGGGGCTTGAGGCCCCGCAAAGATGCACAGTTGCACAGGGGCACAGTGGCACGGGAGGGTGAAACCTGCGGGTAGCCTTTTAAAAAAGGGGTGGCGGAGGATAGGGCATGAAGCCCCGGAACCTCGGGCTCCCATCATCGCTTCATCCTTCAAATCCCCCTCAGCAGCCGACGAGCGCTGGCGAATTCTCCCTCCCGTGCCCCTGAGCCCCCGTGCCACCGTGCACTCCATGCGGCGCTGTGCGCCGCGCGGCTCAGTAAACGTCGCGCTGGTAGCGGTTGTCGCGCTTGAGCTGCTTGACGAACTCGGCGGCGGCCTCGGGGGTCATGCCGCCCTGGGTCGCGATGATCTCGTGGAGGGCGAGGTCGACATCCTTGGCCATGCGCTTGGCGTCGCCGCAGACGTAGAAGTAGGCGCCCTTCTGGAGCCACTGCCAGAGCTCGGCGGCGGACTCGCGCATGCGATCCTGGACGTAGACCTTCCGGTCCTGGTCGCGGGAGAAGGCGAGGTCGAGGCGGGTGAGGACGCCGGACTTGGTCCAGGCCTCCCACTCCTCCTGGTAGAGATAATCCGAGGCGCGGCGCTGGTCGCCGAAGAACAGCCAGTTGGGGCCCTTGGCGCCGCGGGCCTCGCGGTCCATCACGAAGCTGCGGAAGGGGGCGACGCCGGTGCCGGGTCCGACCATGATGACGGGGGCGTTGTCGTCCTCGGGCAGGCCGAAATGGGAATTGGCGACGAAGACGGGGAGGTCGGGCTCGTTGAGGCGGGCGCGGTCGGCGAGATAGGTGGAGCAGACACCCTCGCGGCGGCGGCCGTTGGTCTCGTAGCGGACGACCGCGACGGTGAGGTGGATCTCGCGGGGGAAGCGCGCGGGGGAGGAGGAGATGGAGTAGAGCCGGGGCATCAGCCGGCGGAGATTCTCGGCGAGCTCCTGGGCGGTGACGGGGGCGGAGGGGTTCTCCGCGAGGAGGTCGATGTACTCGCGGTCCGCCAGCCAGGCCTTCTTGGCCTCGGGATCGGCCTCGGCGATGCGGGCGGCGAGGGCGGCCTTTTGGGCGGGATCGGTGGCGCGGGACTCGAGCAGCTGGACGAACTTGTAGGTGGGACCGTTGAGGGCGAGGCGGCGGGTGAGCGCCTCGCGGATGGAGACAGGGGCGGTGTCCTTGGGGATGAGCACGGGCTCGTCGCCGCCCAGGCGGGCGGCGCGCAGGAGGGCCTCGACGGCGGCCGGATTGTTGGTGGGGAAGACGCCCAGGGAGTCGCCGCAGGTGTAGGCGAGCTCGCTGCCCTCGAGGGAGACCGAGAAGTGAAGGGTCTCCTTCTGGCCGCCGGGGGCGGTCAGGCGGCGGCGCTCGACGAGCTTGGCCGGGAAGGGGTTGTTCTTGTCGTGAGGGACGGACATGGCGAAAGAAGCCGCAGGAAGCGGCCAATCGGCGGGTTTCGCAAGCCCGAAGGAATCTCAGGCCCGGCGGGATCGGCGGCGAAGGGCGGCCGCGGCGAGGCAGAGCCCGCCGAGGGCCAGGCCGTAGGTGGAGGGCTCGGGCACCGGCGTCCAGGTGACGGCGACGCCGTTGGCGGTGTACACGAGATCCCACACACCCTCGCCCGCGGCGAGCAGGTTGGCCGCCTCGGCGTCCAGGTCGAAGGACCCGGCAATCTGGCCGGAGGCGACGCTGATGGCCTGGAACGTGCGCGAGAAATCCCAGAAGCTGTCGGAGAGGTCGAACGTCAGGCCCGAGACCAGGGCCAGCTGGAATGTGGCGCCGGCGCCGATGGTCAGGGCGCCCCCGGTGACATCGATGCCGTCGTAGTCGGTGCCGCGCACCGGGCCGACGCCGTAGTCGAGCCAGCTGTCGTGGTCGAAGTTGAGCTCCCACTCGAGGATGGAATTGCCGGCGTAGGCGAGACCCGCGCCGAAAGTCTGCAGGCCGGGCGAGTTGCCCGGGCTGTGCAGGGCGCTGGA
>Ga0222712_10003554_pt1 | contig 16889 bp, 19 predicted proteins | sample C33_657DmetaG_FD_165043 | JGI IMG/M metagenome (GOLD analysis project Ga0222712, IMG submission 165043) | Estuarine water microbial communities from San Francisco Bay, California, United States - C33_657D | ecosystem: Environmental > Aquatic > Marine > Unclassified | place: USA: California...
TATCAAGTTTTTTGGATAAACTTCTCTCTTAGTTTGACTATTGCATAAAATTTACATATAATTGTACTATATATAAATTTTATGAGTAGAGGTAAAGAAATATTATTAAATGAAAATGAAAAATTTCTAATTAAATTAGGGACAATAGACAATAAGAATCCAAAATCAATTTTTTTAACTATTTCTTCTTGGACAAAACCAAAAAAAGAAGAAGAAAATTATGAAAAAATGGTTTCCAATTTAAGAAAAAAAATTAAACAAAAAATACATACTATAGAAGACGATAAACTATTTAACCCTATTAGGACAATAGTAGATTTAGATCTTAGGTCATCGGGTATTTCAATCAATAAAAAAAGTTTCATGTATTGTGAAATAACAATGTTTCAAAATGAATTATTACCAATAAAATCAGAATCCATTGTTAAATATTTTAATACAATTAGTGATAAATTAATATCTGATGTTTTTAATGAAGACTCTTTTTTTGAATACAATAAAACTAAACAATAATTTTTTAGGTTTAACCCTACATATGTAAAAGTTTTATTATAAAGAGTTAATTCCGTATTTTATTCTATATGTTAATATTTATTAATAAAATTAACATATGTTAGATAAGATAAAACTATTATTACCTGGTCAAACTGGTTACGGAATGATGATTGAACAGGACGCAGGTTATATCGCACCTGAAAATAACCGTAGATTTATTGCAGAAATGCAAAAATTAGGTTCAGGTCAACCTATAATAGAAGAACCATTAATTTTATACGCAGTATTACAAAAATGTAATGTTGAGAACAGAAATGGTAGAATATATCCTGAAGAGATATTAAAAAGAGAAGCAAAAAAATACGAACAAGCTATTAGAGAAAGAAGGGGTATCGGAGTATCTGATCACCCTGAAACTTCTATTATTACCGTTGATGATGTATCACACGAAATAAAAGAGATTTGGTGGGATAATAATACATTAATGGGTAAGATAGAAATTATCATGACACCTGGGTTTGTTAATTATGGTATCGCATCTTCTAAAGGTGATAGAATTGCTAATCTTATTAGAAAAGGTGTTAGAATTGGGGTTTCCTCTAGAGGTGTAGGTTCTCTTGAAAAGAAAGACGGTAAGAATATAGTTCAAGCCGATTTCGATTTAATTTGTTGGGACGTAGTTACACAACCAAGTACACCTGGTTCATATATTTTTAATACCGAAGAAGAAGCAAGACCTTTTATGGAGAGTACTATAAGGAAGAATAATTTAGTTGAGAATAGGGATTTAAAAGATAAGTTAGATTCTTTCTTAGGTATTATATAATTTTTTTATTAGAAAATAAAGTTTTTTACATAATTGAATATATTTATTTCATAAATCCCTCACTATGAGGGTAAAAATAATTTAATAATAAACAAAATAAAAATTAAAAAAATGGCAAAAAAATCGATTGTAGAAGAAGCTCTTTTAGAAGCAAAACAACTCGAAGAAGCCCTAAAGAAAAACTCGAAAGAAATACTTGCTGCGACTATGAAGCAAGACATTGACGAGATGGTGAAAGCATCCCTATCAGAAGGTGATGAAATGGCTGAAGAGGAAGAAGAGTTTGAAACAGAAAGTCAGATGGAAGGATCTGAAGAAGAATCAAGTATGCATGTCAATGACGAAGATGAATCTGAAATAGAAGATATGATTCACGAAGAAGAAGACTCACTTGAAGATAATGAAACAAGTGAAGAACTACCAACAGAATTTAGTTACGATGATGAAGAATCAAGTGACGAAGAATCTGGTGAAGAATTTGGTGAAGAATCAGATGAAGAATCAATGGAATTTGATTTTTCTGAAGAGACTCCTGATTCAGAAGATAGTGAAGTTATTGATATGACAAGTGCACCCAATGAAGACCTTATTACTGTTTTCAAAAACATGTCAGATGATGATGAGATCGAAGTTATTAAAACAGGTAATAATATCGAACTAAATGATAAGAAAACTGGTGCTCAGTACATGATTAAGATGGACGAATCGATGGATTTCAATAGTGAGGACGAAATGATGTCTTATGATGAAATGATGAATTATGGTGACGAAGATGAATCAATGTCTTATGCTTATGATGAAATGATGAATTATGGTCACGAAGATGAATCTTACGATGATGAAGATATTAAATCATCATTTAAAATTACATCAAAAGACGAATCAGATTGTGATGAATGTGGATGGCAAGAAGGTGAAGACCAAGAACCTATCTACGAAATTACGTTTGAAGATGATGACTTTGAAGATGACTTTGAAGATGACGATGACACTGATTATTTTGAAGAATTAAAGAAAACTTCTAAAATCAAAAAAATGCCTAAAGACGTAGGATCAGATTTTGATGATTCTGAAGACGTTGAAGATTTAGAAGACTTTGATGATGATTACGGTGATGAAGACGAATCTATGAGGTCATCAGATGAAGGATCAAGAAGAACATTACATGATAGACGTGCAAAACAAATCCATCCTCAAAATTACCCAATGAACGAGTCTAATAAAACTGAGTACAAAAAAGTAATTAAAGAGTACAAAGAATTAAAAGACAAATATAATCAAACTAAAGATGCGTTGAAAGTATTCCGTGACAAACTTAGTGAAATTGCATTATTCAATTCAAACTTAACACATTCAGTTAAATTGTTTATGGAACATGCAACTACTAAACACGAAAAAACTGAAATCATGAAAAGATTCGATGATGAGGCGGTAACATTAAAAGAATCTAAGCGTCTTTATAAAACGTTATCAAACGAATTAAAAGATAGAAAACCTATTTCAGAAAAAGTAGAAAAGAAAATTAACGAGTCTTTGACTAAATCTTCTTCAGATACTTTGATTGAATCTAAGGTATATATCGATCCGCAAATATCTAAAATTCATAGTTTAATTGATAGACTAGAAAATAGATAATAACAAAATAAATAATAATAAAATCCTAAAAATAAAAAAATAAACATGGGAAATTTAATTAACTCTGGCGAGGTTGGTAACATAGGTCTTGAGCACTTACGTCAAATCCGCCAAAAAACCATTTCAAAATGGGATCAATTAGGATTCTTGAAAGGTCTTAATGGACACTTGAAAGAAAACATTGCTCAACTTTATGAGAACACTGCTTCTGTATTATTGAATGAATCTACAACTGCTACCTCTTCAGGGTCGTTTGAAACTGTAGTATTTCCAATCGTAAGACGTGTATTCTCTAAATTATTAGCAAACGACATCGTATCAGTACAAGCACTTAACATGCCAATCGGTAAGTTATTCTACTTCGTACCTATTACATCTCAAAGAATCGTTGGCGGTTACGATGCTTACGGTAACGCAACAGGTGGTACACACACATCTATGGCTAAAGGAAACTTACCTAACTGTGTAAACACTAACTGTGCTACTACTACATTCTCTGAATTCTGTAAAAATTTGTATGATGTATTTTATAACGATGCATTATATGATCAATCTAAAGGTTCATTCACGTTAGTAACTTATACTCCAGTATCAGTTGTATGGTCATCAGATTGTTCTAATTTCGTTACTGCAAATAGTGGATTCCCTGTATCAACTGACAACTCAATTCGTACAGTTATCTTGAAACTTACAGGTTTCAGTGAAACTAATGCAGGTAGATTAACAGGTCCTGATGGAAATGAAATGGACACTGAATCTTTCTTAGCTTCATTGGCAATTTACAGAACATCAGCAGCAGGTGCAATTATTGACCCTGATGGTCAAACAATCGTTGCATCATTAGGATCAGTACCTTTCCGTGTGGTAACACAACGTTATGGTCGTGGTATCGTAGACTACGGATATTCTGATTACAGTGACAATTCTAAAAATGTTTGTACTTCTGCAGGTGAAATGTATGTTGAATTAGATTTAACTAAACCTGCTTGTGTATCTTGTACATCAGGTAGAATTGACGGTTACGTTGGTGCTGCAACTGGTTCTACATTATCAGGTGGTACTTTCGTAGTAACTTGGAGACAATATGCAACTCTTGAATTAGCAACTGAAATGGGTGAGGTATCATTCAAACTTGATGAGGTTGTTGTGTCTGTAACTGAACGTAAGTTGAGAGCTACATGGTCACCAGAACTTGCACAAGACGTGTCTGCGTTCCATAACATCGATGCTGAAGCTGAGTTAACTGCATTGTTATCTGAGCAAGTTGCAGCAGAGATTGACCGTGAAATTTTACGTGACTTACGTAAAGGTGCGGCTTGGCAATTACGTTGGGATTATAACGGATGGAAGCGTGTATCTACTGCAGCTACTCCTTATACTCAGAAAGAATGGAATCAAACTCTTATCACTAAGATTAATCAGGTATCTGCACAAATCCACAAATCAACATTACGTGGTGGTGCAAACTTCATCGTAGTATCGTCTGAAGTATCTGCAATCTTTGATGACCTTGAGTATTTCCACGTATCAAACGCAGCTCCTGAGCAAGATCAGTATAACATGGGTATTGAAAGAGTTGGTTCATTAGGTGGACGTTACACTGTGTATCGTGACCCATATGCACCAGCAAGTTCAATCATTATTGGACACAAAGGTAAGTCATTGTTAGATACAGGATACATTTACGCTCCGTATGTACCTCTTCAATTGACTCCTACAATGTACAATCCATTTAACTTTGCTCCAGTTAAAGGTATCATGACTCGTTACGCTAAGAAAATGGTTAACAACCGTTTCTATGGTGAAATCTCAGTTGATGGTATCCAAACATTTGATATTAGAGAATTACGTTAATTCTTGATATAGTCAATAAACTATAAAGGTGACTCAAAAGGTCACCTTTATTTTTTTGTTAAAGTTTTTAAACAAAAAAAAATTCTGTTTGTTAGACAGAATTTTTAATAAATTATTTTTTATTAATTAAGATACTTTTTGTATCACCCAAAAATCATCAGAAAGATTTCTATTTAAAAGATATTCGTAAGGCATATAAAAATGACCCTTATCACCCCATTTAATTCCCCATGAATTTCTAACTATAAAACATTCTATTTCATCATCATACCCCATTACAATAATAGCATGACCACCTAATGACCTTTCTTTAGGTTCTGGCATAGACATTTTACCTGTTTTAGCCACTTCACGGGATTCAAAACTTTCATATACTGCAAATCCACCTACAAAAGGAAATCCTGAAGCTAAACATGATTTAAAATCATACAATGAACGAGTCAATCGTTCATACTTTACTGCCTTATTACCATCAGCGTCAGTATATGAGTTTTTTGTAGGTTTATTTTTGAATTTTTCTATTTCATATGGCCAATATTTTTCTTCACAAGTACCTACTTTATTGATTGATTTAACTGTATTTCTTAATGTTGCTCCACTATCTTTATCAACATTACCTTCTAATAATCTAGTATTATAATAGACAAATAATCGAGAAGGTACAAATAATGGGTCATTTTGTTTTATTAAACTAAAAGTAAATGCTACTGCAATTGCGTTAGCGGTACAACTACCTAATGACCCTTGGTCAAAAATTGCAATCTGATCAGTTCTTAAATCTACCTTAGTAGGTAGTTTTTTCATTTTTTTCGGTAAAGAGAACATCATGTCTCTATTATCGGGTACGTCAGGAGTCCACCCAAAAAATGCTTTACTTTTAGGTTGTAATTTATCTACTGAATTAGTTTTAGAAATAGGTTTTTTAGTGGGTACTTTTTTCTTAGTTTTGTCTTTTGGTATTGGGTTACTTTTTGTTTTAGTAGTTTTTTTACTAACACTCTTTTTAGTAGTAGTTTTTTTAGATTTTGCCATAAAATATTTCTTAATTTTTACTTGTAAATTTGAGGGTACATTCTACCAAATTTTCTAATTACAATACCTGCAATTCTATTTGCTTGTCCTTCTTCAGATGACGTATCTTCACCTGAATATTCATCTAACATACCTAATTCATTTTGTTTATGATGAACCATTTCGTGACAAATACTTCTAAAAACATCTGCCATCATATTTCTGTTTTTGACCTTTATCCAAATCTCACTATCAGTGTTTACATATACCGCAGTTGTTCTGATTTGGGGTACATCAGAATGTACTAAATAAAGTTTAAAAGGTGTTTTTATTTTATTAAATTTAATGACAAAAGGTATAAATTTTTTTAAAAGATTTACAAACTCTTTAGTCATATTATTTGCACCTTCTTCAATGTAAATTTCTACTGTTTTCATATATTTATATAAATATCATGGAAAAATTAAACTTTAATAAATTCACAAATTTAAGTCAAAAGGATAAAAAAACTTTAACTTTATTCAATCATTTACTTTCAAAAAAATTTCCTGACTTTCCAAAAGACTATATGGTATCAGACTTGGTAAACTATTTATTTTCAAAATTAGGTAAAAAAACTATACATCCAATTGATGTCTTAGACTATGTTTTTAAATTAAAATACCATTACGATGACTTAACCGCACCTGAAGACACTAAATTTTGGTCTACTACTGATAGTTCTGATATGGGTGTAGGTGAAAATTTTTTAACGTATTTTTATTTTCAATTTTTTTTTAAAAAGGATGTAACAAAAAGTGATACTTTTTTTGTTAAAATGATGAATTGTTTTAATGATCTAATAAAGTTAGAACGTAGGATAGTTAATAATGATGACACGGGTGAAAGATGGGAAGAAGGAGAACAAAAAATTAGTTTAAGGGTAAACACAAAAGGAGATTCAACTTTTCCTGTTATTGCAAGTATAAATTCACAAAATTTATACATTTCAATAGATTATGAAGAAGGTAAAAACCAAATTAAAGTAAAATTTGACACATCATCGTCAATTGGAAAATCAAAAGAATATTATCTCCCTATTTTTTGGGATGATATACGTAAATTAGATGAAAATGATTTTTTTCGTTTTATTTGTGAAGAAATAAAACCTGAATTTTTAGAATTTGTAAGTGAATTTGTACATGAGAATATTCATTTATTTAATAAACTAAGTGAAAATAAAAATATTTTAAAAAATAAAGAAATGACTAAAATTATTAAATTAACCGAAAGTGATATTGAAAATATCATTCAAAAAATAATTGAAACTGAAGAGTTTCGTATTGATGAGGGGAGGAAAAAATCAGGAACTAAACTTTGTTCAAGAGGAAAATCTGCAGCTAAATCAAAATTTAAAGTCTACCCTAGTGCTTATGCGAATGGCTACGCCGTCCAAGTGTGTAAAGGTACTAAACCAGGTCTTGACGGTAAAAAACGTTGTTCTCCTCCATATTGTTAAAATAAAAAACCCCTCATTTGAGGGGTTTCTTTTTGTTAGTCGATACTTACAATATCTAAGTCAAAAATTAATTTTTTACCTGCCATCGGGTGATTGTGGTCTAATTTAGCCACATCCTCTTTAATTTCAAGTACTGATACTATAAACGGTCCTTGAGGTCCGTTACCTTGTAAAACTTGACCCACTTCTAAATCAGGGGGTAAGTTTGATAATGGAACATCAATTACCGCTTCAGGCATTACATGACCATACGCATCTTCAGGGTCTAAAGTTATAGTTTTTTTCTCACCAACTGCCATACCAATTAAACCTTCTTCAAAACCTTTTATTAATTGACCTTGACCAAGTGTTACTTTAATCGGTTCTTTACCTTCTGACATGGAAGTGTCAAATACAGTACCATCTTCAAGTGTACCTTTATAATGAACACTTACTGTATTACCATTTTCTATTTTTTTCATAATAATTTATTTTTGATAAAAATACTAATAATAAACAATAATATCAACTATTATTAAAAATATTTTAATAGACTTGATTGACTATGTAAAATTTTATTACTTCAGGATAGTCTTTAACTTCTTGATTACTATATAATTTTAAATCTAAATAATAGGTGTTTGGTATCATCCATGAAGTGTCCAATAAGAAATAGTTTTGATTATTTGTTCTGTTCACATCATCCCAATCAATTACATTAACCTCTGCAGTTCCTTGTTTTACGTATAGACGATATTTCAGACCGTCTATGACTTGTTTTCTATCTACGGTATATGGAATCCTAGCAGAAACTAAAACCTTTCTTATATCCCCTCTTTTTATCTTTTCTTCACGTTTGATTCCACTCATTGAGAATCCATATTGTTTTGGTTCTCCATCAGCGTCCCCAAAGTTAAAATATTCATTTCCTTCTTTTAATGCAAATTCTAAAGTGACATTAGGTCTTGATAGACCATTTATTCTTATATTTGACCATACGTCTTGGAACGTTACACAATCGGTATATCCACTTGACGGTACACTAAATTCTACATAGTAAACTCCTTGAAATTGTCTTGTAACACCTGAAGGTGGTATTGATAAGAAAATATCACCATCGTTATCTAAAATTGTCACAGATGGTTTATTATCTAAATTAGTTGGGTTATTTCCTAAATTAGTGTAAAGGTATAATCTATTAGTTTTATCAGTATAGAATAAATTTCTATCATCTAATATATAACTTTGGTGATTAGTTTCTAAATAAGGTTCGTAATACGTTTGGGTATGTCTAGTAAAGAAACCTACATAATTTAACTCTGTCGTTTCTGTTTTTTCATAGGTATTACTAAAAGCAATTGCAAAACCATAATTTTGAGTTCCACCAGTAATCATATTATTAACTACTGAAGTAATATCCATTTCTAAATTTTCATTTCCATGATCAAAATGTTGTGTTGTAATAGTAATACCTGAAGTATTACCTGAATATGTTCCATTTTGTGACCATGTAGTAAAATTTTTAGAATAAAACCAATTTGAGTATGTTTCTACATATGCCTCACAACCTGATGAATTTAAAACATTGAAACATTTATAATCATATCCATTACCTTCGTCCCAATCTTGATTTAATTTCCATATAACTAAATCAAATGAAGAAGCACGTCTTTTATCATCAAAAGTCATTTTACCCTTTAAGTCTGCTTCAAAAGCTTGGGTATTAGTCATCTTAATTTTATGTGTGGTTTGGGATAAGTTACCTAAATTTCCATTATTGTACTCATCAATAAGACTTGTTAAGTCAAAATGTAATAAAAATCTTGTGTAAACATTATTAGTTTGTGCGGTTTGTTTACCCCCATACAATAATTCAGTGATAGGATTTAATCCTGTGTTAGTATACTGATTTTCAATAATCGTATTATTTTTGTCAAAATAAGTTCTAATTACCATTTTCTTTTAACTATAAATATCAAACTTACGCAGTTCTTACGTTTTGATTTAAAATTGTTTCTAAATCATAATTTAATATTTGGGTAACTATTGGGTCAGGATCAGGGGGTGACCCGTGATATGGATGAACATGATTAGATACGAATGATTTCATTAAATTTAAAAATTCATTTAATTTATCACCATATGGAATTGGGTGACTTTCAGTATTTATCTTTAATTGTTGTTCAGGTGTTATGGTAACATCAGGGTCTAATAATTTAAATCCGTCTTTATTACCATAAGATATTAAATTAAGTTTATTACCAACAATATTAATTACCGAACCTTTAGAATCATTAAAAACTGTTTCAGTAACAGGTACAGTTTTAGTTTTGTAAACTTTTTCAGTTAATTGGTTTATATTAAAATCTTTTAATTGTGGTATAGTATCGTTAATGTATTTGAATTTAGAAAAATCATAAATATTATTTATGTTGTTACCTAAGTTATCTTTTATTTCTGATATTGAATTAGGGTCATTTTTTTGTAGTTTTAAAAAAATTTCTTTTATGTAAGAAACTGCACTATTTTCTGCGGCAAAAGTTTTATAAATTTTACCTAAAAATGCGTTACTTTTATCCTCTATTCTAATATTAACTATCCAATCAAAAACACCACTAACATTTGTTAAACTTGCAATTGCAAACCCATCAGGGGTGACTAATTTAACATCTGTAGTTGTTTGAGTTTTATTAGTTTCTTTAGATTCAGGTTCACCATATTTAATTTGAATATATGCGGTATCCAAAGAATTAAATTTTAATGGATTCCCACTTACATATTTACCTGCTCTAAGTAATACTTCTTGTTCTTTAAAAACAACATCAGAATTATTTCTACCTTGTATTGATATCTGTTCCCTACTTGGGTATATACCTTTATCAGGTTGACTTAAATCAGGTTTTATATTAGAATTAGTTTCGGTATTATCATTAGAATTTAATGGTAAATTTTTAAAAGTATCAATTACTGGTCCTAAAAAATAACGTATCTGTTGGTTACTGTCTTTATTTATGTTTAAAATGTATACCCATTCACCTTCTTTTGGATACACATTAAGATGTTTAGGTAATAATGGATAACAATTAGGTAAGTCTTTATCATTTAAGATTTTACTATCACTAACTTGTATTCTACACTTAATTGGTTCAAACCCTGTTAAAGTATTGGGAACACTGACAACTAATGCTTTAAATATTAAAGTTTGATCGGTACTACTACCAGGAACATATACATTATTTGAAGCCATCATTTAACACCCCTTTTTTTAAGTTCGTTCATTGCAATAGAATGTTTTTTTTCTATTTCATCTAATTGTTCTAATAAAGAAATTACCTTGGTCTTGATATTTTCATAATCAAGTTCCATTTTTTTAATTTCTAATTCTATCTCTTTATTTGTTTTATCTACGTAACTCATAATTTTATTGTGCAACTGCATAAGCAACATGTGCAGGGGAAGTGGTTACTGCAATTACAGGAATTGGACCTGCAGGACTCATTGCAAATCCATTGACTAATATACCTGGTGGTATACTAACAGTAATCCTTGCATCTTGTTGTAATGCTTTTATCATTTCTTTTGTTTGAATATAAAGTACTTTTTCTGAAACATTTTCAGCACCACTTGGTAAAGGACCGAAAGGTGCACCCGCTGATGGTAATTCCGATAATATGTTTGACCATATTTTTCTTGGTGACATACCAGGTCTTGTTACGGTAGTTAAAATACTAGCAGGATCTATTGGTGGTGCGGGTACATCGGGTATTTTAAATATACTCAATATTGCACCTAATATATCTTTAGTTTTTAAACTTTTTATTGCTATGTTAGCTATTGATTCTGTTCCCATAATTTTATTTTATATTGCAGATGTCATTTGTCTAAGTAAGTCTAATGACTTTATTGTTTCTAAAGTACCTGTTATGGATAAATATTGTTCTTTATATAATTCATAGGTTTCAATAAGTCTTTCAGCCTTTTCTTGATTAGCATCACTAACTAATTTATTAATTATGATAGGAATTAAGATAACGACTAATAAAAATTTAAATATTGATGTTACAATACAAACTAATATATTTTTTGTTTTTTTCAAAAAGTCTTTAAAATCAGTAAACGCAATTGGATTAGTTGAACTTGGGTTTGCTAATTTAAAGTATATGAACATTATTGTTAAAAACTGAGGTGAATAAACTAATTGTACTAAATAATTTATCATCTGTTTAAAAATATTAAAAAAGAATTCTATTTTGAATTTAGGTAAATCAATTCTACTCACATTTTTAGATGCAATTATTTCTAATTTACTCATACCTGCTTCAATAACTGATATTTGTTCATTAAATGTTGTTGCTGATAATATTTCGTTCAGGATTGGAAATAAATCGTCTGATGTTATAACTGATTCGGCATTATTACAGGACGTAATTTGTAAAAAGTTATTACTTAAATTTTGACTTAATTGTTCAATATTAAATAACTCCTCATTGGTAAATTCAAAAAATGATTCATCTATTTCAATGTCTTCACCACCATCTAAAATTTTTTCAATGTATTGATTTAATTTTTGTACATTAAAAATAGAAAGAGGGTCAATTTTTGTTGGTTGATATGCTGCACCGACAGAACCATATATGTTATTCATTATACCCGATAACATCCCAACGTTTGGTATAAAATTAATTGCATTAACCAAATCAATAATTAAGGCATTTACAGGTTTATTCAAATATCTATCGTCAACATAAAAATTTAATACATTGTTATCTGTAGGATCTAATTCAATTAATAAAATTTGTCTCCAATTTTGTAAAACACCTGTATCAATTGCAGTTTTTATTGACCTATCTAATGTATTTTGTGTTGGTGCACCGTACATGTAATTACCTGCAAGACTATTGGGGTCTAATTTAAATAAACTAAAAAAATCTAACTTATCTATTCTTATTTTGAAGTAGGGTGTATTGTTAGGATTACCTGGAATATAGACTTCATTTGGTTGAAATGTATCGTCCATATTACAGGCAATATTACTTTGAAAACAATCAATTAAGATTTGTTTCATTTTTGGTTCATATTTTTTACCTTTACCCAAAAAATCATTAATTTCTTTACTAAAAGAATCAATTAAACCTAAAATAACAACAACGTCTCCGATAAATTCTAAAAACTTGGCTTTTTTTTCGCCATAATTTTTTACTTTATTGTCTAATTTAGTTTTTAAATTTCTTTTACCTGCTTGAAGTGCATTTATTTTTGCCTTTATTCTGGTAAAAACTTTTGGTTTTGTATTATCTGCCATTAGTCAACATCGTAATCAACATTATTTTTATTCTTTTGTTTCTCAATTAAATCTCTAATTAACTTTTTATCATCATCAGTCATACCTGATTGATTAGTCTCTTTAGTTTCATTACTACTAGTTAATATCTGAGATTGTAATTTGGCTAATGCCAATTTTTTATCAACAGAAGAATCAATAATCTTTAACGATTCATTGTTAACTTTTCCTATTTGGAAAGCGTCAGTGGTACTCGCAATAGGAATACCTTTACGTTCTTCCATATCCGATCTGGCTTTCTTTTGTACACTTAGAATGTCATTGTAGATTTCTTGTAGAAGAGTTTGAAAACTATCACTATCTAATTTGATTTTAGTTTTAGCTGGTTTTGGCATAGTTTTTTATTTATTATATAAATATGATAATGAGTATTTTATAATAACCCTTCTTCTATCCTAAAAATCTTAATATTTCCATATATTTCTTTAAATTTTTTCATGGAAATACGTATGTCTTTGGTACTTAGTAACGTATAGTCTCTAATATGTGATAATACTCTGTTTTTATTAAATTTATCACTTGTACCCACATTTTCTGCAAATATTGTTTCCCAATTCTTTAAAATATCTATTATCGCATATGCCACTTTAACTTCGTTTTCGTTAAGAGCATTATTTTTAATTTTTTCTTCGACTTTAAATGTGATTTCTTCTATGAATTGGTCATAAGTACCTTCAGGTTTATCTATAGTGTAACTATATGTTTCATCTTCTTCTATGGATAAATAAATGTCTTCGTAGGATAAATTTTGTTTCAATTCTTTATCCTGTTTTAAGATTTTACCTAAAAGATAATTTTTTATTATAGTACCAAAATATGAATATGCCTTTTTATTTGCATGAGGGTCAAATTTATCAATTTTAGTCATTAAAAATGAAAAGGTGTCAGAATGTAAATCCTCAAAAGAATAATTTTTTACGTATAATTTATACCTTCGTATGATACTTTCTATCATCTTATCCAAAGGTTTTTTTAACTCAGAAACAAATATTTTTTCTTTTTCTGCGTGGTTTTGGCAAGACAGGAACGATAATACTGCTTGTTCCTGTCTCTCTCCAAAATACATTCCATTTTGTTGTTCACCATTTTCACTTTTTTTCTTTCTTCCTTTCTTAACGGTCATACAATGAACTAAATTGGCTCATACATTATTTTTCTATCTTCTTTAAAGAAGTATTCTTTTTTAGCTAAATTCAACCAAAACTTAGCTTCATCTTGTGTTAATGTTTTTTGATAATCAACGAATAACGAACCTTCTCTTTGATTACTATGTCTGTAACCCAATTTAGGTATTACCATAATTTTAGTATCGTTGAACGTTAATCTTAAAAGGAATTCATAAATGAATGTTAACCTAATTGATGGTTTTAATTTACCAAATCGTTCAAAAGTTTTTGTTCTAATAACCATCCCATCGAAATTGAAATTAGCATATCTTGCTAAAGTATTGTTATCTAAAACACCCATTTCTTCAGAAAAATCTTTTGCCCACACACTTTCATTTGTGAATGTTAAAAAATTTCCATTAGGATCAGTTTCCACTACTATTGGTAAGAACATATCGACATCAGAATATGCTTCCATATATTTTTTAACATTTTTAATCCATATCCTAGAAAATTCATCATCAAATTCTATGAATGAAAAATATTCAGTTTTGACATGTTCGGATGCAAAATTTATTTGACTACAAAAATCATATTCACCGCTAGTGTTTGGTAGATATTCAATAATATCTTTAATGTTATTTGTTTCCTGTTCCGTAATTGATTCTTTAATTTGTTTTTCAATTGATGGATTATAAACAATGATAAATTTTTCAGGTCGTTCTATTTGAATATTTACACTATTGACTGACATTTTTAACCATTTTGAGGTTTCTGAGTCAAATTCGTGAATAGGTAAAATAACTGTAATGTCTTTCATATTATATGTTTGTTGTTTCAGATTGTGTTATTAGAGAAGATAATTCAGCAATTCTACTACTGATTTGTTTATTGTAATATTCAATTACACCACTATTCATTTTGTCCATAGTATATTTTTCGTGAGTATCTTTTACTTTTTCATATACATCACTAGGAATATTATCTTCTAACCAAAGTCTAATAAATGTTGCAATTAAATCAGGTATTCTTACAGAATCGTATGTCCATATACCATTTTCTTTTAGACTTTTTTCTTGGTTTTCGGTATTGATTTGTTCCATCCATTCAGGTACCATATGTGGTACTCGACCAATTACAGGTACACCACACTTCATCGCCTCGATTGGGAATGTACCAAATCCTGAGATTGGGTCAACCCAAACTGCTAAACAAGATTCTGACAGAATATCTGCAAAGCTCTTTCTTGGTAGACCTTTCATATCTCTAAATGTTACCCATTTATATTGTGGATATTTTAAGTAGAATGATTTAACAATTTTACTTGTATCTCTTGGGTCTCTACAAGAAAGTGAAATGATAGGTTTTTGTGGTTTTTCGTTTACCTTAAAATACTCAGGAATACCGATTGGTACAACATCAACAGTAGTATTAGGGAATAATTCCATAATATGCTCTTTTTGTTTTTCCGTTGTAGTTAAACAATCTTTAATTCCATAATCTGACCATTTACTACCTAAATTTAAAATTTCTAAAATGTAATCATAACTTTGGCAAAATACAATTCTCTTACAAGGCATTGATTTTGCTTGTTCCATTACGTTTGCAAAAATTTCAGGAATAACCAAGAAATCTTGTGGACTAACTTTTAATGTTTGTGATTCAACTGATAAATGAGGAATTTGCATATATTCTTCACCTAACCAATCACCGACACCTGTATAGTCATTTTTTTCGGTTAAAATAACCGCATTAAATCCATTCTCTCTTAGGATTTTTGCATGTTCATAGATGTAAATTAATTCACCTATAGGATTCCCTTTAGAATCCAAAACGAAAAAATAGATATTAAAATCTTTATTCTCTACTTTTTTTATCGTTTCTAAAATTTGTTGGTTTTTTTCGTTTATCATTCTTCTACTATTTTTATAATATTATAATTTAATAATGTGTTATAAGCAATCTTAAAACTAACTGGTAATTTGTCAAGATTTTTTCTACCTAAAGTAGGATCTTCTTCACTTAAATCGTCCAATATAGTATCAATCATCTTATTAATCATTTCCCATTTAATAACATCGATAGTAATATTACCAAATTGGTTTGGGGGAGTTTCTATGACATTATCGATACTATCCTCTGTTGGTGGTTCTAATTTAATCACATTAGTGATTTCGTCAAAATCAATATATACGTATTCTCCACCAAATTCGAGATAAGTCTTTTCATTTTCGTAGTTCATCATTCTTCTATTTTTGTATATGATATTATTTTAGTATTTGTAATATTAGATAGTATATTGTCTTCTAATATACTTTTAATTTTTTCTATTTCATAATCTGATTTTATATCAGAATTATAATCAGATTTAACTTTTATTGTAATTTTATTTTCAGGTTTACTTGATAATACTTCAGGATTCGCAGTAATCATGATATCACAATAATCCCAAACCTCTTGATTTGATTTAACAAATTTATAATCCCTAACTTTACAAGAAGTTTTACTTAAAAAAAATAAAGTCGCAGGTATAGAGTTACCAAACTCTTTAGAAATTACAATAAAATTATGTTCGTCTTTATGTTGATTAACAATAGAATTTAAATCAATAATAACATTTCTATATTTTTCATTTGGGTGTCCAAATAATTCTAAACTAAATTCTTCGTATAAAAAATTATTTAATTCATCCTCAGTTTCAAAAGGAAAATGTGAATTTATGTCAAATGTATTGATCGGTTCGATTGGATCTTTATCAAATTCTTTTTTGTAAACAGTTGTTAGTTTACCTAAAAAATCTCTAAGTACTTCGTCTAATGATATGCCTATAGTCATACCATTAAAATTATGATAAATAATATTTTTGTAAATACAATTATACTTTTTTTAAATGGTTTTCTGAATTTTCTTTTTCAATACTATCAAATACTTCATCAATTACACCAATTAAACGATGTCTTACAACATCTTCTTTACCTAAACGTACAATACCAAAATCATCATAATTCTCAAATTTAGACATTACTCTCTCTAATGAACTATTTCTTTTGTTTTTAATGTCAATTTGTTTATTATCCCCTAATATTACGTATTTGGTATTTTCACCAATACGAGTCATAATAGTTCTCATATTCTCAATTGAGA
>Ga0222712_10003555_pt1 | contig 16887 bp, 5 predicted proteins | sample C33_657DmetaG_FD_165043 | JGI IMG/M metagenome (GOLD analysis project Ga0222712, IMG submission 165043) | Estuarine water microbial communities from San Francisco Bay, California, United States - C33_657D | ecosystem: Environmental > Aquatic > Marine > Unclassified | place: USA: California...
ACCCTGGGCGCGAACACCACGCTGGCCGGTGTGGCCATCACCTTGACCGATACGGTCAAGTCTGACGGCACCAACCGCAGCTTGACGATCAATGACAGCGGCGCCACCACCCTGGGTGGCGCGGTCGGCAGCGCGACTGCGGGTGAGAAGCTCAGCAGCATCACCACCGACGCAGCGGGCACCACCGTGATCAACGGCGGCAGTATCACCACCACGGGCGCGCAGACCTTCAATGACGCGGTGACCCTGGGCGCCGACACCACGCTCACCGGTGTCGGCGTCAGCTTGGCGAGCACGGTCAAATCCAGCGGCGCTAACCGCAGTTTGACGATCAACGACAGCGGCACCACCACCTTGGGCGGAGCCATAGGCAGCGCCACAGCGCTTGAGAAACTCAGCAGTATCACCACCGATGCAGCAGGCACGACCGCGATCAACGGCGGCAGCATCACCACCACGGGCGCGCAGACCTTCAATGATGCGGTGACTTTGGGCGCTCCCACCACGCTGGAGGGCAGCACCATCGGCACCCGGGGCACGGTGGTCGGCAACACGAATGCGCTGACCATCACCGGCAATGCGCTTCTGGGCGATGGCCCCACCGATACGGTGACCGGTTTGGGTGCGCTGTCGATCAGCGGCACCACCCTGATCCGCACCACCGAGATCAGCAGCAGCGGCTCGCAGACCTACAGCGGTGCTTTGACCTTGGGCGAGAGCACCAGCCTGAGCGCGACCGGCGCTAGCGCGGTCATCACCGCAGCGGCTACGGTCGACAGTGATGCTGTTGGCACGCCGCGGGCTTTGACTGTTTCGGCCAGCGGCACCAACGCCAAGGTGGCACTGGAGGCTGCCGTGGGGGGCGCTAAGCCCTTGAGCAGCCTGGCCGTGACCGCAGCCGGTATTGACCTCAATGCTGGCGCCGTCACCAGCGCAGGAGGCCAGACCTATACCGGTGCGGTGACCTTGGGCGCAGACACCACGCTGACGGGCGTGGGCCTTACCCTGGCCAGCACCGTCAAGTCCGATGGCACCAACCGCAGCTTGACGATCAATGACAGCGGCACCACCACCTTGGGTGGTGCGGTCGGCAGCGCGACTACCGGCGACAAACTCAGCAGCCTGACGACCGATGCCGGCGGTACGACCGCGATCAATGGCGGCAGCATCGCGACCGTCGGCAACCAAACCTATGGCGATGCGGTGACGCTGGGCGCCGACGCTGCGCTGTCGGCCACGGCCAATAACGCTGTGATCACGATGGCAACGACCGTCAACAGCGCCTCGGCCACGCAGCGCGCGCTGACGGTGACGGCCAGCGGCGGCAATGTGGTGTTCAATGGTGCGGTCGGCGCTACAGATGCCTTGAGCAGCCTGGCGGTGACGGCCAGCGACATTGACCTCAATGGTAGTGCGGTGACCACTACTGCCAGCCAGACCTACACCGGGCCGGTGACCCTGGGTGCGAACACCACGCTCACTGGCGTGGGCATCACGGTGGACGGCACGCTCATGTCCGACGGCACGGCGCGCTCGCTCAGCCTGGTCGACAGCGGCAGCAGCACCTTGGTGGGCGCGGTCGGCGGCGCGGCCACGGGCGAGGAACTTACCAACTTGAGCACCAACGCCGGCGGCAGCACCACGCTCAATGGCGGCAGCGTTCGAAGCAGCGGTTCGCAGAGCTTTGGCGATGCGGTGATCCTGGGGGCAGACACCACGCTGGCGGCCAGCGGCGCAGCCGCAGTCGTCACCCTGGCATCGACGGTCAACAGCGATGCCGTCTTGACGCCGCGCGCCTTGACGGTCACAGCCGGCGGTGCCGGTGCCAATGTGATCCTGGGCGGCGCGGTCGGTGGCACAGCTCGCTTGAGCAGCCTGGCGGTGACGGCCAGCGATATTGATCTGAACGGCGCTGCGGTCAACACCACGGCGAGCCAGACCTATACCGGCCCGGTGACCCTGGGCGCGAACACCACGCTGGCCGGTGTGGCCATCACCCTGAGCGATACGGTCAAGTCTGACGGTACCAACCGCAGTTTGACCATCAATGACAGCGGCGCCACCACCTTGGGTGGTGCGGTCGGCAGCGCGACTGCGGGTGAGAAGCTCAGCAGCCTCACCGCCGACGCGGCCGGCACCACCGTGATCAACGGCGGCAGCATCACCACCACGGGTGCGCAGACCTTCAATGACGCGGTGACCCTGGGCGCCGACACCACGCTCACCGGTGTCGGCGTTAGCTTGGCCAGCACGGTCAAATCCAGCGGCGCTAACCGCAGTTTGACGATCAACGACAGCGGCACCACCACCTTGGACGGCGCGATTGGCAGCGCCACCGCGGTTGACAAGCTCAGCAGCATCACCACCGATGCAGCGGGCACGACTGCGATCAACGGCGGCAGCATCACCACCACCGGTGCGCAGACCTTCAATGATGCGGTGACATTGGGCAATGACACCACGCTGACAGGCGCAGGCATCACCCTGGGCAGCACGCTCCAGTCGGACGGCACACCTCGCAGCTTGACCATCAACGACAGCGCCATCACCACCTTCACGGGTGCGGTGGGCGGCACAGGCGCGGCCGGCACGGAGGGCCAGAGGCTTGCAAGCCTTGCCACCGACGCGGCGGGCACGACCGCCATCAACGGCGGCAGTGTGCGTACCAGCGGTGCGCAGACCTATCGCGATGCAGTCACGCTGGGTGCTAACACCACCCTGGCTGGCAGCAGCATCAGCACCCAGAGTACGGTGGCGGGCAACAGCCACTCGCTGACGATAGCCGGCGACGCGGTACTCGGCGATGGGCCGACCGACGCGTTGACGGGCCTGAATAACCTGAGCATCAGCGGGACCACGGCGCTCAACATCAACGCGGTGAGCACCAGCGGCACTCAGACTTATGGCGGCGCACTCACTTTGAGCGCCGATACCACGCTGACTGGCAGCACGGTCAGCACGCAAGGCACGGTGGCCGGTGGTGGTAAGTCGCTGACGATTGCCGGCGATGCGGTGCTGGGCAACAGCAGCGACGACAGCATCAGCAGCTTGAGCGCTCTGTCGGTGAGTGGAACCACGGCGATCAACACCGGCGCCATCAGCAGCAGCGGTACGCAGACCTATACCGGGGCAGTCACCCTGGGCGCCGACGCGACGCTCAGCGGTGTGGGCATCACCCTGGGCAGCACCATCAAGTCTGACGGTACACCGCGCGGTTTGACGATCAACGACAGCGGCGCCACCACCCTGAGCGGGGCCATCGGTGGCACGGGCGCAAGCGGCACGGAGGGCGAGCGACTCGCGAGCCTGAGCACCGACGCCGGCGGCAGCACCGCGCTCAATAGCAGCAGTGTGCGTACCAGTGGTGCGCAGACCTATGGCGATGCGCTCACCCTGAGCCAGGACACCCAGCTTGCCGGCAGCACTGTCAACACACAGGCCACAGTGCTGGCCAACAGCAAGTCCCTGAGCATCACCGGCAATGCGGTGCTGGGCACCGGCGCTGCCGACACGGTGATCGGCGTGAACAACCTGAGCATCAGCGGTACGACCACGCTCAATACCGACACGGTGACGAGCAGCGGTACGCAGACCTACGGTGGCGCGCTGATCCTGACCCGCGACACCGTGCTGACGGGCACCACGGTGACGACCCAGGGCACGGTGGTCGGCGGCGGCAAGGCGCTGACGATCACCGGCGATGCGGTGCTGGGCAACAGCAGCGACGACACGGTCAGCGGCTTGACGAGTCTGTCGGTCAGCGGCACGGCGGCGATCAATACCGGCGCAATCACCAGCAGCGGCACGCAGACCTATGCTGGCGCGGTGACGCTGGGCAATGACACGGCCTTGGCGGGTAGCACCGTCACGACGCAAGGCGTGGTGGTGGGCGCGGGCAAGTCCCTGAGCATCACCGGCGCTGCGGTGCTGGGCAATGGTGCCAGCGATACGGTGACCGGCCTGAACAACCTGAGCGTTAGCGGTGCGACCACGCTGAACACCGATACGGTGACAAGCACCGGCACGCAGACCTACGGCGGTGCGCTCAGCCTGGCCGAGAACACCACGCTGGCGGGCAGCGCGGTAGCCACCCAGGGCACGGTAAGCGGTACGGGCAGCAACTCGCTGGCGATCACCGGCAACGCGGTGCTGGGCAACAGCAGCGACGACACGGTCAGCGCTTTGACCAGCCTGGCTGTCAGCGGCACGACGACGATCAATAGCAGCGGCGTCACCACCAGCGGCGCGCAGACCTATACCGGCGCGGCCACCTTGGGCGCGGACACCACGCTCAGCGGCGCAGGCATTACCCTGGGCAGCACGCTCAAGTCGGACGGCACAGCGCGCGCTTTGAGCATCAACGACAGCGCTACCACCACCTTCATGGGTGCGGTGGGCGGCAGCGGTGCGGCCGGCATGGAGGGCCAGAGGCTTGCAAGCCTTGCCACCGACGCGGCGGGCACGACCGCCATCAACGGCGGCAGTGTGCGCACCAGCGGTGCGCAGACCTATCGCGATGCAGTGACCCTGGGTGCTGACACCACCCTGGCCGGCAGCACCATCAGCACCCAGGCCGTGGTGGCGGGCAATGGCAATGCCTTGAGCATCGCGGGCAATGCCGTGCTCGGCGATGGCGCTTCGGATGCGGTGACCGGCTTGAGCAGCCTGAACGTCAGCGGCACGACGACGATCAACACCGGCGCCATCACCAGCAGCGGCATGCAGACTTACAGCGGCGCGCTGACGCTGGGCAATGACACGGCCTTGACGGGCAGCACCATCACCACCCAAGACATGGTGGTGGCTGCCGGCAAGTCCCTGAGCATCACCGGCGATGCGGTGCTGGGCGATGCAGCGGCTGACACGGTGACTGGCCTGAACAGCTTGAGCGTCAGTGGAGCGACGACGCTGGGCACCGGCACGGTGACCAGCACCGGCACGCAGGCCTATGCCGGCGCCTTGACGCTGGGCAGTGACGCCACCTTGACCGGCGGCACCATCACGACGCAAGACGTGGTGGTGGGCGCGGGCAAGTCTCTGAGCATCACTGGCGCTGCGGTCTTGGGCAATGCCGCCAGCGATACCGTGACCGGCCTGAGCGCTCTCAGCATCAGCGGTACGACCACGCTGGGCACCGACACCGTGTCGAGCACCGGCACGCAAACTTATGGCGGCGCGCTCAGCCTGAGCCAGGACACCCAGCTTGCCGGCAGCACCATCACCACCCAGGCTGCGGTACTCGGTGCTGGCAAGTCGCTGGCGATCACCGGCAATGCGGTGCTGGGCACCGGCGCCTCCGACACGGTGACCGGGGTCAACAACCTGAGCGTCAGCGGCCAGGCCACGCTGGGCACCGGCACGGTGACGAGCACAGGCACACAGACCTACGGTGGCGCGCTTGGCTTGAGCCGCGATACCGTGCTGACAGCTACCACGGTCAGCACCCAGGCTGCGGTGGCGGGCAATAACAAGGCGCTGACCATCACTGGCAATGCGGTGCTGGGCAACAGCAGCGACGACACGGTCAGCGGCTTGACGAACCTGTTGATCAGCGGCACGGCGGCGATCAATACCGGCGCGATCACCAGCAGCGGCACGCAAACCTATGCGGGCGCGGTGAGCTTGGGCAATGACACCACCCTGACGGGCAGCACCATCACCACCCAAGGCGTGGTGGTGGGCGCGGGCAAGTCCCTGAGCATCACTGGCGATGCGGTGCTGGGCAATGCTGCGGCCGATGCGGTGACCGGCCTGAACAACCTGAGCGTCAGCGGTGCGACCACGCTCAATACCGACACGGTGACGAGCACCGGCACGCAGACCTACGGCGGCGCGCTCAGCCTGGCCGGGAACACCACGCTGACGGGCAGCACGGTAGCCACCCAGGGCACGGTAAGCGGTACAGGCAGCAACTCGCTGGCGATCACCGGCAATGCGGTGCTGGGCAACAGCAGCGACGACACGGTCAGCGGCTTGAGCAGTCTGACGGTCAGCGGCACGACGACCATCAACACCAGCGGGGTCACCACCACAGGCGCGCAAACCTATACCGGCACGGCCACCCTGGGCGCAGATGCCACGCTTTCTGGCGCGGGCATCACCCTGGGCAGCACGCTCAAGTCGGACGGCACAGCGCGCAGCCTGACCATCAACGACAGCGCCACCACCACCTTCATTGGCGCGGTAGGCGGCTCCGGCGCGGCCGGCACGGAGGGCCAGAGGCTTGCAAGCCTTGCCACCGACGCGGCGGGCACGACCGCCATTAACGGCGGCAGTGTGCGCACCAGCGGCGCGCAGACCTACGGCGACGCAGTCACCCTGGGGGCAGGCAGCACCCTGGCCGGTAGCACCATCACCACCCAGGGCACAGTGGCGGGCAACGGCAACGCCTTGAGCATTGCCGGCAATGCGGTGCTCGGCGACGGGCCTGCGGATTCGGTGACGGGCTTGGGCAGTCTGAGCGTCAGCGGGACGACTCATATTCAGACCGCTGCGGTCGGATCCAGCGGAACCCAGACCTACAACGGTGCAGTAAGCCTGGGTAGCAGCACCACCCTGACCGGCAGCACGATCACCACCCGAGATTTGGTGAGCGGCGCCGGCAACGCCCTGGCGATTGTCGGCAACGCGGTGCTGGGCAACAGCGTCGAGGATGCGGTGACCGGCTTGAGCACCTTGTCGGTCAGCGCAAGCAGCACCATCAACACCGATACCGTGTCGACGACCGGCTCGCAGACCTATGCTGGAGCGCTGAATCTGGGTGCCGACATCACGCTGACAGCCAGTACGGTGAACACCCGCGGCTCCGTGGCGGGGCGTGGCTATGCGCTGACCATTGCGGGTGACGCCGTACTCGGCGATGCAGCGGCCGATGCCGTCTCCGGTCTGAGCCAGATCTCGATCAGCGGCGCGACGCTGATCAACGGCCGGGCGATTTCGACCGACCGCGAGCAGACCTATACCGGTGCGGTAACGCTCGGCGCCGATGTCACGCTGCTGGGTGTGGACATTGGCTTTGGCAGCAGCATTAAGTCCAGCGGCGCCAACCGCAGGCTCAGCATCAGCGATGGTGGTACCACCACGCTGGCCGGAGCGGTCGGCGGCTCGGGTGCGGCGGCCGACAAGCTCGCCAGCCTGAGCCTTGATGCGCCAGGCGTGACAGCCATTAACGGTGGCAGCGTCATGACCACTGGCACGCAGACCTTTGGCGGCGCGGTCACGCTCGGCGCCGACACCACGCTCAGCGGTGTGGGCATTACCCTGGGCAGCGACGTCAGGTCAACTGGCAGCAACCGCAGCCTGAGCATCAACGACAGCGGCACGACCACCTTGGCCGGTGCTGTCGGCGGGACAGGCCCGGCATCGGACCGACTGGCCAGCTTGAGCACCGATGCAGCCGGTAGCACCCTCATCAGCGGCGGCAGCATTCGTACCGTGGGTGCGCAAACCTACGGCGACGCGCTCACCTTGGGCGAAGATACCACCCTGGCCGGTGTCGGCCTGACGGTCGCAAAAACCCTCAAGTCCGACGGCACTGCACGTCGCTTGACCCTCAATGACAGCGGTACGACCACCTTGCTCGGCGCTGTCGGTGGATCGGGCGCGGCAGGTACCGAGGGCGAGATGTTGGCCAGCTTGAGCACCGATGCTGCTGGCAGCACGCTCGTCAGCGGCGGTAGTGTGTCGACCGTCGGCGCGCAAACCTTTGGAGATGCGGTGACCCTGGGCGCCAATACGACGCTCACGGGTGTGGACATCACGCTGGGCGGCACCGTCAAATCCAGTGGTGCCAACCGCAGCTTGAGCATCAAGGACAGCGGCATCACCACCTTGGCCGGGGCGCTGGGGGGTGTGGGCTCGGCAGGCGATAAGCTGGCCAGCCTGAGCACCGACGCGGCAGGCAGCACGCTCATCAGCGGCGGCAGTGTGTCGACGGTCGGCGCGCAAATCTACGGGGATGCTGTGGGCCTGGGCGCCGATACCACGCTATCGGGTGTGGATATCACGCTGGGCGGCACCGTCAAGTCCAGCGGCGTCAACCGCAGCTTGAGCATCAATGACAGCGGCGTTACCACCCTGGCCGGGGCGGTGGGGGGTGTGGGCTCGGCAGGCGATAAGTTGGCCAGCCTGAGCACCGACACGGCAGGCCGCACGCTCATCAGCGGCGGCAGTGTGTCGACGGTCGGTGCGCAAACCTTTGGCGATGCGGTGATTCTGGGAGCCGATACGACGCTCACCGGGGTGGGTGTCACCTTGGCCAATACGCTCGGCTCTGACAGCAGAGCACGCGGATTGACCATCAACGACGGCGGCACCACCACCCTGGCTGCTGCGGTGGGCGGTGCCGGTTCGGATCTGGCCGGCCTGAGCGTGCGAGCCGATGCGCTCAGTGCCCAGGCGCTGGCGGTGTCCGGACCGATCGATTTGGCGCTGGCCAGTGCCAGCGCGGTCGATGGGGTGATATCCGGGGTCGGCACCGGTCTGAGCAAGTCGGGTGCGGGCCGCTTGGTTCTGAGCGGCAGCAATACCTACACCGGTACCACCACGGTCTCGGGCGGTACGCTGGCTTTGGCCAACGATCAGGCCTTGGGCATAGGCGGCGCAGTCTCTGTGGCGCCAGGTGCCAGCCTGGAGCTGCAGAACGTGCAGGTCGCAGGCCATGCTTTGACGCTCGACGGCGCCACCTTGCTGGTCTCGCGTGGGCAAGGCACGGTGTCCGGCCCAGTGCAATTGGCCGGCGACAGCGTGCTGGAAGTCAACGCCGACAAGCTCACCGTCTCGGGCGCGATCACCGCCCCAGGCAAGGGCTTGCTGCTGCAGGGTGCGGGCGCCTTCGAGCTTGGCAACAGTGCCAATGCCTTGTCCTCGCTGGCCACCAGCGGCGCCATTGGCTCGCTCGATCTGGTCAACAGCAGCGCGCTGCAGCTTGCACCGGTCCAGGTCGGTGCAAAGACCGGCGGTGGCATACAGGTTTCCGGTGCGATCAGCCTGCGCAACACAGGCGACTTGACGCTCGCTCAGGGCTCGACGGTTCAGTCCAGCGCGGGGGCCATAGACCTGCGCAACACGGGTACGCTCACGCTGGCCACCGGTTCTGCAATACAGACCAACAACGGCGCCTTGGTCTTGCAGGCCGGCCGTTTTGTCAATCAGGCCGGCGCTAATGCGGTGGCCGATGGCGGTGCCAATGCCTGGCAGGTTTGGAGCACCAACCCGGCGCCATTTGACGCGAGCACCGGCGACCAGCCCGGCGCTTTGCCGCACGACTTTGTTCAGTACAAGGCCAGCTTGGGCCAGACAGCGCTGATCGGCACCGGTCGCGGTCTGCTCCACCAGTACGCGCCCGAGCTGACCATAGACCTGCTCGGCCCGGTGAGCAAGATCTACGATGCCAACACCGACTCCGCTTTGGTGCGCGCCAACTACAAGGTGGCGTTCCAGAACCAGGCCGATGGGGTGGGTGTCAACCGCGACGTACTGACCCTGCATGATTTCACGCAAGGCGTCTACTCCAGCAATGGCACGGGCGCCACACCGGCCAATGCCGGGACGGGCAAGCTGGTGATTGCCAGCGGCTTGGGGCTCACCGCTGAAAACAACGGTCGACCGGTGTATGGCTACACGGTGCCAACGAGTACCAGCGCAGCCATCGGCGAGATCTTGCCCAAAGTGCTGGACCTGAACATCACCAAGGTCTACGACGGTAAGCTCGGCTTTGACAACACGTCCAGGGACATCGTCTTTACCGGCATGGTCGGCACCGAAAAGCAGCCCAGTATCACCGCCGGCACCGCCAACATCAGCGCCACGCCGGTGGCTCAGAGCATCGCACCGGTGGGCGTTTACCAAGGCTTTGTGAACCCGCAGGTCTTGCAGCTGAGCGACCCGAACTATGTGCTGGTGCGCGGCCCCACCATAGGCTCTGTCGTGGCCACCATCGTCAAAGCACCTTTGGGCGTGACGGTGGAGGGCAACTACAGCGGCACCACCGAGATCATCAAGCCCACGGCCTTTACCACCACCGGACTGGTCAACGGCGAGACCCTCACGGCGCTGAGCAAGTTCACTGTGCAATACCGAGAGGTCTCGCGCAACGACGACAACTACGTCACCGAGCTGTTCTCGGCCGGCGGCACCGCCGTCTTGTCCAACTACGTCCTGACGCAGGCTCCGAACAAGTTGATTGGCGATACCCAGAACATGGTCAAGATCAAGGCCCTGTCGGATGTGATCGTGGATCTGCCCAAATGGGCTCCTGCGTCAAGCCCTGCCGCCAATGTGCCTATTCAGGTTGCGCCGGCGGCGGCACCGGCCCCCGCACCTGTGGCAGCACCCGCGGCGGCAGCAGCACCCGCGGCGGCAGCAGCACCCGCGGCAGCAGCAGCACCTGCGGCAGCAGCAGCACCTGCGGCAGCAGCAGCACCTGCGGCAGCGGTAATGCGGGCAACGGTCGGGGTCACAGTGGCGGTGGTCAACCAGCCCACAGCCCAGACGACCGGTCTGGTCAATGTGGTGGTGCCACAGGCCACGGTGCGCAGCGGCGCAACCTTGGTGGTGACGCTGCCCGAGTCGGTCACCCGGCCGATTGGCGCCAGTGACAGTGGCAATGCCAACGTCAATGCGACGCTCTCCGATGACAGACCGCTGCCAACCTGGATCAAGTACGACGCTGTGCAAAGTGCCTTGGTGGTCGAATCCACTCCGGCTACCAGCCTGCCGGTTACGGTGATTCTCAATGTGGGCGGTCAGCGCACCAGCATCGTCGTGTCCGAATCGACGCAGATTGATCAATGAACCGGCAAATCAGCATCCCATTTCGCGCCCACCATTTTTTTGAGCAGGCCTTCTCCTTGAACCCCAATCTCCTTCCATTTCGTACAGCCCGGCGGCTATGGCTTGCCGGTGGCTTGACCCTGATCGCACTGGGCGCGCAAGCGCAGATCGACGCCGGCAGTCTGCAGCAGCAAATCGACCGTAACCAGGTCATGCGTCTGCCGCGCCTGCTGGCGCCAGCACCCGCGCCGGCACCGAGGGTGCAACGCGCCCCGGGCGGTCCGCGGGTCTCGCTCACCCGCTTTGTGATTCGTGGCCATACCTTGTTGCCGGAGGCCGAGCTGCAGGCGGCGCTGGCCGCCTATCTGGGCCGGCCCCTGTCTTTTTCGGAGCTGGAAGACGCCGCCGCCGAGGTGGGGCAGCGCTTTCGCGAGCAGGGCTGGACGGTGCGGGTGTTTCTGCCCGAGCAGGACATTGTTCAAGGCGTGGCCACCGTCGAGGTGGTGGAGGCCACCCTGGGCGAGATCCGCAGTGACGGCGAGGTGGCACAGCCCAGCACCTTGCTGGCCTTGCGGCAGATCATTGAGGCCAGCCAGCCCGCAGGCAGTTTCATCAACAGCAGCCGGCTCGACCGGGGGCTGCTGATTGCCAACGATATTTCCGGCGTTAATGTGGCCGGCAATCTGATGGAAGGGCAGGCCCAGGCCCAGACCGATCTGCTGCTCACGACCCTGGCCAAGCCCTTCATCGACGTCAATCTCAGTCGCGACAACACCGGCTCCTATGGCACGGGTCCGGGCCGCGTCGCGGCCATGATCAACTTCAACAACTTCCTGCATCCAGGCGGCGCCCTGAGCACCCAGATGGCACAGACCGACGGCAGCAAGTACGCTCGCCTGGGCCTGAGTCAGACCCTGGGCCATGAGGGCTGGCGCTGGAGCGTGAGCGCCTCCCGGTTGGACTACAAGGTGGTCAATTTGCCGGTGGAAGTCAGGGGCAGTGGCAACTCTGACACCTATGGCGCCGAACTCACCTATCCTCTGGTGCGCGCACGCAACCGCAACCTTTACTTCAGCCTGTCTGCCGACGAAAAGCAGTTCAACAACTATGACCCCCTGGGTTTGCTGGCGTCCAACTATTCGACCCGCGCCTATTCGCTGGGCCTGCAGGGCAATCGCGAAACCGATTGGATGGGGCTGTCCGGTGTACTCAGCGGCAATCTGACGCCCTCCATCGGTCTGCTGGATCTGCGCGGCTCGCGCAACGAGGACACCCAGGCCAAAGACGCCAACCCGGCCGGTCATTTCACCAAGCTGCGCTGGACCTTCAGTCAGGAGCAGTCGCTGGGCAGCAACTTGTCTCTGTACGGTTCTTTTTCGGGGCAGTGGGCCAGCAAGAACCTCGACTCATCAGAGAAGTTTTCCCTCGGCGGCGCCTCGGGCGTGCGCGCCTATGGCAGCGGGGAGGCGGCGGGCTCAAAAGGTCGCATGCTCAACCTGGAGTTGCGCTGGCGCTGGAGCCCGGCCCTAACGCTTGCCAGCTTCTACGACATAGGCTGGATACGCACCAACATCAGCAACGGCTACCCTGGTGCGCCTGAGCTCAATGAGTACAGCTTGCGTGGCAGCGGCCTGTCCGCCAACTGGCTGCTCATGGACACGATCAACATCCGGGCGGTGTGGGCGCGGCGGGCAGGTGTGAACCCCAAGCCCAACGATGTCACCGGACGGGATCAGGACGGCAGTCTGGTCAAAAACCGCTTCTGGCTGACCGTCAGCACGGCCTTCTAGCGTCGATGTTCAGGGCGTCTTGGGGTTCAGCGGCGCGGTTAACGTGATCGCAAAAACCTGGCCGGGCCTGCGCGCGACACTGAGGCTGGCGCCATGCACCTTGGCAATTTCCAGGCACAGGCTCAGGCCCAGGCCATGCCCATCTATGGCACGGCCATGGGCGGCGTCGGCGCGGTAAAAGCGCTCGAAGGCGCGCTCGAGCAATTCGTCGCTCACCTGCGCTGTCGGGTTTTCTACCGTCAGACTCAGGCTGTCGCCCTGTCGGCCCAGGGTGATGCCGACCCAGCCACCGGGCCGGTTGTAGTTGATCGCATTAGCATACAGGTTATGCAGCAACTGCAGGACCAGGGAGCGGTCGCAATGCCAGACGATGCCCGGCGCAATCTGCGCGCGAACCTGCAGTTCCGATTGCGCAGGATCGCTGTCGCCAATCATCTGCTCGAGCGTCTCGCTCAAGTTCAGGGGCTGCATGTGCGGCTTGATGCTGTTGGCGTCGGCGCGCGAGAGCAGCAGCAGCTTTTCCACAATGGTGATCAGCCGCTCGACTTCGTCGCTAATCACCCGCGCCTGGACCTGGGTGTCCGAGCCGACCGGCAGGCGTCGGATCAATTGCTCGCAATGGCCGCGCAAGATGGTCAGTGGTGTGCGCAGCTCATGAGAGGCATCGCCTGCGAAGCGCCGCGCGCGGCTCAGGCTGTCGTTCAGGCGAGCCCGCAGGTCCTGAAAAATCGACAGGAAGCGCCGAAATTCGATGAACTCGGGCTTGGGCTGATCCGCGTCTTGCAGATTGCTCGAGTTCAGGGTGAGCATGTACTGCTCGAGCTGGCGCAGTGGCCGCAATGCCAAAAATGCCAAAAACAAAGTCAGGACACACAGCGCGGCAATGATGAAGGGCAGCACATAGACCAGATTGCGATCGCGCAGCGCCCAAATCTGGTTTTGAAAATATTCGGCGTCAGCCTGCCTGAGCATGAGGACATCACCGAGGCTCTGGCCAGTTCGGCGTACCGAATACCAGCGCTGCCCCTCGACCGTGATCTCGGCCCTCTCGATGGGCAGTGCCCAGACAGGGTTGGTAGGTACCCAGGCCGCAGCGTCTTCGCGCAGCACCCGGCACGGCCCACTGGCCTCTTGGCTGGCCTGCACAGGCGGGCAGTGGCGGTGTTCATTGGCCACCACCGCGGTCAGATTTTTGGCTTCGATGCGGTCAAAGCATTGCAGATAGCGCTCGCGGTCGTCCAATTGCTGGCCACAGTGGTGTAGCCCCTGGGCCAGTTCTAGCTGCAGCCGCTCTTTGAGCTGTTCGCTCAGGAAATACTGGGCCAGCAAGCGGTTGGCGAAGATCACCACGCTGGTTCCTATGAACAGGTAGACCAGCAGCCGCAGCTTGAAGGACTTACCCATCGGCGAGCTGTACCTTCAGCCGGTAGCCCACGCCCCGGACGGACTCGATGAGCACGCCATGGGCGCCGTCGGCCGCTTCGATCTTGCGCTTCATGCGCTGGATGCAGACGTCGACCACATTGGTTTGGGGGTCGAAATTGATGTCCCACACCTGTTGCAGGATCTGTTGCCGTGAAAAAAGGTGACCGGGCGAGCGCATCAGCAACTCGAGCAGGCGGTATTCGCGTGAGCTCAGGACGACCGAACCATCGCGCCAGGATACCTCGCGCTTGAGCCGGTCGAGCTTGATGCCGCCGGCTTGCAATCTGGCTTCGGTGGCGCCGCCGCGCCGCGCCACCAGCAGCTGCGCGCGGGCGATCAGCTCCTCTATGTAAAACGGCTTGGGCACATAGTCGTCCGCGCCGAGCTCGAAGCCCTTGAGCCGGTCCTCAAGTTCGACCTTGGCGCTGAGGATCAGCACGGGCATGGTGTGTCCGCCAGCGCGGACATGGCGCAGCACCTCGACGCCGTCCTTGACCGGCAGCATCAGGTCCAAAATCATGATGTCGTGGCCACCGCCGGCCAGTTGTTCCAGGGCCTTTGCGCCGTCTCCCGCATGGGTGACGCTGTGCCCGGCGGCCGCGAAGCCCTGAGCCACAAAGGTGGCGATGCGGTTCTCATCTTCTACCAACAGGACATTCATCGCGCATCCGACTCAAGGAGCAAATGTCCTTGCTAGCGATCGAGTTTAAGACGCTGTTTCTGGCCCGCAGCATTAAAACCTGCTTCGTTGCAATACTGTCATGGAACAGGCTGCCTCGTCAAAGCCGATCACGCCGCCGCCGTTTTCAGCCACGGCAATGTCGGCGCCTTGGGCCTGGCGCGGTCCGCAGTTGCCGCGCAGCTGCTCGCTGAGCTCATAGATCATCGACAGGCCGGTGGCCCCGACCGGGTGGCCCTTGGAGACCAGGCCGCCCGAGAGGTTGACGGGTACCTGTCCGCCCAAGGCGGTAGCGCCGCTGGCCACGAAGGCGCCGCCCTGGCCGCGCTCGCACAGGCCCAGCATCTCGACCTGGTAGATCTCGCAAAACGAGGTGGCGTCATGCACCTCGGCCAGATCGATCTGCACTGGCGTGATGCCGGCGCGCGCGTAGGCGCGCCGCGCCGCCTCCTGCGACAGGCCGGGCTCGCTCAGGTCCCGGTATTTGCCGCCAGTGAGCACGCTGGCCAGTACCCGCACCGCCCGCTCCTGCACCGCCTGAGGCTGGGTTTTGAGGAAGCGGCCTGAGCAGACCAGGGCGGCGGCCGCGCCGTCGCCAATCGGGGCGCACATGGAGCGCGTCAGCGGCCAGCTGATCTCGCGGTCGGCCAGCACCTGCTCGGGCGTGAGGGTGAAGCGGTACTGGGCCTTGGGATTGAGCGCGCCCATGGCGTGGTTCTTGGACGAGGCGAAGGCAATTTGCTCGCGGGTGGTGCCCCAGGTCTTCATGTGGTGGGCTGCCTGCATCGCATAGGTGTCCATGAAGACGGTGCCACCGCCGGGCACAAAAGGCTTGCCCGAGACCTCACCGGCACGGCGGTAATAGTCCATCCATTCCTGCGGATCGAGCTGGTCGATGCCGCCTTCAAAGATCTCCTGGGTCTTGGCCGCATCGCCGGGGTAGAAGGTTTTTTCGACCCCGATGGCCAGCGAAAGCTCGCTCTGGCCCGACAAGATGTCTTTCACCGCACCGTGCAGCGCCATCGAGGCGGTGGCGCAGCCGCCTTCCACATTGATCATGGGCACCCGCTCGGGAAACAGGCGCTCTTTCACCAGCGGGGTAAAGCAGACCTGGCCGCGGATGTTGCGCTGGCCGAAGGTGCCCATGCCGCAATTGCCGAACCAGGCTTGCTCGATTTGCTCGCCGCTGTCCAGCCCGGCGTCGGCCAGCACCTCCAGATAGGCCTGTCGACTCAGGTCCTTGAAACTCGCTTCGGGCTGCTTGCCAAAGGGCGTGCAGGACACGCCGATCAGGTAGACCTCATCCATATGCAACTCCAGACTGACCGCCACCTGCCGGTTGAGCAGCCGCGCGGAGTTCCTATCATCGCACCGAACCGGGCTGGCCCGACCGGCCCCAAGGCGGGCTCAGGCCAGCGAGAAAACCACTTCCTGCGCGCCTTCCCAGAGCACCTTGCGGCCAATTTCGGGCAGTTGCTCGCGGCCGTCGACCACGGTCAGGAAGTGGTTGCCGGCCAATTGGCCCAGCTTGCTGGAAAAGCTGCAGGGCCCGTAGGCCATGATGATTTCGGTCTCGCTGTAGCCGCCGGGGTAGAACAGGATGTCGCCCACCGAAGGGTGGCTGGTGTGGTTTTCAAAATCCACGCCCAGCGACCACTCGCCCAGCGGCACCCACACGCCTTCGCCGCTCCAGCGCACGTGAATGAACTTCTGGCGGTAGGGCAGCAGCTTGAGAAAGGCCGCCACGGTTTTGGGGGCTTGCGGATGGGTGCGGGCGAGCAGGCGATGGCCGGCCACGTCAATGGCGATCAGGGAGTTCATGGTGTGTACAGGTAGGGGGCAGGTCTGGGTTCAGACCATGGCCATTTCAGATTTGCGCTGGCTCCAGCCGGTCATGCGCCGCTCGATCAAGGACGAGACGGCATACAGAGAGATGCCCAGGCCGGCCAGGATGAAGAGGCCGGCAAAGACCATGGGCACGTCAAAGTTGCCGCTGGCGATCATCATCACGTTGCCGATGCCGCGGTTGGCCGCGACGGTTTCGGACAGCACGGTGCCGACAAAGGCCAGGGTGATGGCGATCTTGAGCGAGGCAAACAGGTAGGGCAGGGCGCGCGGCAGGCCCACGTTCCACAGCACGTCGCGCTTGCTCGCGCCCAGCACCTTGAGCACGTCTTCGAGTTCGGGCTCGGTCGAGGCCAGGCCGGTGGCCACATTGAC
>Ga0222712_10003556_pt1 | contig 16885 bp, 8 predicted proteins | sample C33_657DmetaG_FD_165043 | JGI IMG/M metagenome (GOLD analysis project Ga0222712, IMG submission 165043) | Estuarine water microbial communities from San Francisco Bay, California, United States - C33_657D | ecosystem: Environmental > Aquatic > Marine > Unclassified | place: USA: California...
TTTCCCGGTCGTTTGCCCGGAAACTGTTTTTCCGGTCGTTTGCCCGGAAACTGTTTTTCCGGTCGTTTGCCCGGAAACTGTTTTTCCGGTCGTTTGCCCGGAAAATGTTTTTCCGGTCGTTTGCCCGGAAACTGTTTTTCCGGTCGTTTGCCCGGAAAATTTCGACAGACCAGGTTTGACCGGAAAAGTCCAACCGACCATGGGTTTATTTCTTTTAAGTAATTACTCGAGGTTGGATGGGACTGTTTTCGAGAATTGAGTGCGATCAACGTTCGCGTGTGTCTCAAACCTCACGGGACGTCGTTCACGCGTGCGTTCCACATGACGAAATGTACGATTGCCTCGTATTCGTCGTCGATGGGGCGGTACGTGTCTGAAGTGCGCTGGGAATGCCATCGGCAGCTCGGGCACTTGATACCTGAAATCGGGAAAGGTGGAATTTTTTGGAATTATGTGAAATCGGAAAAACAAGGGGACTGTGAGAATATCAGTACATGATAGGGAATACATGTTCACATTCCCGATCGACGAGTCGTCACTCGTCGCCTCTCGACGTCCGGGTCCTCGAGCTCGTGCGTGGAACGTCCGTGACGACGTCGACGACGTCGTCACTCGCGTCGACGCGACGGGCGAAACGCGACGTCGATGACGACGTCGATGATGACGCCTAGGACGTCCGGGACGACGCGAGGCGATGGATTACGTCGACCATCGTTCGACGCGACGTCGACGTCGAATGCGCGCGAAGACGACGATGATGACGAGGAGGAGGAGGAGGGCGATGATGATGATGGTGATGATGACGATGACGCAGGGCAGACGATATCATCGAGAACGAGGAGGATGACATCAAAAAGGGAAGAGGAAATGGAGGACGAAAGTGGAGATGGAGAGTTTACGAGCGAACGCGCGCGAAAGGATGAACGAGAGAGACGGATGGAGGCGAAGGCGGTCGCGCGCGGGTCGCCGTCGAGCGGAGGGTTGATTAAAGACGCGTTGCGCGTGGTGGAACGGAAGAATAACGATGGGACGACGTCGAAGGAGATCGCCAGGGTGGATGAACAGTTGAGCTTTGATAAAGGGTTTTATTTGACCATACGAGCGATACAGTTGTTGAAGGCGAGCATGCCGGAGAAGACGATCGTGGTCGGCATAGCGGGGCCGAGCGGAGCGGGGAAGACGGTTTTTACGAGTAAGATTCAGGAGTTCATGCCTGGGGCGGTGACGCTGTCGATGGATATGTATAACGATGCGTCGATGTTGCTCGAAGGGAATTTTGACGATCCGCGGTTGACGGATTACGAGTGCTTGTTGGCGAATTTGAAAGGGTTGAAGAACGGGGAGACGATTCAGGCGCCAATTTATGATTACAAGCAGAGCAAGCGCACGGGGTACGTCACGCATGAAAGTCCCAAATCCAAGGTAGTCATCGTCGAGGGTATCTACGCTTTGAATGAAAAGTTGCGTCCGATGCTGGATTTGCGGGTGTCCGTCACCGGGGGCGTGCACTTTGACTTGGTCAAGCGCGTGTTGCGAGATATTAATCGAAGCGGGCAAGCGCCAGAGACGATCATTCATCAAATCAGCGAGACGGTGTACCCAATGTACAAGGCTTTCATCGAACCGGACTTGCGCACCGCTCATCTGCGCGTGGTGAACTCTTTCAACCCGTTTGCTGGGTTTCAAGATCCCACGTATATTTTGAAATCTGATCGCGTCCCGGATGAGGAGCGTATTTTACGCGCGTTGAGCAGCCAGGTACAAATCACCGACGAAGTTGAAACCGCAGACATTTATTTGCTCCCTCCGAATGAAGATCCGGAAACGTGTACATCTTGGCTCAGAATGCGCAATCGCGACGGACATTACACGCTGATGTTCGCCGAAACCGTCACCGACGGACCGATTATGATTTCACCTAGAATTAAGTTTGAAGTCGGCGTGCGAATTTTGGGCGGTTTGATGGCGCTCGGGTACGTCGTCGGGGCAATCATGAAGCGACGAAGCAAAGAATATAGCGATGACTTAATTACCATTAAAGTCGATTGGGTCGAAGGCCTCGATCGATCATTCGTGCAAGTCCAAGGGAAATTGCGCTCGGCGGTGGAAGAGGCTGGGAAGAAGCTCGGATTGAACGGCACGTACATCCCGCACTCGTACATCGAGCAAGTGCAGCTCGAGCAACTCACCAAGGAATTGACCTCGTTGACGGATGATTTGCGCGCGCGATTCCCGATCACGGAATCCATGTTAGCGTCCGCAACAGATGTGTCGGAGGATTCGACCTCGGAGTCTAGCACAGGGCGCGACGGCGCGAAGCGGTCGCCAAACGGCAGCGACGAAGGTCGGCCACCAATAATTCCCCGGCCCAAGTCCGCCGCTCCGACGGGTTGGGGTGGTTACGATCTCGGAGCCGCCTCGGACACGTTCTATTCGCCGACGAATCGAAGCGCGAGCCGCGGTCCGACGCGTACGAAGTCTGGTTTCGGTTGGGACGTCGGCGATGTGCGCGTCACCTCTCCCGGTCGTCGCAATCGAGACGGCCGCACGTCGCCGTCGAGGCGTCAACCGTCGCCCGGCGCCCCCGTTCGCGAACAAGAACTCGAGGTCAAGTTTGATTGGCTCGCCAATCGCGTCGAGCGACTATCAGATTTACAGCGCCAAGCGAGCGCGGACGGCGATGCCGCACTCTCTCCTGGCGGTACCCGTTTGAAGGATTCCGAAATCCTCGCCCGAGACATCCGGTCTCTCACCGCTCGAATCGATGCCGTCGCTCTCGATTCCCGCGCCCTCGCCCTCGAGCTCACCCGCCTCGAGCGGCGTTCTCAAGCCTTCTTCACCGTCGGCATCACCGTCGCCGCGTGCGCGGCTCTCGCGGGCGCGTTCTTCGCCGGTTCCCGGCGCGCGTGAGCGCGCGCGCGAGACCGACCGACCGACCGACCGAATGACCGACCGACCGACCCCGACGCTCGACGCCAGAATGTAATCCACACGCGATCGACGACGACCGCGCGCGACGCCGCGCTATGCGCGCACTCTGACGCGCCCGTCGTCGTCGTCGTCGTCCTCGACAGTCGCTCGCGATGCTCGCCCGAACGCAATTCACGCCGTCATTCGCGTTGACGTCGAACGCGCCTCGCGCGCATCCGTCGACGAAGCGCGTCGCCGGCGCGCGCGTCGTGCGCGCGGCACAAACCCTCGAAGGCGTCGTCATCAAAGTGAGCGGGGTGAAATCGAAAACGTTGCTCGTCGAGCGCAAAGTGCCGCACCCGAAGTACGTGAAGCTGGTGAATAAGAGCGCGAAATTTATGTTTCACGACGAACTGGATTCGTGCGCGGTGGGCGATCGAGTGGAGATCACGGCGTGTCGACCGATGAGCGCGAAGAAGCGATTTACGTTTAGTCGCGTGTGCAACAAGACGGGGTCGTGCGCGGTGGAGTGAGGGGCGAATGGTCTTCATGAGGTAACGGCGGCGATGCGATGAAGAGTGTGTGATTAGTGTGGTTTCGTTTGTGGATCGCGAGATGGGCGAGAATAGCGCCGGGGAGGGTGATTGGTGATTGGAGATTCGATCGAGGGTCATCATCGGGGGGTAAAGCCCTAAACCTGAACCGCGTCGCGTCGCGTCGCGTCGGCGAAGCGCGAGGGAGACTGCAGTTTATTTTTTAGCGTGCGCGTATGAGCGTTAGGGAAACGACGATGATGATGGGCGTTTTGAGTCGAGGGCGATGGTTGTAATTCAATATTCGTCGTTTTCGATCGAGCGCGACGCGACGCGTGAACTATGGGTCGAGAGCGATGAGTCGCGAGGGAGGCGGGCGAGGAGACTCTAGTTTGCAAGCGATTGCGATTAAACACTGCGGGTGCGAGTGAATACGGCTATGTGTACGAGTGTTCGATGTCTATTGCGCGTTTGTGCCGCGTTATTGCTGTCGCACGACGCCTCGCGCGACGGTGAGGAATTCGCACAAGTTGCGGCGAAATCGTCGTTTGTTTGTTCTATCGACGCCCTCCGTGAGCCCGTTGGCGGATGTTAATCTCACGAATGCATTGGACAGGAGTTCCCTCGCGCGCGCGTCGTCGCCCACTGATGCTATGAGTGTTTGAGCTAACGCTTCGTAAGCTTGACGTTCGTAGACGATAATCGGAAGCAGCGCGTCGGCAGCTTCATCGACGAGATCAAAGACGGCTTCTTCGAACACGAGGCGTTGGAACAACAAGCGCATCAAGTGCCCAAGAATGGTCAATCCTTGAGCGTTGTGCGCCATGTGTATTCCTAAGCCTTGGTCTCCAGCTTTTGCGCTATTGCATTGGAACGTGGCGAGCGCGCCGAGCGCAGTCATGCTTTCCTTGCTCACCGTTTCGTCCGCGTGCTTCAGGCCAAATTCCAACGTCGACATCAGCGTTGAGAACATGCCGCAGTCGAGTTGGGCGACTTTTTTCGGGTATGCTTCCAACATGAAAGCCAAAAGCTCAAAGTATTGCTTGCACAGCTTTGGAAATTGGAGAAGCTCGGCGCTGATGAGGGGGATGACGGTATTTAAGCCGGCGAAGACGACGTGGGCGATATCCATCTTCGCTGCTGCTGCGGTGGCTTCGTTTGCGGGCGCTGACTCGATGATGGCATCGTGTAAATTTCCGCTCGACAAGTGCGTGAGCATCTTCAGTAGCGCGCGAACTTCTTTGTACGCTTCCTTCACCGCCTCTTGGCTCAACCACGCCCCTGTGTTGCTCTTCACGTTCCCTCGACCAGACTTCGTGTATGTCTCGATGATGCGCAAGCAGTAGCAGCAAATCCAATTCACTTGTTGCGCGTTGAGATAAGGCGAATTCATCTCCACGAGCTCTTCTGACAGACGCAAGAGCAACTTTGTCACGCGCGCCAAGTCTTTCGCAGAGTCCTGTAAAGTCAGCAAGTGCTCCATCGCGCCGACAAAAAAATTGAAAATCGTCGCCTGCGAGTGGCCATTCGTCGCGCGGACGGCACCGCGAAGCGCTTCAAGCGCGGCGCATGCGCGCGCTTCGCCTTCGGGATGATGTAGCCCAGCGCTATCAACCGAAACGAGCGCTAAAACTTCGCCCGCTGGGGCGATCAAACGTGTGATGTACGCCTCGCACGCGGCTTTGTCGTCAATTACCGACGCCAAGCGTCCGATGCTTTCGCTCAAGCCCCGATGGACCTCGGGTGGGAACGCCACGACGCCCCGTTCGCGCTGAGCGCCCGCTGCGGCGTTCGCGAGCGCTGTCCATGATGGCATTGTCAGCAAATGTTTGCACAATGCCTTCCTGCGCGTGAGAGCGGGGAATAACACGAAACCAGCCGTTTTTTGCAAGCTCGTCTCGCCCGGCCAATGACTGAGAGCGGCGGTGCCGATTTGCACCAGAGCGTCGAGCGCCTCGCGGCCATCGCGGGCCTCGCTAAACATCCCCCCACCGTCTTGCGCGAGTTTGTTTGCGATCTCAGTACCGCGACGGACGCCCCCAGTGGCGGCGTAAATCGCGGCGTGTAAGTTTCCGCCCGAGTCTTCGGGCATCAAATACGTATCCGCCCAACGTGCGAGAGACCAAATCATCGTCTCGACAAGTCGAGCCGATAAGGCGCCTCGAGCATGAACGTCGAACGTCAGGCATCCAGTGTTGATCAACGCTCGCGCGAGGTCAAAGACGCAATTTGGTCCGCCCGAAGTTGCCGCCGCGGAGGCGGCGGCGAGGGAATCGGGCGGAATCGGCGTCTCGCCGTCGCCGTCGTCGGCGAGGACGTGCCCGACGAGCCGCGTCGTCCACCATAGCTCCTCCAATACTTCACTCGGGTCTCGCCCGCTAACCACGCACGCCGGGAGCGCCGAGCACTTCGACACTAAGATGTGTTCTAATAGCGGAAGCGTTGTCGTCGGATGAGCGCGCAAGACCTGCGCGGCGAGCTCGAGTCGAGCGTCTAGCGCCCTTGCGCCGGCTTTGCCCTCCTCCTCGTGACCGTCATCCTCTTCGTGCGCGCCCTCGCGAGCGGCTTTCAATCCAGCGTGCACGTACGCGTGAGATATCTTTGAGGCACCTTCTAAAATCGCCGCCGGCGTCGCCTCTACGCTCGCACCCGGGACGAACATGCCTTTATTTACTAAAGCTCCCCAACACTCTAAGAGCATTTTCAAGCACTCATCCACGACCGTGCTCTCGGCATCTACCGAGAGCGCGCCTCGATTCAAGCACTCGAGCGTGAGTTCTCCTAATACGTCGAGCGCAGTTACGTTTAAATCAGCGCCGAGAGACACCGAGGCGAAATCTTGCGCTTCGTGCACCATCGCCAAGGCGTAGATTGACCGACATCCATCCATGAGCGCGTCCTCCCCGTAGCCTTCAATCGCCGCATTCACGCTCTTCGAAGCGGGTAAAAGATAACTCGCGATCGCGCGCGCACAACGCGCGAAATGCCCAACTCGCAAGCCATCATCCGCATCCTTGGATGGAAACACGCACCCGCTCAATGAGCACAACGCGCTCAGCGTTTTTCGGCTCGCCGCCGCGACGCGCTTGGCCTCGATCCCACCCCCTCCCAACACTGCGTTCTCCGCCGTCGCATGTAACGCGTACAACCAATCCAACGCTCCTGGACTTAACAATATCTCTCTCCATTCCATCCCCGGCGTGAGCCTCACGAACGCGTTCGCCGCGCTCTCCGTCGAAGGAAACGCTCGCCCTCTGAACCCGTAACTAACGTCTCGACTAAAATCCCAATTCAACACCGCATTCATCACTTCTAATCCCGCGACACATACCCCTCGATCGCTCCCATCCCCGCATCTCGCCGCCGCCGCTCCCGCCGCTCGCGCCCCGCATTCATACATCCCTCTCAACGCTCTCTTCTCCGCCATTCCTCGCACGCGTTCGTGCGCTTCCCACGACACCCCTATCGCCGTCGCCGTCCCTGGCGCGAACTCATGCGCGAGTGCGGCATAAATCTCACACTCAATCCTCATCGCGTCCGCGTCGTCGTTCCCGAGCGCTCGCCCGCGGCTCGCCCGCGCGATCGCGCGATCCATGTCCTCCACATTCCTCCCCTCCACGCACGCCCTCTTCACCGCGATCGCCACGCACTCGATCAATTTCATTCGCACCACGCGCGCGTCTTTCGCATCGTCGTACGCCATTCTCGCCAAGATTTCAATCACCCCATCGATCGATCCATCGTTCTCGCTTTCTCGTATATTAGCGACGATTCGCCCCTTTATCCCTCGCGCCGCGGCGAACGCGGCGTCATCCCCGTACGCCGCGCGATCGCGAACGACGTCGCGCGCGATCGTCAACGCGTTCGCGTCGCGCTCGAATGCGAGTAAGAAATTTTCGCTCGCGTGCGATCGCGTGCGCGCGAATTCATTCGCGTGATGCGCCACGTCCTCTGGGCGCATTCGCGCGCGCGCGCGCGAATGCGACGGACGTGGACGTGGACCAGTGGACGTGGACGTGCGTGATGTCCGACCGACCGAGTGAGTGATGTCCGACCGACCGAGTGAGTGATGTCCGACCGACCGAGTGAGTGATGTCCGACCGACCGAGTGCGTGATGTCCGACCGACCGAGTGACCGACCGACCGACCGACCGACATCGCCCGGGAACGCGACGCGCGCTCTTCCCCGCCCGCCTCCCGTATACTCTTGGAGGAGCGAGTATAGGGTCGAACGAGGGAGAATCGGACGGTTTCGGTGATTACCAGTCGACGCACGCGCTTGAGAACGCGAAACGACAGTGTCGTGAGATTTCCTCTCAACTGATTCCTCCCATCGCGATCGACGTCGGGGGTCTCCTACGAACGCTCGTACGTCGAGTCATTCACTCAACGAGTCCCACGTCCACGTCCTCTGTCGTCCTGTCGCATGACAAGTGACGGTTCATATCCCCCCTGGCGCGACCGCACGCCGCCGACGCACACGACGCGCGACCGAACGTCGAACGCGCGAGGACGAACGAACGTTCGAAGGAAAAGGAGGGAGATTTTTTTCTGATTTTTTTTGAACATCGTTTTGAGTGTTCGCACGCGCGCGTGCGCGCGAATGTGCGGGATGGAACGATGGCGCGATGGTGAATCGTTCCATCGTTCCATCGCTCCATCGTTCCATCATTCAATCGCGCGCGGCGTCACTTCAGCGCGCGCGCGCGGCGATGGGGGAACTCTCGGGATGGTATTCGCGCGCGACGTGCGCGCATTCGCGCCGCGCGCCTTCGCGCGTTCGCGCGAGTGGCGAAGGGAAAGGGGGGAATGGGGCGCGCGAGCGCGCGAACGCGAACCGCGAGTCGCGTCGCGCGGCGTTGGTTTCCTTGACGTCGTGCGCGTGCGCGTTGTGCGCGAGAAAGGACGCGCGAGCAGACGTGGCGTTGCGCGCGCCCGCGAAAGAGGCGAGCGAGAGGTACGATGTGAAGAGAGACGCGAATGTGGATGCGAGGTTCTCGCGCGCCATGGCGACGACCATGCGCGGGTTCGAACGCGCGGTCGTGGAAAGGAAAACAACGTTGTTTCAACGAGCGTTGAGCGCGTACGATGGGACGAGGGAGATTTCGATTTGCGACGTGGGCGCTGGGACGATGCCGAACGCGGAGTTTTACGCCGAAGCGTCGCGTGGACGCGCGATTGATTTAATCTGCGTGGACCCGAACGATTCCATGCGGTCGTACGCGGAGGAGAACTTACAAAAGGCACGATCGAGAGTGAGTTCTGGCGAAGTGAACGCGAGGTTCGTTCACGGCGTGAGCGAGGCGTTGCCTTTGCCCGACTCGTCGGTGGATTGCGTGGTGAGTACGTTGGTTTTGTGCTCGGTGATCGACCAAGGCGCGGCGTTGCGCGAGATTCACCGCGTGCTCAAGCCGGGAGGGAAGTTTTTATTCCTCGAGCACGTTTTGAGCGAAACGGATCCAAAGCTCGCGGAGTTGCAGAAAAAGTTGACGCCTTTGCAGGTGGCCGTCGCCGATGGGTGCCGGCTCGACCGTCGAACGCTCCAGGCGATTCGCAACGAATTCGCCGTCGTCGACGGCGAGTATTACGAACTCGATGGGTTTTGGGTCATCTCACCGCAAGTGAGCGGGATCGCCATCGCTTAGATGTCTACAGTACTACAGTGTATTAATATTTTTGTGTGACTGACTACTCGTCGGCGCTCTCCGCGGCGCTTTGCAAATGACGAATCAATAGCGCCTTTTTATACATTCGAAACTCCGCCGCGAGCTTCAACCTCGGCGGCGTCTGTTCATTTGAAAATATCATCTCATCCTCCTCTATCGTGGTCGGCATCGACAGTAATACCTCCTCGCATCGCTTGTTAATCGCGTGCCTCACGATGACGTCCGCGCGCTCCGTCGGCATCAGCGCTCGCGTAAAGTGCCGAAACATCTCCCACAGCGCTTCATCGTAATCCATCTTCCATCCCACGCTCGGGCCGAAAACCAGGTTTTGCATTTCGCGCAGTTTCAACTCCGCCGACGCGTCGTCATGCGCACCGCTCGAGAGACCCACCATGGCGACGCGTTCTCTCGCCCGCTGCTGCCGTTCCAATTCCTCCGCGATTTCCTGCGCCGCGATTTTATCCAACACCTCTTCCCCTTCCTCGCTCTTAAACGTCTCTGTGAACCAGTTCGCGGCTTCGGCGAGCGTTCCCCAAAGCTCGCATCGATCGCTCGGGTTGAACCCACCGACGAATCCCATGTGTAAAAGAAAAGTTTCGCTCGGTGCGCACGCGTACGTGACGAGCAACTCCTCCCCGGCGGCGCAGCGCGTCGTGGCCTTTAAATGTATCCATTCCCGCTCGCCTCCGTCGCTCGCCTCCCATTTCACGTTTGCATTGGCGTGAGAATGATTGAACATATCAAGCCCTGGGGCTAAGAACGACTCGTCGCGCTCGAGATCCACCGCGCGGCTCCGAACGACCGCCAAAGCCCATCGAAACCGCTTCGTCCACGACGCTCCGCGAGCGACGTCGAACACGCGGTCGACAACGCGTGCGTCTCGTGCCTTGATTTTCATCACATTTGCAATCGCGCGAGGGAACTGAAGTTCGCGCACGTCGTCGTCGCTCCACGTGAAAACCGGGCCGTCGTGGACGTCGTCCCGCAGGCAGTCCGCGACGTAGCCGCGAGCGTCGAGCGCGACCGAGTCCTCGGCGACTTCGCGCGCCTCGGCGAGCGTCGAGGCCAGGCGCTCGGATGACGTGAAATGTGCCTTAGAGACGTCCACGACGCCGTCGACGTCGAGCGGGCACTGCGAGAGTCCACAACGCAGACCTGGGGTGCTGATGAGAGCCGCGAACGGTACGGCGAGGACGACGTCGCCGGGAAGCAGATCGCACGCCGCGAAGACGGTGCGATCTTGCGTCTTCTCGCACGTTTGAATGGATATTTTCGAGGTGTTGATGCGTTTAGAGGCGCACCATTGGAGGAATTCGGATGACATCGCGCGGAGAAGTGATGCGCGAGCGCGAGGCGAAGGCGACGAAGGCGCGTTCGACGTGGAGGTATGAATGATAACAAATAAGGGCTGCGTGTCTATGTGGATTCGAGCAAGAAAGCGTGCTTCTTAGCAAACGCACTGATGGGCGTGCGCTTGGAAGACATTTGCGGCGTTCGCGGCGTCGGCTCGGACATTTCAGGAATGTCACGCGTCGATTTTTTAGCGAGCCGACGCTCATACTCCTTCTTCTGCTCTTGAAACTTGGCGTAACACGTCTTGGCGACGGTTTTGTAGTATTTAGCTTGCTCGCGCGTTTCGCTGAGCGCTAAGAGCACTTCACCAGCGCTCAAACCTTCGGATTTGGGGTTGGGTGCGGCGGCGGTGGGCGCCTCGTCGCGCATCTTGGCGATTTCCTCATTCAAACGCGCGGCGTACGCCTCTTCGTTATCCAACTCTCGCTCCGATAGCGAGGCTTCTTGTGCGAGAAAGTCGGCGTAAGTCATGTTGTCACGACTGTCGCTCACTTGCGGCGCAGGTGCCGGTTTTGGGGGCGCGGCGCGGTGCGTCTCCAAAATTTCCAACTTTTCGCGTTGCGTCGTCTCGAGCGCTTTCTTCATATCGCGCAGCTCAGCGCGGAGCTCGTCGATGAGATTGCCATTTGCCTCGCTCGCCTGTGCATTTGCCATTAGTTGCAACTCGCGCGCGCGAGCTTGCTTCAATTCTTCTCGAAGATCTGCGATTGTCTGGTCGAGCTTGCGAAAGGAGAGCTCGTATTCGTTGAAGCGCATTTCAACGCATCGTCTCACCTTGTTCTCTTCGCTCAACTTTTGTACACTGGCCTTGTACTTGCTCGCGAGATCCAAATTATCCTCCTTGAGCTTAGCCAGGCGATCGGCGACGGATTCAAAGCCGCGAAGCTGGGCACTCATCTTTGCATTTTGCGCGCTTTGTCGGCTGATTTCGTTGGATTGCCGTGAAAGCTGTTCGACCAGGTCGCGGTTCGTGGCGACCAAGTTTGCGACGCTCATCCGGCGCGAGGGCGAGGACGACACTTGCGTTTGCGTGCGCTTGACCGGTGTTGGAGACTTCGGATCATCTTCGGGATCGTCCTGCGAATATTCTTCCTCCTCCACGTCGGCTTCCTCGTCGGCTAATTTAGCGGCGATGAACGCGTCGTCCAGCTGAGACAATAAATCATTCTCACGCTCGCGAGATGCGTCGAGTTCAGATCGCATGCGATCACAATCCGACACCGCATTTTCGAGTTCGGATACGATCTCGGCTACCTTGGAGCGTTCGTTATCGAGCGCCTCGGCGGCTTGTTGCCGGGCATGGTTCATGTCCATAATTGCGCTCTCTTTCTCGACTTGCGTTTGCTTGAGCTCGTAACGCATCGCCTCAAGCGCGCTGGTGAGATCTTCGACATTGATCATCGCGATGGCAAGATCGTCTTTGAGCTTGTGCGTCTTCGTGGACCCGTCGATTGTCACATTTTGCAAAGCGTTTTCAAACTCAAACTTCTCGACGCGAAGCTTCGTGAGTTCTGTCTCCATAGCGGACGCCCACGCGAACTTAGTCGCGAGCTGTTGCTCTGCACTTTCCAGCGCGTCGCGCAACTGCGCTATTTCGTTATCCTTGGCCTCCACCTTGGCCTCGATGTCGCCCTCGAACTTGGCGAGTTCAGCCTTGCGCAAGACGATTTCACCCTCCGAGCGATCTAGCGCCGAACGCAATTCCGCTTCGCCCGCCTTCCTCCACGCGATCTCGCGTCGGGCTTCGTCGAGCTCACTTTCCACACGAGTATTCTCGCTTTCGTAGTACGCCTTTTCGTTCGCCGTGTCTTGCGCGACTTCCAAAGCCTCGGTGAGCCGCTGGACGTCGTCGAGCGCTGCGGCGAGTTTGCATTCGAGCGCCTCGGCCAACGCGCCTTGCGCGCTCGCAGCGAGTTCCATGAGCCCGTTTTTCGACTCGTCTTCAACATCTCGCCGGGCTTGCGCGTCGAGCGCGATTCGAAGCTCATCCTCTACGCGTTTCAGGTTGGTTTCGAGCTCGATGACGGCGCGCCGCGACTCGGACGCCGCCGTCTCCGCCTCAAAAAGCTCCTTCTCCTTCGCCACCAAAGCCACGTTCGCGCTATCGACGCGCGCCCAAGAATCGCGCACGGCTTCTCGAACCGCGCTCTGCACGCGCGCGGCGTGCGAAGCTATCTCTCGTTCTTTTTCATCCCGTTCGATTTCGAGCTCCGCCACTCGCGCTTCCAGCCGCGCGTTGCGTTCATTCGCCTCCTTCAACGACCGCCCACCGTCGCCCTGCGCGTGCCATTCTCGCTCTTCATCTCTCACGCCGTTCCCGCGATCAACGCCATCGCGTTCGACGAATCGATCACCACCGCGTCGTCCTCGCTCGTCTCCCGCCTCGTCTTCGCCCTCCGTCCCTAACCTCGCCTCTAAATCAACCTTCACCCCATCCTCGAGCGCGACGAACTCCCGATCGCTTCGCTCGTTCGCATTTCGTTCCGCACTCAGCGCATTCATTCGATCCAACTCTTTCCTCACGCTTCGTACTTCTGCTCTCCACTCATCGCGCGAGATCGCCGGCGTCCGCGCTCGCTCGCGTCCCGCGTCGCTCGCGAACACCCTTCCATTCGCATTCGCGTGTGACCCCGAGCGAAGCCCAGCGCACGCACTCGGTGGCGTGTTCTCACAACTCAATCGCTCGCATTCATTCGAAATCAAACTCGCGGTCGTCGCAACGCCATTCGCATTCGCTTTCGCGGCGCTTCGCGCGTCGCTCGCCTCCGCGTCGCCGTTCGCGAGAAGCGCGAGCGACGCGCGAGCGATCGGAGGCATTCGCGCGGGGAATCGCGATGGGCGTTGGCGTGAAGGTTTTCAGCGAACGTCCAAACGCGCGAGACGCGCGAATGCGCGTGGGGAAGTGCGGGGAATTTAAAAATGAGAACGACAGCTCAAATAAAAAAAAGCAACGGTCATCGACAGTGAGCTCAGAATGAGCTTTTTTGATGACGATGAATGAATGAATGAATGAATGAATGATTCAACGCAATGAATGAGATATTGAAGTAGGAAGTATGTGAACGTTAAAAACATAATGGTCATCACGCCCGGGGTATGAGGCGAGCGACGGAGGAAAACGTGTCATGGTTTCAATCATCATCCATCGTCGTCGCGTATCGTCGTCGTCAGACGAATGTCGCGCTAAGGATGAAAGCTAGGAATATAAAAAGACGTCGAATGAATGATTGAATGAATGGAATGAATACCAGTGATTGAATATATCTATATTTAGAGAGAGAAAAATAGGCGACAGGAGTCATCAATCACGACGTTCGACGACGAATTCAATGCATCAATCAATTCGCGCGTGAATACGCGCGCGAATGAATACACACGCGACTGATTCGCGCGCGCGTCATCGAACGACGCGAACACCAAATGCACCCCATCCCGGGCTCGCTTCGATGCCGCGACGAAGTGGCGACGCACGCAAATTTCATATCCCTCAAGCTCTCGCTTCAACGCCCGTTCGACGACGGTGATGCCGCGGTGGGTCGCGCTCGCTCGCGCGCTCGCGCTCGCGCTCGCGACGCTCGACGACGACTCGAAGCTGACTCTGTGTGTGTGATGTCTTCGCGATGGCGTAGGGCGCGATCGAGCGATTACACGCGACTCGAATCACGACGAACGCGCGAATGCGAATGCGAGCGACGGCGGAATCCCTTGGTTTTGCCCACGACGTCGCCGTACGCGTGTTCGACGGCGTTCGAGCGACGAGCGAACGAGCGAGCGATGATGTCGGGACGAGCGAGGCGATGGCCGTGAGTGAAACATCGAATGGATGTGATTTCCACGACGTCAGCGCATCGCGCGTGGGGTTGTTTCTGTTGGCGTCGACGTACGGCAACGCGCGAGCGCGGACGCGACGGCGGGGCGGGAACGAGCCGTACGTCGACGCGACGGATGTCGATGACTGGTGGAATGCCGCGAATGAGCCGACGTCACCGGTGACGTCGCCGAAGCGAGGACAAAAGATTGGGAGTGCGCGGAGTCCGACACGTAGTCCGACGAAAGGGATGATGTCGGAGAGGAGACGTACGGAACGGGCGAGCGACGGTTTCGGCGTCCGAGCGTCGAGCGCGCGCGGCGCCGAGGGAAGTTTTGCGGGGTTTTTATTGAATCACTGGGACACCGTCGTGCTGGCGTGCGCGCTAGATGCGGACGCACGAGATGGAACGACGGAAACGATGAGCGGACGAGAGGTGGACGCATTGGGATTTGTATTCGAAGCGCGCGACGGCGACGGCGCGATACAGCCTCTGAGCGCGTTTTTGTTCGCGAACGCTGAGAAAGCGGACGAGCGTGTCGATGCGAGCGCGGTGCGGGATTGGATCGCGCGTCATTTGGATTCGAACGGGAAGTCGTCGTCGCTCAGAGCGGAGATGTCGGCGGTGCAAGCCGTCGCGGCGCTGGCGATTTCATCCGAGGCTGATGACGACGATGAAGGGGCGACGGCGGTGCATGAAGTCAATGCGAAGACAATGGTGACGATTGATGGCGCGTATAAAACAACGGTGGTGCGACAGCAAGGCGCGGGGGCGACGCGCGTCGCGTCCGGAGCGTCGGCGTGCTGCAAATCGACGCCAAAGAATTTAGCCACGTACGGCTCGCCTCTCTACGTCTCCGCCACGCCCTGCGCCGAGGTTACATCGTGTTCGGATTCGATGATTTACTTGCTCGAACCGTACCATTACGTGTCGATTTCGGGTTGTTCTGATTGCACTATCGTCGTCGGCGCGTGCGCGCGGTCGATGCTCATGGAGCAGTGCGAGCGCGTGACGTTGATTTGCGCCACCAAGCGCATCGCCGTGCGCTCGTGCTTCGAGTGCACGTTCCATTTAGCGATCGTGAACCAGCCCATATTCATCGGGGACAACCGTAAGTGCGTTTTGGCGCCGTACAACACGTATTACGAACAGCTCGATGAACATTTGCGGCACGCTCGCATCCACGCGGCGCAGTGCACCGCTTGGGATCGACCCGTCGTTCTCGGCGCCGACGTCACGATTAAGGACCAGCAGTCCTCGGGGAAGCATTCAAGCGTCGTGCGCATCTCCACGGGCGTGTCATTGATGTCCCCCGATGCGTACATGCCGTTCATCGTGCCGTTTCGCGAGAGCGCGAGCGCGAGTCCTCGCACCGCCGCCGACGCCCTCAGCTCGCCGACGCAAGCCAATCCATTTGAGACGCCGCCATCCTACGTCGCCGCGCTCGACGCGAAGATGCAACGCGTGAACGATGTTCGAACGCGCGTGCGCGATTCATCGCTCTCCGAAAGCAAGCGGTCCGAGCTCCAAGGCGCGATTCAGGCGCACTTTAAAGAATGGCTCGCGTCCTCGGGCCATTCGCGACAAATTTTCGATTTAAGCGCCCTCGAGCGCGAAGACATGCGCGCTCACGCGTCGCCATCGACATCCTCGGTCAATACTTCGCGAACCTAATTCCCAAAACTCATCCCACACCTCCGTAGCATTCGTAACCAATCGTCCGTACAAACGCGTCCCCGTTCCCTCGCTCGTCCGACCCCTCGCCCGTCACCGCGCGAACGGATTCGCGTGTATCGTCACCCGCTCAATCTTCACATCCCTCACCGGTCGATCTCTCTCATCAACCACCAACCGTTCGAGCGCATCAAGGGTGTCGAACCCATCGATGATCCTCCCGAACACCCCAACCTTCCCGTCCAAGTGCGGCGCCGGCGCGAACGTCGCGAAGAACTGCGACTGACATTGATTCGGCCCCGACGTCGCCATCCCTAACATCCCGCGCATGGCAAATCCCGTTCGAGCGTTCATTTCATCCGCAAAATTTTTCCCCGACGCGCTTCGCCCGCCGCGACCGGTCCCACTCGGGTCGCCCGTTTGAATCATGAATCCTTTCACGCGACGGTGAAACAGACACCCATCGTAGTAATTCATCGCGCACAGCGCTAAGAAATTCTCGCACGTCATCGGGGTTTCACTCGCGAACAATTCAATCTTTAAATCCCCAATCGTCGTGTGCAGAGTGACGCTCATGACGCGCACGCGATGTCGTCGAGGTCGCGCGTCGCGAAGCGTCGCCTCGACGTGTGCCGCGCGAGCTCGACGCGCGAGCTCACTCGCGGTCATTCGCCATTGTACGCCTGAAATCGCTCGTCGATCGCGTGCGGTTTGTTCGCGCGTTCGCGTCATTCATCGAACGCGTGCGATCGACGATGACGAATGAGGACGAGGCGAGGGACGCGCGGGCGAGCCGCGGGGCGACGGCGAACTCGAGCGCGCGCGAACGCGCCGTCGCGGACGCGTGCGACGTCCTCTTCAGAGACGACGACGGCGACGGCGACGGCGACGATGGAGATGAGAGACATGGGATTGACGAGCGATACCGCGCGTCGCTGTG
>Ga0222712_10003557_pt1 | contig 16885 bp, 15 predicted proteins | sample C33_657DmetaG_FD_165043 | JGI IMG/M metagenome (GOLD analysis project Ga0222712, IMG submission 165043) | Estuarine water microbial communities from San Francisco Bay, California, United States - C33_657D | ecosystem: Environmental > Aquatic > Marine > Unclassified | place: USA: California...
CGATGGGCGCCCGTCGGACAGGTTGAACTGCGAAAAGCCGGTCAACTGCGCCGCGTCGGCCCACTGCGGTTCGTCGAGCGCCCCGTCGATGGTCACGGGCGTCTCGAAGCGCGGGATCCGCACGGTAGTGCGACCCTCGCGCCCGTTGTACACCAGTGGTGCCGGTGGGGGCGTCGGACGGTCGGCGGCAGGCACCACCTGAGCGGACAGCGATGACGCCTGTACCAGGGCGACGGCAAGCAACAACAAGGGAATGAACACGGAGGACGACGGATCAGGATGAAGAGGCGGCGCGAGCAGGAGCGGAAGCCGAGGGATCTGGCTCCCGGGGTGTTTCGGCGCCGGATGTCGCGAAAGTGAGACGGCGTATCTTTATTCAACGTATTCCCATGCCATTTCGCTTCCGACACCTGCCGCCGGTCGCCGCCCTGGTGGCCATTCTGGTCGCCACGACCAGGTGCACCGACATCCAGCTCGGCGCCGCCAACCTCATCGAGACCGTCCCGGTGCCGCACACCGAGGTCGCCTACGGCGAGGGGCCGCGGCAGCGCCTCGACGTGTATCGCGCCCTCGACACCACCGGGGCGCCGCTGGGCTCGGCGGCCCCCGTGGTGATCTTCGTGCACGGGGGCAGCTGGCAGAGCGGGAGCAAGGAGGCCTACGCCTGGGTGGGGAAAGCGCTGGCGCAGATGGGATTCGTTGCCGTGCTCCCCAATTACCGGCTGATGCCCGACACCCGCTTTCCGGCCTTCGTCGACGACGTGGCGCGGGCGGTTGCCTACACCAAGGCACATGCCGCTGCCTGGGGCGGGGACACGGCCCGGGTGGTGCTGATGGGACACAGCGCGGGCGCCCACCTCGCGGCGCTGGTGGCGTACGACGCCCGCTACCTGGCGAAGCACGGGTCCACCCCGGACATCCTCGGCGGGTTCGTGGGGCTGTCGGGCCCCTACGACTTCGTCTTCGACACCGACCTCCTCAAGCGGACGTTCGCCGGTGCGAAGGAGCGGGAATACGATGCGCTGCCGGTGCACTTCGTGACCCCGCACTCCCTGCGCACGCTGCTGGTGATGGGGCAGGATGACCAGACCGTGAACCCGAGAAACACCCGCTCGCTGGCCGCCGCGCTGCGCGCGTCGCACGTGCCGGTAGACGAACTCTGGGTGCCGGGAACGCACGGGGTGAGCGTGGGAGCGTTCGCACGGATCAGCCGCGGCGACAGCGAAATCGTCCGGCGCATCGCCGCCTTCGTGCGGGCCACGACTGCTCCGGCGGCGCAGCAGGGCCAGTGACGGGCGTCCGCCCTGCCCGATGACGATCCCCGCCGGTCACCGGGTATCGTTGAGTGACGTCACCGACCAGCCCGTGTTCACTCCGCCCATGTCGTCCAACGTGCCACACGTCGATGTCCTGATCGTCGGCGCCGGTCTTTCCGGCATCAGCGCCGCGTGGCACCTCCAGCACGAGTGCCCGGGGCGCTCGTACGCCATACTCGAGGCGCGCGAGCAGATGGGTGGCACCTGGGACCTGTTCCGCTATCCGGGCATCCGCTCGGACTCCGACATGTACACGCTCGGCTACCGCTTCCGCCCCTGGCGTGCGGCGAAGGCGATTGCCGACGGCCCGTCGATCAAGGCGTACATCGAAGAGACCGCGCGCGAGCACGGCATCGACCGGCACATCCGCTTCGGCCATCGCATGGTGCAGGCATCATGGTCGTCGGCCGATGCCCGCTGGACGGTGGACGTCGAGACCACCGGCGGCGGCGGGCGGCGACAGTTCACCTGCGCGTTTCTCTACAGCTGCACCGGGTATTACGACTATGCGCAGGGCTATACTCCCGATTTCCCGGGGCGTGAGCGCTTCCGCGGCCGCATCGTGCACCCGCAACACTGGCCCGAGCGTCTCGACTATCGCGGACAGCGGGTCGTCGTGATCGGCAGTGGCGCGACGGCCGTGACCCTCGTCCCGGCGATGCTCGACGGTGACGGTGCCGCGGCGCACGTCACCATGCTCCAGCGCTCACCCACGTATATCGCTGCGCTGCCCAGCGAAGACGCCCTCGCGAATGTGTTGCGCAAAGTGTTGCCCCCACGCGTGGCCTATGGCCTCACGCGCTGGAAGAACATCGCGCGCAGCATGTTCTACTACTACATCGCGCGCACACGGCCGGACACGTTCAAGAAGGCGCTGCGCACGGAGGCGAGGGCGCAACTGGGGCCCGACTTTCCGCTCGACACGCATTTCACGCCGCGGTACAACCCGTGGGACGAGCGCCTGTGCATGGCGCCCGACGGCGATCTCTTTCGCGTGCTGCGCGAGCAGCGCGCGACGATCGTGACCGACCGCATCGCGTGCTTCGACGAAACGGGCATCCAACTCGAGTCGGGCGCGCATCTCGACGCCGATCTCATCGTCACGGCCACCGGCCTCCGCATGTCGGTGCTCACCGGTGTCACACTCCTGGTCGACGGCAACGAGATCGACTTCGCGCGCGAGCTGCTGTACAAGGGGATGATGCTGAGCAATGTCCCCAACATGGCCGCGTCAGTCGGCTACACCAATGCGTCGTGGACGCTCAAGAGCGACCTCATCGCGCAGCACGTCTGCCGCCTGCTCGATCACATGCGTACGCACGGATATGCACAGGTCACCCCGCGGCGTGACCCGTCGATGAGAGAGACGCCGGTGTTCGACTTCACGTCGGGGTACGTGCAGCGCGCGCAGCCCCGCCTGCCCAAACAGGGCGATCGGGCCCCGTGGCGTCTGTATCAGAACTACCTCAAGGATCTCGTCATGCTCAGGCACGGACCGTTGGACGATCCCGCCTTGGAATTCCGTGGCGCACCGTCGCACCCCGGTGATGCACGGAGCGGGCGATGAGTGCCATGCGTCTGGCCGGACGCACGGCCGTGGTCACCGGGGCGGGAAGCGGTATCGGCCGCGGCATTGCCGTGGCGCTCGCCCGGCGTGGCTGCCACCTGGCGCTCGCCGACATCGACCCGCGCGGTCTCGCGGAGACGGTGGCGCTGCTGCCACCGACGCTCCGCATCTCCTCGCATCAACTCGACGTGGCCGATCGTGCGGCGGTGGCGGCGTTCCCGGATGCCGTGCGCGCCGCGCACCCGCAGGTGGACGTGCTCGTGAACAACGCCGGCGTCGCGCTGGGGGGCACCTTCGAGCAGGTCGCCGAAGACGATTTCGAATGGCTCTTCGGCATCAATTTCTGGGGCGTGGTGCGCATGACCCGCGCGTTTCTCCCGCTGCTCCGCGCCAGCGACGACGCGCGCCTGGTGAACATCTCGAGCATCTTCGGTATCGTGGCGCCGGCCGAACAGGTGGCGTACGCGGCAAGCAAGTTCGCGGTGCGCGGATTCACCGAGGCGCTGCGCCACGAGCTGGCCGGCTCCGCCGTCGGCGTCACCGTCGTGCATCCGGGTGGCGTGCGCACCAGCATTTCCGACCGCGCGCGGGCGCCGAAAGACGTCGATCCGAACGAAGTGACGCGCAAACGGGAGCAGTTCCGCAAATTTCTGCGCATGCCACCCATGGATGCCGGAGAAACGATCGTGCGCGCCGTCGAGCGGCGGCGATCACGCGTGTTGGTCGGTGGCGATGCCAAGGGGCTGTCGCTGCTCGCCCGCCTCGCGCCCGTGCGCTACTGGACCCTCATGCGACTGGGGCTGCCGCAATGATCTGGCTCGTATGGGGGCTCGTGCTCGTCGTCTTCGTCGTGCTCAAGCTGGTCTGGTTCGCGGCGCACACGGCCGCGCGGGTCGAACGCGTCTCGCCGCCGCAGGGCGCGTTCGTGAACGTGGGGGGCTCGCGCATCCACTACGTGGAGCGCGGCAGCGGGCCGGTCACGCTGCTCATGATTCACGGACTCGGTGGCAACGCGGGCAACTTCCTGCATTCGCTGGTGGACCGTCTGGCCACCGACTTCCGCGTGATCGTCATCGACCGCCCGGGCTCCGGCTATTCCACGCGGGCCGACGACGCGCCCGCGGATCCGCGCGCGCAGGCCGACGTGGTGGCCGGCGTCATCGATGCGCTCGCGCTCGACCGGCCCGTGCTGGTGGGCCATTCGCTCGGCGGGGCGATTTCCCTCGCCACGGCCATCGGGTATCCCTCGCGCGTGCGGGCCCTCGCGTTGGTCGCGCCGCTCACACATGTCCAGCCAATCACGCCTGCCGTGTTCCGCGCCCTCATGATCGAGCGCCGGGCCGTGCGGCGGGCGATCGGCTGGACACTGGCCACACCGCTCTCCATGCTCCGCCGCGCGCGTGTGCTCGACTTCGTATTCGGCCCCGATCCGGTGCCCGCCGATTTTGCTCTCGCCGGCGGCGGGATCCTCGGCATGCGGCCCACGGCGTTCATTGCGGCATCCACGGATCTGGTGGCGCTGCGCGACGACTTTGCGCCGCTGATTGCGCAGTATCGCGCGCTCACGATGCCAGTCGGTGTGATTTTCGGTACCGCCGATCGCGTTCTCGACCATCGCATTCACGGCGAGGGGATGCGCGCGCATCTCCCGGATGTCGATCTCGACCTCGTGGATGGCGCAGGCCACATGATTCCGCTCACCGCGCCCGACCGTGTGGCGGCGTTCGTGCGTCGCGTGGCGGCAGCGTCCTGAGCCGACTAGGCGGCGGATGACGTATCTGCCGACGGGCCGTAGGTCTACGGCCCCGCACCGCGCGCATCGTGGCATACATACCGCGACAGGCATGTCCAAAGCCCGGCCCGCATGCCCGACCCACACAACGCTACCGGTCGGCAGCGGGAGTCACGGCCGTCGCGGGCGATCACTCGCGCCCGCGGCGCAGCGAAAACCGGTGTTCATGAGCGTGGTGGCCGGCGTCGCGTGCATGCGCGCCGCCACCCGGTACCCGGTGCAATAGCTCTCGTGACACAGAAACGAACCGCCGCGAATGATGCGTTCCTCCGCCCCACCGGCCATCTCGGCATCGGCTGACGATGCAACGAAACGGTCGGCCGTCCATTCCCACACGTTGCCGGCCATGTCCACCACGCCGTACCCGTTGACTGGGAACGATCCGACAGGCGCGGTACCGGCGTAGCCGTCGTCACCGCGGTTCGCCACGGGAAATTCACCCTGCCACACGTTGGCCCGCGCCGGTGTGATGGGATCGTCGCCCCAGCTGAACCGCTTCCCTTCCAGCCCGCCGCGCGCCGCGTACTCCCACTCGGCTTCCGTCGGCAGACGCCTCCCCATCCACGCGCAGTACGCCGACGCGTCGGCGTGTGACACGTGCACCACCGGGTGCTGTGCCAGCGAATCGATGGTGCTCGCCGGACCACCAGGATGACGCCAGTCGGCGCCGGTGGTCCACCGCCACCACCGGCGTTCGTCGTCGAGCGGAACTGGCACCGTCGTCGGCACGAACACCAGCGAGCCCGGTTGCAGCGCCGAGTCGTCCGGGCGCGGCGTACCGGCCGGCAACTCGCGGCGCAGCGCCTCCCAGTCGATCGGCAGCTCGGCCGTGGTGCGATAGCCCGTCGCCGCCACGAATCGGGCGAAGGCCGCGTTCGTCACCTCCGTCCGATCGATGACGTACGCGGCAACCGTCACCGGGTGCGGCATCGGCTCGTCCGGCATGGGCATGCCGGTGGTGCCCAGGTTCATCGCGCCGTGGGCCCCCATCGTGAACGTACCACTGGGGATCGCCACCATCCCCGCTGGCGGTGCAGCGCTCGGCGCGGGGCGGGGCGCGTCCGCGCGGTCGCGACATCCCGCAATTGTCGTGGCCGATGCGGCCAGCAGCGCACCGGCACCAATCACCCGGACACGTCGCGACCGCGGGCCCCTCATGCGCGCGAGACTCACCATGCTATTTACTTCCGCGTCGGCAACTGCGCGTCCACGGCGGTCAGATAGCTGGTGAGCTTCTGATTGAGTTCGGTCACTCGCGCAGGCATTGTCCGCGACAGATCATTGCGCTCGCCGAGGTCGGCGGCGAGATCGTACAGGCGCAGCGCACCGTCCTCGTACGAGCGGATCAGCTTGTAGTTGCCGGCGAGATACGTCGAGGCTGGACCGATCGGATCGAAGTCGTAGTGCGGAAAGTGCACGACGAAATCGGAGCGGGTGCGCGTCACGGCACCGGTCCCGCCGCCCTCCACGACGGCCTTGAGACTGCCGCCTTCGATGCCGGCGATCGTCGGGCTCAACGGCACACCGAGCAGATCGAGAATGGTGGGCATCAGATCGGTGGCGCTCGCCTGCACGCGCGAGGTGCTGCCCGCCGGAATGCGCGGTCCCGAGATCATGAACGGAATGCGTACGCCGCCCTCCCACACCGTGCCTTTGCCGTTCTGCAGCGGCGCGTTGTAGGTGGTCGACTGCTGTCCGTGGTCGGACCAGAACATGACGTACGTGTTCTTCGCGAGTCCCAGTGAATCCAGCGCGGCCTGCAGGAGACGGATGGTGTTGTCCATCTCGAGCGTCGACGCCGCGATGCCGACGACGTTGTCATTCTGCCCCACCATCTGCGCCTTGGCCGCCGCCCACGTTTCCGGTTTGACGTCGATGGGTGCCTTGCCGGGATAATGCGACACCTGCAGATAGAACCGCTTCTTCGCGCGCACTTGCTCTGCCATGAAGGCAATCGCGCGCGACGTGACGCCGTACGATTCCGCGGGGTTGGGATTGGGCACGTTGTTCATGCCGGAGTTGCTGGTCGGGCCATCGGACGCGTCGAAGCCGTACGCCGACGGGTTGGTGCGTCCCACGTGCCATTTGCCGAAGTGCGCCGTCGCGTAGCCGGCATTCCTCAGCAGCGACGCGACGGTCGGATAGGTGGTGGGCAGGTCCGTCGATGCCGTGGGCGTGACGAGCGGCCCGCTCATGGCGGCATCGTCGTTGCCGATTCCCACGAACGTCATGCGCAGCGCCGCCGGACTGCGTCCGGTGAAGAACGCCGCGCGCGAGGGCGTACAGCGCGGCGACGGCGCGTAGAAGTTGCTGAAGCGCATCCCTTCGGCAGCGATCCGCTCGAGCCCCGGCGTCTTCAGTTGCGCCTGCCGGGAGGCCGGAACGGCCGGATCCATCTGCACCGAGGTGCTGGTCCACCCCTGCGCTTCGCCGAGGATGACCACCACGTTGGGCCCCACGGCCGTCGCCGGCGAGGTGGGGGTGGTACCGCCGGTGGTACCGCCGGTGGTCGGCGGCGTCGACGCCGTGGGGACATCGGCTTGGGCGCAGGCCAGCAGCGTGGCGGCCGCGGCAGCGAGAATGACCGGTTTCATGACGGTGCTCGAACGGTGACGCGACAGAGGATGGTGTTGTCCAGTTTCAGATCGGACGACCATATGAAGCGGGCTCTCGGGTCCCAGGCAATCTGCAGATAGCCATCCTTCGGTCCGACGGCAGCGGCCGTATGTTCGGTGGCGAACGACCAGCCGGCGTCGTCGAACGCCGCCAGTTTCCACCCGGACGGCTCCGGATCACTTTGCCACCGGCACGATTGCAGCGGGTTCGGGTCCTTCTCGCAGCCCGGATTGAGCGGCGCTTTGTGGATCACCTGGCAGCGCCATGCCGCGTTCGACACCAGCACCTTCAGGTTGCGCGTCACGTCGGTCAGCTGGAAGATGAAGCCGCCGTCGCCGATCTGCTGATTGGGCAGGCCGATGTACTCGAGCCCCGAATCATTGGCCTTGTAGTCTTTCAGCACGAAGGCCAGCGTCATCGGGTACGTGCCCCGGAAGGTGAACGTCTCGGCGTTGAACGACCGCTCGGTCGTGATCGGCACCGCGTCTTCGGCAATCAGCGTGTCGCCGCGATAGAGCGCGAACCAGTTGTCGGCCCACGCCTCCCCCTTGAAGTCCGTGACCGCGGTGGATGGTGTGGTTCCGCCGGGCGGCGAAGCGGCGTCGGACCCGCTGCAGGCCGCCAGCGACGTCAGGACGATGAGCGCCAGCGCATGGCGCGATGCCGCGCGGCGCCCCCTCGTTCCGTGGTAGGCGGTGGTCGGCATGCACGGCTCCGGGGGAAGGGGCGGGAAGGGGATGGAACGGCACATCGGGTCGACCACCGGTGCGCCATCGGTAGACGCCGGGACCACGGGAGTGTTAGGAGGCCCGCGTGCGTGCGCTGGCGCCAGGTCGTCCGCATCGGGAGATTCCCGCCATGATCCCCTCCCGTTCGAGGCACGCTTGACGATCCGCAACGCACTCCTCGCCGTCATCGGCGCGGCGGCCCTCATGGTCATCGCCGTGTGGAGCGTGGATCTGCGGCGGGCCCGCGCCGCCGACCCGACGGCCGTGCAGATGCCCTCGTGGCTGCAGCTCGCCATCGGTTTTGTGACGAACTTCTTCGACACGCTCGGTATCGGGTCGTTCGCCACCACGACCGCCGCCTTTCAGTCGTTCCGCCTCGTTGCCGCCGAGCGCCTGCCGGGTACGCTCATCATCGGGCACAGCCTGCCGGCCATCCTGCAGGGGCTGCTGTTTCTGGCGGCCGTGCGGGTGGACCCGGTGCTCGCGCTCGTCCTCATCGCCGCCACGGTCACCGGCAGCGGGCTGGGCGCCCGCGTGAGTGCCCGGCTCCCGCGGCGTCCCATCCAACTGGGTATGGGTATCGGGCTGGGGCTCGCCGCCCTGTTCATGACCCTGTCGCAGCTCGGGGGGCTCCCCGACGGCGGCGTGGCCATCGGCCTGCCGACCGGCCGGCTCGCCATCGCTGCCATCACCTTCGTGGTACTGGGCGCGCTCCTCACGATCGGCATCGGCAACTTCGCGCCGAGTCTCCTGCTGCTGAGCCTCATGGGCATGGACCCGCGCGCCGCCTTCCCCGTGATGATGGGCGCGTCCGCACTGAGCACCTTCGCCGCCGGCCGCACCTTTATGCGCGAGGGTCGCTACGACCGCCGCACGGCGTTGGGGCTCACCCTCGGCGGGCTCCCGTCGGTGCTCATCGCCGGACTGGTGGTGAAATCACTGCCGCTCACCGCCCTCCGCTGGCTCGTGGTGGTGGTGGTGCTGTATGCGGCGGTGCGGATGCTGCGTGCGGCGCGGGTGGAGAGCGGGATTGCGCGGCGTCCGCGGTAGGCGATGACCATGAACTCCGGGGCGCGGCAACTTTCACATCGAAAGAAACGCGTCCACCTCAGTCAGAAACCGCTCCGGCACCTCGGCGAACGGCGCGCGCCAGCATCGCCTGTACAGCAGGGGGGCGATGCCGCAGATACGGGCGTGCAAAGAGCGCCGGGGACAATGCCCAGCGACTCCCTAGCCATGCACAGAAGCGTCGCGTCGGCCACGAATTCGGCGTGAATCCGCCGGGCGCCGCGAGCACCAGCGCCCGCACGCGTTCCGACGACTCGATCGCGGAACGCGCGGCCACTGTGCCGCCCATGCGAACAGGGCGCGCGCATCGGAAGGTACGGCCGGGATTTCGTGTCGGCATCAAACGCGTTTGCGGAGTCGTGAGCTGGCCCCTATCGTTGGCCGACCATGTCCCGGCACCACAGGAACCAACGCACCGAGATCACGTACGCCAGCGCCTGTGACCATATCGAGCATGCGCTGAGCGACGGCATGCGCTCGCGCATGCTGGACGCGCTCATGGCGCACGACGACTTCGGGGACGGCACCGCCGCGCTGCGCAGCGCGATGCGCACGCACACGTTTCCCACCGGCGCGGAGCCGCTGCGTCTGCACCCCATCGTGCAGAGCTTCGACGCCCGCGCCAGACGCGCCGGGTGGCATGTGCTGCAGAGCTGGGACTACGTCACACACCGGTTTGCGCCCGAGATCACGCCGGTGCTGATGCTCGATCGCTTCGCACTTGGCGACACACCGGTCGACCGGCAGCGCAACGCGCTGTCGGTGCTACTCGATCACTACTTCGTGTCCCTCCTCGGACTGGTGGTCGTGCGGGCGTGGGACGAAGGCGACGCGAACGACAATCTCGACCGCGCCGCGACGCTCGTCCACGCGCTGCAGCGTCACGACCGCAGCACCTGCCGGTTCGTCGACGACGTCGAGACGCTGCTGCTCACGGCGATCTCGCACTACCACCCCGACGAACAGATCTACGAGCGCATCGCCCGTCGCTTCGATGTGCTCACGGACGTGCGACGGCGGCGCATGGCCGTGGCCTGTGCCGCGGTGCTCGGCGGACACCTGCGCTGGGGGCTGCGCCACATGTATCGGCGGGACGTGTCGCTGATGCAGGCGGACAACGTCGTCGATTACCCGTTCGTGGTCTACGGCGTGCTCAATCTCCTGCGCGATTTCGAGGCGGAGCGTTCCGCTGGTGTGGGCGGGCTCGAACATGCGCGCACCGTGGAGGCGTTGCTCAACGGACTCTCGGCCGATCCGACCTTCGCTATCGGTCGCACGCCGCGCTGGCTCCGGTCGCACCGCGACGAGCACGAGGAACTGCGCGAACGCCTGCTGGACAATCGGGAGGCGCTGCTTGCGGCGCTGGCCACGCATCAACCGTCGGCGCGCAGCTACAGCCCCCTCGGATTCGATGCGAACTTCCTCTGCAACGCCGTCGTCGCGATGATCGGCGCAGCACTCGCTGAGCCCGGGGTACGCCCCTCGCTCAACGCGCTGTTCACAGGGCTGTCGCCGCACGATGCTGCGGGGGTCGACGCCGAGCAGCAGGCGCGTGCGATGATGCACTACGCCATGTCGAATAGAATCGGAACGGGCGCGCCGCTCGTCGTCTACGATCCCTATGAGGCGGCGCACGCCTTCAACATGACGAACGCCGCGTTGCGGAACGCTGCCGTCAGTACTCGTTGAAGATGCGCTGAACCTCGCGCGGGTTCTTCGTCTTCGTGAGCGCGACCATCAGCAGGATGCGCGCCTTGGTCGGTGTGAGGTGGAGTGCCGCGACGGCGGGTGGTACCGGAGGCGTCGCAGGGGTCGCGACCGAATCGCGCCGTGCCGTCGTATCCGGGCGCGCGGGTGCGGGCGGTCCGTCACCGCCGCCGCCACCGCCGTTCGCATTCTCTCCCGACGTGAACGCGGTGACCACCACCACACCCGTCTGCCGCAGCGCGCGATAAGTTGCATTCTCGGCGGTCGTCATCCCCGTGGTGGCCACGACGACGCCCTGCGGATTGGTCGTGAACGTGTGCCCCGTGCCGCCCGGATACGACATCGTGAGCTCGACCTTCGGCAGCGTGTCCACGCCATTCAGGTCGAACTCGCTGCGTTCACCGAAGCGGCGCACCGGGGCGAAGAAGAACTCGGGCCCCTGCGAGGCCACCACGCCCAGCATCCCCATGTCCCCCGTGCTGAAGCCGCCGGTGCGCTGATACAACTTGCGGGACTCGCGCGCGGACAGAATGCGGTCGTCCATCACCACCATGACCCCCTTCTGCACGGCCTTGGGCGAAGCGGCGGTGCGCACGGCGCTCAACAGATTGATGGGACCATCGGGGCTGATGCCCGTGGCCGGTCGCTGCGCGCCCACGACGACCACCGGCTTGCTGGAGCGCACGGTGAGATAGAGAAAGAAGGCCGTCTCCTCCAGCCGATCGGTGCCGTGCGTGACGACCACGCCGGCCAGGTCACGGCGTTCCAGCACCGCGTTGATGCGCTTGGCGAGCCGGACCCACATCTCGGGAGTGACGAGCGTACTCGCCACGTTGGAGAACTGCTCCGTCTCCACGCGCGCATAGCGGGAAAGCTCCGGCACCGACGCCGTGATCTGGTCCGCCGTGAGCGTACCGGCGCGATAGGCGCCGAGCGTGCCCGGTGCGTTCTGCACGCCCGCGATGGTGCCACCCGTCGCAATGACGAGCACCTTGGGGGCATCGGGGTTGGGCACGATCGCAGCGGGGCGTGCCGCTGTGGTGGCCGCACCGGGCGCGGGCGCCGTTGCCGCAGGGGCGGTTGGCGCCGGGGCAGCCGCGGGGCTCGCCGACGGAGCGGGGGTCGCCGCAGGCCGTACGCAAGCAGCGAAGAGCACGGCCGCCAGCGCGACGGGGGAGACGGTACGGGTCAGGTACACGGAAGGCGTTCCTCGGTGCTGCGTGGCAGGGGTGGGGACGGCAAACATACGCCCGCGGACTTCACCGGCGCGATGGTTAGCGTGCCCGCCCCGACCGTCAGTCGACGATGAAGAGAGTGGCGCCGCCTTCGGAGCGGGAGCGATGCGGAGCCACACCGTCGGCCACCTGGTAGCTCATTCCCGGACTCAGGCGGAACACCCGGCCGTCCCGAAGCTCCGTATCCAGCGCCCCGGCGAGGCAGAGCAGAATGTGGCCCTTTTCGCACCAATGATCGGCGATGTAGCCCGGCGAGTATTCGACCATCCGGACGCGCACCGTGCCGAACTGGCGCGTGCGCCACACCGCGACGCCCGTCTCGCCGCGGTGTTCGGTGGCTTCGACGGTGCTCCAGTCGGTCGTGGTGAAGGGAATGTCGGAGATGTGCATGAGGTGTGGAGGAGGTGTGCCGGGTTACGAAAACGCCACGCGTTCGCACGCGACGGCCGCGATGACACCGCCGGCGTACATCACGACGTCGACCGGATCGAACGTGCGGCCGAAGAGGACGATCACCGTGGCGGCGGCTGACGATTGGCCGCACGCTCCCGCTCCAGCACCAGCCCCGCCGCGGTGCCTCGCTTGAACCCCTTCCAGTAGCTGTGCGCGGGCAGCGGCGTGCCGTCGCGATCCATCGCATACACGCCGTCTTTTCCATTCGTCACCAGCTGCAGATAGGCGAGCTTGCTGCTGTCGCCCTTCAGCCGCGCGTCGAAATGGGCCGTCACGAAATGCGCCAGGATGTTGTTCATGCGGCGCGTATCCCACATCGGATCGGCGTAGTGCGTGAACGGGAACGACTTGAGTGTCGCCGAGTAGGCGTAGCTTTCGGCGGGCGCCGGAATGGGCGCCGCGGCGTTGTGCCCCGCACCGAGAAACGTGAGCAGGTACCGGTCGGCATTCACGGCGCCGCGGAACAGCGCGCGGGTCCCGTTCTCGTACCCCGACACGTCATCGGCACTGCCGGCCACGAACAGCGTGGGCGTGCGAATGCCGGCCAGTCCTGCCGCATCCCACACGCCCAACTGCATGCCCCATGGACCGATCGCCACCGCCGCCTTGATGCGGGCGTCACCCCCGCTTCGCTGATACGTCGCGTTGTCGGCGCTCCGCTCGAGCAGCAGTGCACGCGGCGGCGCTCCGGGCAACGTGGCCGCCGCGGTACGGAAGCCACCGCCGATGGTGTTCACGACCCCGTACCCGCCCATCGAGTAGCCGATGATGCCCGTCTGATTGGCGTCGACACGACCGGCGAGAAAACTCCCGGATGCCGGCGCGCCGAGTTCGGCGATCGCGTGCAGCACGAACAGCTGATCGAGCGGACGGTTGTACAGCGTACTGGCGAACGCCTGCGCGTTGTCGTAGGTGCTCTCGGTGTGGTCGATGGAGACGACCACGTACCCCTTGCTGGCCAGATTTTCGCCGAGGTGACTGAGCAGGTAGCGGTTGCCGGGGTATCCGTGCGAGATGATGAGCAGCGGGTATGGCGCCTCGCCATCACGCGCGGCGGCATCGCGCCGGGCCTGCCCGTAGAGCGACACGGTGACCGACGGATCGCGCATGACCACGCGATACTCCCCGAGACGCGCCGGACTCGCGCCCGCCGCCGGGTACCACACTTCGAGCCTGAGCGGGCGGTCGTATCGCGCGCTGCTGTCGCCGGCGATCATGCGCAGCACATCACGGCGCTCGCGATCGGTCACCGTGATGGTGCGCACGCCGATCGGATACGCACCGTATGCGGCCAGCTCCGGCGCGAGCGGCGTCACGATATCGATGCGCTGCTCCACCCCCGGGACTGGGGCGATGGTGCGACGCATGGCGCCGGTCCCGGGCGCGGGCGCGCGTTGTGCGCCGAGCGCATGGGACAGACCGGAGATGAGCGCCGCTGCGGCCAGCAGGTGGCGGCGATACGGGGAGATGGTCGATGTCAAGAGTCCGATGGGTGAATGATGATCAGCGCGTCCACACCGCGATGGCGCCGCACCCGGTCATACCCGCACCCAGCACCGGCGGCACCTGACCGGACGCATAGATCTCGATGGCCAGAACATCGGCGGGACTGACCATGGCGTCGAGATCGGCGAACGAAAACGGCGCACTGCCGAAGTCGGCCAGGAACATCACGAACCCGTTGAGAAACAACGATGGCGCACAGCGATCGGTGAAGAGGCCGCGCATCGACACGTTCTGCTGAAGCCCCATCTCGCGCGTCACATAGACGCCGGGGGTCGCCATCAGCAGATCGGAAAGCACCACCGGCTGGCGGCGCGCGATGTCCTGTTCGGTGATGAACCGGCCGATGCCCATGCGCTGACGGTCCGCCAACTCCTGTCGCAGCGAGTAGCGCTGGTAGCTGGCCAGCACCTTCACGGTGTCGAGCACCGCGCGGAAGCTGCGCAACCCGACGTCGACCCGCGGGGCGCCCTCGATGGCATTCACCATCAGGTGTTCCGGGTAGAATCCCATCGCCCGCACATCGAGGGTGCGTGAGCCAGCGGGCACCGCGTCGAGCATGAACTCCCCTTTGGCATTCGTCCGCACCTCCGGGCCATTCGGCACACTGACCGTGGCGTCGGCCACGGGCCGGGTGCTTCCGTCTTGCGTGACCACGCCGGTCACGCGCGCGGTCGTAGCCGATCCGAGATACAGCAACTGGTGATTGAGCACATCATCGAAGAGGCGCACTTCCACGCGTTCGATGCTGTCGCCGGGGGTGCGCACCGTCAGCTGCACCACGCCTTCGCGCGGCACGTCGCACACGCCGTACCACCCGTTGGCACCGGTCATCACCTGTCGCTGCACGCGGCGCGGCGTAGCGGTCTGCTTGGCGAGTTCGATCTCGGTCCACTCTACGTGTACCGCCGCATCGGACACGGCGGCGCCGGTGCGCGCGTCGTACACGGTGCCCGTGAGCAGCGTTGCTTCACGATTGGCATGGCCCGCACCGCACACCGCCGTGCGGATGTGCATGGCCGACGGCACCGCGAGCAGCAGGTCCGTCACGTCGGCGTGCATCTGCACGGTCCGCACCGGCGCTTCGATGCCCAGCGTGTCGAGACGCGGATGATGAAAGCCCAGGCGATAGCGACCGGGCGTGAGATCGGCGAACCGGAAATACCCGCGGTCGTCGGACACGACCGAGCGGGCGCCACTGCTGCCGTCGCCTTCGACAAGCTGCACAACTGCCCCGCGCAGCGGGAAGCCGGTGAGACTGTCGTGGACGAGTCCCGCGAGCCGGAGGGTGGGCTGCGGCAGCGACTGTGCCGCAACCGGTGCATGGATCGCATGGATCGCGAGAATCGCGAGCGCCAGGATGCCACGATGCATTGCGCACTCCGATAAGGGGGTCGCTTCAGTGTACGCCACTCGCATGCACGAAGCCAGCGAGGCCAGCGTCCCCGCCTTCGCCGACGAGGTCGTGCAGCGGTACATTTCCGGTGTATTCTCCCGCGCTCTCTCCCCGGACATCATGGACCGCCGCGCCCTCAAGGACGAAGTGTTTCTCCGCATGGCGACCGAGCTCAGCCGGCTCGGCACCTGCTGCCGCCTCCAAGTGGGGGCCGTGCTCCTCCGTCCCGACGGTGGCATTGGCGCCGCCGGCTTCAACGGGGCCCTGCCGGGGATGCCGCACTGCACCCCTGAGACCTGCCGCCCGGGACAGCGGTGCCTGCACACGAGTCACGCCGAGGAGAACGCGCTCAGCTTCTGCGACGGCCAGCTGGCCGTGGCGTACGTGACGCACGAGCCCTGCCTGGCCTGCACCCGCTCGCTCATCCGCCGCGGCGTGCGTCGCGTGGTGTTCGCCAATCCCTATGTGAGCATCGCAGCGCAGGAGGCTGAGGAGCGCGCGTCGATCCTCGCCCACTTCGGCGTGTCGTGGGAGCAGCGGACGCTCTGATCGTCCGGCGACGGGTGGGGCCGCGCGCCACACGTCGCGCGCACGGCGCCCGGCAGCGCTGCTAGCCGAGGAGTCCGAGCTGTTGCGCGACCGACAACCGATCGACCACCTGCTGATGTCCGACGATACGACCGTCGGCGAAATGATAGATGGTCATGCCCCGCACGGCGAACGAGCGACCGGACGGCGGACGTCCAGCCATGCTGCCGAGTTGCGTGCCTCGCATCGTCCAACTCAGCGCGACGCGGTCACCCTCGCTGATGGTTTCGCCGATGTCGAACGTCAAGTCAGGGAACGGGGCGCGCGAGACGAGCAGGCGTTCCTTGAACCCGGACACGGACAGCGTCTGCCCGTCCCACGGATCTCCGGGATCACTGAAGATGGTGTACTGCGGGCCGAGAAACTCGTCGATGGCCGCCACGTCGCCCGCGTTCCATACCCGTTCCATGAAGGCGATGAGGCGCGCGGTGTTGTCATGCATGGCCGGAGACTCCGTTGGACTTTCTGACGTTGCGCGCGAGTGTCTTTAAGATGTCGTGCGCGGCGAACAGTCGAAAAGTATTCATTTGCTCATCATCATGCAGGAGGCGTGCCTCTGTCCGCGCCTCGAAGTGTCGGCCGCAGGCAGCAACGTGTGCAGCGGGAGAGAGGACTGCGGCCACGGAGTCGGCATCATCGCGGCGGCGTCACCGACGAGACCGGTCGCGTGCCCTTGAGAATCCACCGCTGAATGCGGCGGCCGTTGCCGGCCTCACCGGTGTACATGCGGTTCTGCGAGTCGATGGCGATCATGTGCGCGCGAATGAACTCCCCCGACTGACGGCCCGGCCGACCGAAGCGATCGAGAATGGCCAGATCCTTGCGCCGCAGCATCCACACCCGCTCGTTCGTGCCGTCGATCAGGTACAGCAAACTCTGCGCAGCGTCGCGCGACAGCTGCAAACTGAAACCGCTC
>Ga0222712_10003559_pt1 | contig 16878 bp, 25 predicted proteins | sample C33_657DmetaG_FD_165043 | JGI IMG/M metagenome (GOLD analysis project Ga0222712, IMG submission 165043) | Estuarine water microbial communities from San Francisco Bay, California, United States - C33_657D | ecosystem: Environmental > Aquatic > Marine > Unclassified | place: USA: California...
TTATGCAATGTGCTGTATTACGCTGTAATTTTTCACACTACAAGAAGTGCTTCATCCTACAGGCCGCCCATTTGTGCTTTTTTATAGTGTAGCACAGGATCTCGTTTCCTGTCAACCACTGTGCGATCAATGATGTTTTTGAACTAACATCTCCCGCTTTGCTAATGCTTTGTGCATTTCAGTTGCACGTCTTAACTTGTTTAGAATCAACTGTTTAGTTTGATCCTTTGTTAAGGTATGCATCTTAATCCACTCTGCTTCTTTAATCTTTTTATCTAACGTCATTGTTCCTTATCACTAAAAGAAAAACCCTGGAGTTTCGAAGTCCAGGGTTTGAGTAAACGATTAGATTACTTTATCCTGGATGTACTCCTAGAATATGACGATAGCTCATATCAAAAGAGTCAGAGAAGCGAATACTCTGTTTTGAGCACCAGCTTTGATTTGACATTGAAATGGATCTGTTCATCATAGTAATCATTATACACTTACTTAGCCTGGTTGTCAACCTCTGTTTGACTTATGGCGAAAAAATTTAGTTTTTTAATTTCTCTTCTGCTTCTAGTTGTGAAAGTTTCATTTCGTAAACCATCTTGAGACCGAATACGATCATGATAACACATGCACCAATGCCTAAGAGTGCTAGTGGGACGGTGTTAAGCAAAATGCCTGTACCTGTTCCAATTACCACTGCTAAGACAAAAGTCTTTGCCACTTCAAGTGCGGCTCGTTGTTTAAGTGTCAACATAACATTCCTTCTAAAGATTTATTATAACACAAAAATCCTGCTTGTCAACCTCTTTTTAATTTATTTTTCTGTAGTCTGCTCTGTAGAAGCAATCAGGATCACCGGGGTCTTTGTTGTACTCTGCCACAAAAGCCTTGGCTTCTGCTTCATTGTCAAAGAACTTAGTGCCCATATCCCGCTGACCATAACCCCTCTCATACTCAGTCATTGTAACTTTGTAGAGACCGTTTAGTTTGACTTCGGACATTTTGGGCTCCTTTCTACTGGGTGAGTCTTTAGTATAACACCTTTTGCAGTTTTGTCAACCTCTGTTGTAAAAATACAACGGTAGTTATTTTGTATTACTTGCTATCTCTTTGTACCCAGCCCAACTTGGGTGTACTTTGTCGGGCTGTAGCTTAGTGATTGGCAGTACAGTATCGCCAAAGTTCTTGGCAATGATTTGGACCATATCTTGGATGTGTGGCTTGATTGCTGGCAAAATCCAAAATACACGCTTTCCTTCTACTCGCTGTCGCATAACAAGAAGTTCTTGGAAAGTGTTTACACCATTGTGATCGTTTGAGCCAAGACTAATAATAACTGTATTAGCAGGCTCAATCTTCTGAGCATAGTTCTTGTTAAATTGCCAAGTATTGATACCACCTTTGCCCACTAAGGTACACTCCTGCCGAAACTGTTGCGTACCAACTGCAATACTGTCACCAAGAATCAAACAATCTAACATAAAAACTCCATAAGAAAAGCGGTTGCAGTTAGTATACTACAACCGCTTAACATTGTCAACCAGATTAGCTATTCAGTACTTTAGCAACCGAATTCATGACACTGGCAATTCGCCCAATGTCACGTAGGTTCTCTACCGTGTAGCCTTCTGCCTTCAGTGTGTCGTAGTGTGCTTTAACACAGAAATGACACTTGCCCACAATACTTGCGGCAAGACTGAACGCTTCAAAATTTGCCTTTGTAGTTCCACCATGACTTGCGATTGCATTCATGCGTAACTGTGCTGGCAAACCTTTTAAACTAGAATCGTCGGCCATCTCAACGAATGGATACCAAACGTTGTTCTGTGCCATGATACTAGCCGCTGTCATTGCTGATTCAGCATGTACTGGACCATCTGCTAACAAGATGCTTAGTACCTTACCATTGCCTGTTGCGGCCAAAGAGGCTACTGCACAACCAATGGCAACATCAGCATCTAGCGTACTGCGAAGCAATACTGCATCAAGGTTTAACCTTGTGTCTTTTGCATAGTCTGGTAATGCGCCTTTTACTGTTTCAATAAAATTCATACTGTTTCTCCTATAGGGGCATGATCAATGAATGCTTCTTTAACGAAGGGTTCGTTTACTATCATCTGAATAGCAACAATAACTAACACACCTGCGCCAATCCAAATAGTCTTGGGCCAACGCAACATGATTTTAGATACTACTGTACTACCAAACAAGATGATTGGTACACTGACCAATAATCCAAATATAATCAACCACCAGTTACCGCCTGCGGCGCCTGCTATAGCTAAAGCATTGTCTAAGCCCATGACTGCATCAGCCCAAACAATAGTACCCATAGCACCCCAGAAGGTACTAGCGGCTGTAACATTGTGTTCACCATCTTCTGTGGTTACTAACTTGTAAGCAATGTATAACAATGCAATGCCGCCAACAAGTCTAAGTCCAGGAATCATTAGCAAGTAAGTCAATGCCGCTACGCTAGCGAAGCGAACTGCTACAGCACCAAATGTTCCCCAGAGCATAGCCTTGCGGCGCAACTCTGGTGGTAGCTTGTTGGCCGCCATAGCAATAACTAAAGCGTTTTCGCCACCAAGTACCACATCAATTAAAATGATGGCTCCAAGGGCCCAGAGTAATTCTAGCATTATAGTGTCTCACCACCAACTGTGCGGTTACATGCACATAGTTCGCCAGTTTGTAACGCATCCAATACACGAAGTGTTTCTTCTGGGCTACGACCAACATTCAAGTTGTTAACTGTAACATGTTGAATTTCATTTTGTGGGTCAACAATGAATGTGGCACGTAATGCCGCACCAGCTGGGGCGTAGAATACACCAAGCTGTTCAATCAGACTCAATTCACCACGCTGTGTGTCAGCGAACTGATGATGTGTGATCTTTTGTAGATCTGCATGTGCCTTTTGCCATGCTACTTTACAGAACTCATTGTCTGTTGATCCTGTTAGCAATACTGCATCACGGTCAGCAAAGTCTTGTGCCAACTTGTCGTATGCTACGATTTCTGTAGGGCAAACGAATGTAAAGTCCTTTGGATAGTAAACGATTACTTTCCACTTGCCTTCAAAGCTTTGGTCTGTAATTGTATAAAACGCATCTTCTGGTTGTCCTGGTTTGACACCTGTGATTGCGAATGGGGCTAATTTATCTCCAACTGTTTTCATGCTTATTTCTCCTTTGTTTAAGCGAGTTTGTTCCAAACTTTCATAAGCTTTGGAACTCAGTGTTTATACTGATAGTTCAAGTATACTAGTATATATCATAGAAATCAACTATAAAATGGTAAAAACCCATTGTATTTTCCTATGTCGATAATAGGCAAAGGCCTTAGGTAAATAAATGCATGATACAAAGCTACAACAGAAACTATCCACCTCACTTTGCCGAAAAGTACAAAGGCATTCCTTATTTGTTCTTAGACACACCTAAGTTTGAAATGGATGAAAATTTTCACGACGTTTGGAATGAATATAAAAAGCCTGTACTACGACTGCGAACAGATGAACGTGATACAATGACATTTGAAGAAGCCGCAGAGTATAAGAAAAAGAATCCAAAATGGACTAATCAATGGACTGATGCAATTTGGGATGGTATTGTAGCTCATAGTACAGGGCTATCTGATGATAGATGGTCTGAATCTAGAATCGACGGCTATAAAGTATTGCCAAAATTTTTTAAATCATTGCATGACCATTTGCCAATTTTGCGTTTAACTCAAGTTCTATTTTGGTCAAACAATAGAACTGTTGGTATGCATAAAGACTTCAACGAGCAGTTTCCATGGCCATCGTCAATTCGCATAATGATTGAAGACCATAATCCAGAACCTACTTTTTTCTTAATGCCAATTGCTGATGACTTTAAGACAATTCCCCTGCCAGAAGATAGAAGTAATCTAATTCAATTGCCACATAAAGACACACCATCAAATGCGTTTATGTACAACAACAAAAACTTTGCACACGGAGCACTAAAGATCGAAGGTTATTCAAAGATTCTTTGCTCATTGAGCATTGATTATGATTGGAAGAAACTTGAGGCAATACTCGATCGTAGTATTGAAAAATATGGGAATAATATTGTATAACCATGATGCATTTCAACGACAACTATCCTAAACACCTTGGCGAAAAATACAAAGGCATTCCTTATGTGTTGCTTGACATACCTCGCATCATTCCAGACGAACATTTTGTTGAAACATTCAACAAGGAAGCTAGAAATGTTCTACGTCTATCTAAGACAAATGGATATCCTTTTACAAAAGAGGAAGCCGAAGAAAAAGCAAAAAAAGAATCCTGGTTTAAAAACGAATACACAGAAGAAGGATGCAACTGGCGCGGTTTGTACCTGACTCCAACAGACGACAAGACTATGAAGCATGTAATACTAGATGGTCGTAAACAATTCCCAAAACTATTTGAACAACTAGAAACTTATTTGCCAGTAAAAAGAATCCATACAGTAAGATGCTGGGACAATCAATACCCAATCGGCTTGCACAGAGACTTAGATGAGCAATATCCTGGTTTACCAACTTCACTAAGAGTAATATTAGATGACAATAATCCAGAGCCTACATTTTGGTTAGCACCAAAACCTGAGGACAAAAAAGGATGGGGATATGAAAGACTCAACAAAGGTGTTGTTGATGATGCAATATTCGTTGATGCATTTAGAGATACTGACACAAATACTTTTGTATTCAACAATTCAGAATTTTGTCATGCCGCAAAGAAAAATCCAAACCACTCAAAGATATTAATGTTTGTATTAGCAGAGTGGGATTGGGTTGGGTATGAAAAATTAATGGACAAGAGTGTAGAAAAATATGTCAGTTGATACTTCACATGCAGAACAAATAAAAAGATGGAATGTTCGAACACTAACGCCTACAATCATTAACAAGTACGAAAAGATTCCATTTGTAGTTCTAGACATTCCACGAATAGTAATGGATGATAATTTTCATGAAGTGTGGCAAGCAAATAAAAAGCCTATACTTAGAGTTAAAGCTGATGAACGCAACCCTTTAAGTTTTGAAGAATCTGCTATCAAGGCAAAAAACGACCCATGGTGGCAAAACCAATGGGTAGAAGCCAATTGGGAAGGCATTGTTGCATTCCAAAAAGATACAGCCGATGATCGTTGGACTAATCCCGAAGTTGATGGCAAAACTTTATTTCCAAAATTCTTTCAACAGCTTTATGACTATTTGCCTATTAGAAATTTGAATCAAGTTATTTTTTGGTCTAATCTAATCCCCATTGGATTTCATAGAGACTTACACGAGCAATTACCGGTTCCAACATCAACTCGAATAATAATTGAGGATCACAACCCGCGGCCAACATTCATGATGGAATCTGTTCCTAATGAAGAATTAGATACATTTAAAAGCAAGCGCCTACAAGACGCAGTAAATCCTAAGTTTGTTGACATTACAAATTGCGAGTCTAATACATTTATGTATAATAACAGGGATTGGGCACATGGCGCTCAGAAGATTCCTGGCCACTCTAAAATACTATGTACATTAGCCATTGATTACGAATGGCATTTGTACGATGAACTTATGAAAAGAAGTATTGCCAAATACGGCAACAACTTACCTTAACAATAACCTTTAGCTTGAAGTTTTTCTATTAGGTTAGGCCACGGAACAGGTTGCATTAACTCTGCTGTGATGTTGATACGTATTTCTGTGGTGTTGTTAAGATCTAATCTGTGTGATTTTTCAGTTCTATTCCAGCAAGGCCCTGGCTCATCAATAGACCAATCAGGGTCTTCCCACTCTGCTTCTGGATCAGACAAATAACTAAAACCTCGTTGCCATTGTTTGGTTCTAGCATTCCACTCCTCGAAGTGTCTTTCTAAAATTCTAGGATCTTCGGCCCCTGTCTTCCACCAGCTTAATCTACTACCCTTGATTCCTCTTAATGGAACGTTTAATCTGGCAACCATTGCGTGGCCAAGGCCTGCGCCGTCAACGTGCGGTTTTGAAGAACGTGCGCCAGGTGCACCTACAAATACAGAAAAATTCTTAAACAATAAACCAAGCTCGGCAATGTGCTCTTTCATTCGCTTGCCAGTGCCCCACTCGCTTACCAATGCTTGATCAATGTACGTTTTGTCAAACTTAGGGCCAAGGCGTTCAAATAGATTCTTGGCAGAATCCTCAGCTACTGGGACAATTTTTTCGTTGGCGTATACTAGTTCTTCTTCAGTTGGCCATAAAAAAGGAACAGGGATATGATAGTTTAAATTCATATCCCTATTTATAGTGGTTAAATGTCGCCGTCGCGTTCCTTGGGAAGAACGAACCCCCAATCAGTAGTTACGCCATTGATTGTATGGGGTTCGTTCTCATCATAGGTCCAGCCCAAAACTTTCATCATCTTGTGCTTGACCATTAAGTTAGGACTACGAAAAACTTCTGTATCATCGAAGCCCATCATAACACCAACTTCACAAACTGCGCCACTACGGCAAACACCAGCAACACAATGAACAACAACGTTCATTCTGTTTTCCATTGCGTGTTGCAGTAAGCGAACAAGTTCTGCGGCCTGCTCATCAGTTACTTTAAACTCTTCACCAAACTCATCGTTCTGCTCCAAGTCAAGGAACTCAAATTGATGTGTTTCTTTAAACTTGTGCATTGGAGTAGGAAACTCCATAGCAGGATCAACAATCTGAATCAGCATAGAATTCTCACCAGCATTGTGATGACGACCTTTTGGGATATCACCCAAGCTTACATTTTCAATCCATGGCATTTTTCTTTTCCTTTATTGCTCGCTTTACAATACGCAAAGCTTCTGCTTGACGCTGTCTAGCAAACTCCAAGCTAGGCCCCCAATCAAATGTTTCGGCACTAGCTTCGAGTTCTTCCAAACTCTCTTTGACCTTTTTAAGTTCTTCAAGAGTCATGCTGGTACATAATCAATATGACGACGCTGTCCACGTAGAACTTCGTCGAGCTGTTGCATACCTACAACACGAGCCATACCTGGCCAGTCTGCGGCGTACATGCGGAAGTCGTAGCCAAAGCTTTGAACATGGCAACCATGCTTTTCGCTCCAACGCATACCACCGCCGCCACCGGTGCCAGTGTGAGCACGTTGACGTCCACCATTGCCAAATAAGCCTTTGAACAGGTCGCCGCCTAGGTAGACACCATCCCATTCTTTGGGCCAAGCAACAATCCAATCAAGCCGGCCGCTCCAACCTGGGTAGCTAGTAGGAGCATCCTTGTCACGAACACCCCAGTTGGTTACACCGTTATGTGGGCAACTGTGGCTGTTGCTAACCTGTGGATTCCAACGAACATCAAAGCGTTCAAACTCTAACAGTCGAGGAACTGGGCAAACAACACCGTTCTTACCACGGCTGTGTGTCTTACCAACATACTTCCAGTCGTAAGGATCGCTCTTTGCGGCTTCTGCCCAGAACATGTCTTGATTAGCAATAACCATGTCAAACCACTGTTCAATAGTCTGTTCGCACTCGTAGAGTTCGTTCCACTTTTGATCAGCAACTGCTTCCATAACTGTTAGCTTGCGCTTAGTGTTACGTTCACGAGCCAGCTTACGCAGATGGCTCTTGTATTTTGTTTGATCCTCAAACAGTTTACCTGTTTGATCACATTTCCAAACTAGAATTTGAGTCATATCAATTCCAAAGTAAATCAAAATTTCCAGCAAGAACTTTTTTAACACTTGCTGTCTTGTCTGTTACATGATCCTGTACTCTGTCGTCTTGAAAACGGTATGTACGAATCTTGTCACCTCGCATGCCAGAACCAACTTGTTGCTTCCGATCCTGTGCAATAGCTTTATTATACTTGGATCTAACCGTTTCGTCAAGCCTTTTTTGAATATTTTCTATCGCTTCATTGAAGCTATTAGTCCTGCTTCTACATTGGGCCACTGCTGTAATGCCCGTAGGTCTGTGTACTATTCTACACGAATTTTGATGCTTGTTGCGATGCTGTCCACCTGCGCCTGTGCCCGAGAACCAATCAATATCGCAATCGCGTTCATTAAACGCAACCGCGGTAACTTCCGGATCAATTACTGCTACAGTTACAGTTGATGTATGAACGCGGCCCTTGCGCTCTGTTGGTGGTACACGCTGTATTCTATGGCCGCCGGCTTCTTTATCTAAGGTCGTAAGATCAGGACCGCTAACCAGGATGTGTATCTCACCTGGCCAGGAGTCCTGTATACGAGTAATTCAGCCTAGCTTATTGCCTAGTCGTTGGTATGCGTCAGCAAGATCGCTGACAAATAGTTTAGAATCATCGCCGCCTTCTGCGGCTCGGATTTCAATAACTCGTTTCATTATACTCTCTCTTTTTTAACACGACCAATTCTGCTGGCCTTGTTCCAATCATATTTAACACCGTCTGGGCATACGCCATCTTTAACGCTGTCAACTCCAAATATGCCGCATACTTCAAAATCGTTGCCTTTGATGGTAACAAATTCATTCATTGACTTGGCAACATTCATTGCTTCAGTAAGTGTAAGCACTTTGAAGCTTTCTTCTTTTCCTATTATTTTATACATTATATTTTTCTGTGTGTGTAAACTTAGTGGCAATTTGGCGCACCGTAGGGGACTCGAACCCCTGGCCTTCTGCGTGACAGGCAGACGATCTAACCAACTGATCTAACGGTGCATAAGTAAAATTATGATTCTATGCAAGCGGCCTACTATCCCTGTACCTCCTCCTGAAATAATTGAGGAGTCTTTAAAGATGATAGAAACCGACGACAACCTACAATGGTCTGTCAAACAACCAATGCTGAAAAGTTTTCCTTTTTTAAAAAACGTCAAAGGCGAAACTATTCACGGTTCAACTTATAAACGATTTAACGTTAATAGCAAAATACTTAGCTGGGCAAAAGATGTAGTTGACCCAACTTTAACTGATACACCTTCTGGTAACTTCCGCATAGGCATACAAGTATTTGAATACATTTATAACGGCGAACCTTGTTCGTATGCTCCGCATACAGATGGTCCACGTGGCGATGATGTATTAAACTATCTAATCGATGCAGGCGGCGATAATGTTATTACTAAGTGGTATCAAGAAAAGGGACAACCTTTTCCAAGATTGCCTAGCTTACGCTTAGATTCGTTTGAAAATCTATTTGAAGTACACGCTGAAAAGTTTGACGCTGGCGCTTGGTTTATACTAAACACCAAAGCTCTTCATACTGTAGAAAACTTAACCAGATCAAGAATTTCTATATCCATTGGACTTACTAACGGCCAAACTAGATATTAATTGGTTGCGGAGGAGGGAATCGAACCCCCAACACCAGCTTATGAGACTGGTAAGATACCGTTTCTATACTCCGCGATAAATGGCTCCCCGGGGTAGGATCGAACTACCGACACCCTGATTAACAGTCAGGTGCAACTACCGCTGTGCTACCGGGGAATAAACTTACTCTATTTTACCAAAGCCTGTGCGACTTAGGTAATTTGCATCGAACTTGTAATCTGGACCAATATCAATTGTTGTCGAATGATCTACCAAGTCCCAAAGTTCTGGGGTAGGTATACCTGTAATACGCAACTGACGTCGACGACTATTTGTTATGCCTACGGCATGCATAAAATAATCATTGGTTAGATATACCAAGTCATTTGCTTTATATGGCTTTGTACAATCTTCACCATCAAGTGCCCACCACAGCGGTGAGCCACCATCTGAAATGTTTAATGTTAGTGTAACAAATCCGTTTTTATAAACTCTGCTAACACCTGCACTAGAGTTGCTGTCATAGAAACCTTTCATGTCTCTATGTATAACAGCAAAACCACCTGGCTCAATTGAAACACAATGCAAGCTGTTGATCTTGCTAAATGGTAATGTTTGTATCCATTTCCATATTTTTAAATCTTTGAACTCATCCTTAATCTTCCAAGTATACTCTGGCTTGAGTGTTTCGTTTCTAATACTTGGGCCGCCAACTTTTGCCCAACGCTTCATTAGTGGATCCTCAACGTTGGAAATATCTAACTCCATTAGTTGAGTCATAATCCAACAAGGACGTTCTCTAGTGATATATTTTAATGTTGCCGCACTACCTGGCTGTACCCATACATCTCCTGTATCGTAAACATCAGGCGGGACCATACCCCATATTTCATTTAGCTTTGCTGTCATGTAAACAATACCTTGGCTGTTTGAAATAGGTATGCCAGCTGGTAAGATGAATTTATCGTATTCTTTGATGAATTGCTTTTTGTTAAATTTTAAATTAACTTTGGCGTATGCTATAGTAGAATAGTCATGTTCTGGCACTTTCTCTTTAGGTGCACCAGTTATGTTAAGTGAAATCTTTTCAAAAATGTTCATACTATTATTTACCGCATACAAATATAAGTGTTTAGCTACTCTCACCACAAGAGCCCTAAACTGGACTGACTGCTTCGTCTACGTACTTTTCCATTTAGACAGGTTAGCGTCCCTGCCTTTGTGATTTTTCAAGTCGCTTTAAACAAGCCTTGCAGTAGATCCAATGCACTGAGCTATTAAGGTGTTGCAATTACCTAACTCTGTTACGTTGAGTTAACACGGGGTCTGGAGCGGAATATCAGAATCGAACTGATGACCGAAGATTGGAAATCTGCTGTTTTACCATTAAACTAATCCCGCATATTATTGGTCGGAGTACAAGGATTCGAACCTTGGACCCCCTGGTCCCAAACCAGGTGCGCTACCAGACTGCGCTACACTCCGAATAAAACTGGTGCCCAATGTCTGATTCGAACAGACGACCTACCGCTTACAAGGCGGTTGCTCTACCCCTGAGCTAATCGGGCTAAACTAACTATGGTGCCCCTAGAGAGAATCGAACTCCCGTCCTCGGATTACAAAACCGATGTTCTACCATTTAACTACAGGGGCAAAAATTGGTACCTGGTGACGGGATCGAACCGCCGACCCTCTCCGTGTAAAGGAGACACTCTACCGCTGAGTTAACCAGGCATTGAATCTACTTAGCCGCCTTGGACACTATCTGCAGGTCCTTGTGACTGTTCTAAGTCGTAATACTCATTTTGCATTACAACTTTCTCATCAAACTTTTCTTCTTCGGTTTTTTTCTTCTTACCAAAAGTGGCTTCCCAATTACTAGCAAAAGTATTTTGGTCTACACTTAGTGGGCGAGGAGAATCACCTTTGCCGCCATCTGACATATTTTTCCTTTCTTTTGCTCACTAAATATCGCAATGAGCCAACTTTACAAACTGCTAAATCTTTCTTATGATCCTTTGAACAGAGCAAACTTAAATCTGCTAGTTTCAAAGAAGAAGAAATATAGTACGGTTGAGGAAGATTTAGAAACGTTCCTTAACCCTGCACTACTTGAAATATTTAAGACTATAAATCTACGTCCTAGATTCGTTGTATACTTTGGAAGACTGTTTGCAAAGCAAAATGAAATTCAAGTACACAGAGATATAACATATCTAGATAAACAATGGAAGTCTATACCTTGTGGAATCAATTGGGAATTAACTCCTGGCACTACTACATTTGAGTGGTATGATCCAAACAACGAAGCAGAACACTTGCCTGATCCAGAACATGCATTACCACTTGAACTAAATGGCGCACACTATGGACATCGTGCTAATATGGATGTGTCTTCTTTTAAACTTATAGAATCTTTAAATGTAAAAGAAGGCCAACCATACTTGTTTCGTACAGACATACCTCATCGTGTAAAATATGCAACAACAAGCAATAATCGTATCTGTATCAGCTTACGATTTAACCTCGAAGATGTTCCAAGTTGGGAACATGCATTAGAAATCTTTGACTCGTTAATAATCAAAGATTGAAATTGGTGGAGGTGACAGGGATCGAACCTGCGACATCCAGCTTGCAAAGCTGGCGCTCTCCCAACTGAGCTACACCCCCTAAATGCTCTGCGAACCCCGGTGGTAATTATACCGTATCAAGCGCCAGGAACCCCCAACACCATCACTTACGGCCTCCACCCACTCCACGACGGGTTCCGTTCTCGCATTGCCAGCGGCCTTTCGGTTTAAAGACTACCACCCGTAGCTATCACACTACTTCTCATCCTGCGGGTCACAGTATCTGCTGATTAGGCAGAACGTTCGGTTATTATTCTTATTTTTCTACGATCTTTATCATTCCTGCACTGATTAACTGTGCAAGGAAAATGATCACTTGGTGGTTGCCACGCTGGATCAAACGCATTAAAGTGTTCGTTCCTGCCACCACATTGGCTGTATGATGCAAATCCTTTTGGATTTATATACAACCAATCAACTCCTGCATAACAAGGTTGTCCAGTATAAACTGGGTCTGTGTTATTGACAATTCTTAAGTCAACATAATTTGGGTCTGGTGCGTTTGGGTCTCGAACAGTAGGTACGACTGGCTTTGGTTCCCAATCATCCGGCCTACCATATATTCTATTAATATCAACTGCACTATATCCTCGATGTGTCTTTCCGTCTATGTCTCGTAACATTTGCTCACTGCACACATACCCAAGATCTTTAAAGCGTTTTACTTTGTCTCTTGATTCAAAAATGCGTCCTGGAACCAATGGTACTATGATAGAAACATCAATGTTCTTTTCTTTACATTGTTCTAGTATAAAATCAAACACATCATCGTTTTGCCACGAATGATACGTTAGCTTTACTTTATCAATAAGATTTATTACACCATACAACGAAAACCATGTATCATCACCACTAGTGTCTAGTCTAACAATACTAGGTTTTTCTTTCATCTTCTTTAACAATGTGCTAAGATGAGGAAAGTGTAAAGGTTCTCCACCACTTATCTTCCAATAGATTTTGTTGTGATGTTTATACCTTGTATTTTGTAACTTATCTATGATAGACAAATATTGGTCAACAGTTTTATCTAGCTCACCGTTTTTAAAGTGAGGCTGACAATACGTACACTGAAATTTACAGTATGCGTTCAATGCCCAAGATACTTCTGCGTATTCTAATTCTATCATGCGTTTATTTATAGAACGCATAATTTTTACTAGCTAAGGGACACAGGAGTGGCTCCAAGTCTTACATCACGGATTTTGCGTGAATGCTCTTATCTGTTGTTTAAGAGTAGGCCCGGAGGCACACTCTCCCATTGCATATACTAAAACACACTAATGTCCTACAGCTTTAGTAGGCCTCTCACTCTTGCGAATGACGCGGTCACACGTCAATGTGTTTTAGTATATGGAGGACTGAGATTACATCCTAACCGAACAACACCTCGGACATTATTACAAACCTTGCGAGTCTGCTTTCTTCCGATATCCACTACATCCACATTTTACTGTGTAACATAGTCTGTTGTCAACATCGCCGTTTTTAAAGCCAGGCAGTAGGCTTGTCGTCACATGCTATTCTACGCTTTCTATCCCGTTGATCTTGCGAACCATTAAGCCTTGCGAGCTACGAAACTTCCTGCATAAACAGATTTCACCTTGCGAGTTACGTCTGACTTGATTACCTTGCGGCTCAAGTATTAGATGTCTTTCACATATGACCGAGTCAGTCTTTGCGTTTTTGATGATGTTAGTGGGAGTTGAACCCACAGCATATTTCTTAAAAGGAAATCACTCTACCATTGAGTTATAACAACCTACTATGATGTGCTGACTCAGTTGCTTCATAATCTTTTGGACTACAAAATACAACACACCACGTACCTTTCCTCTCGCGGAGTAATCAGTCGTCTTTTGCGATCGGTGTATTACGTTTTTCAACGCAACCCACTAACCACTCAAACTGCATACAAGCCCTTAGGAGCGACCCTTCGGACAAATACACTACCCTTTCTCATACCAATTGACAAGTTGGTTTTGTAGTGAAGTCAGCACCACCTGTTACTTTCCGTCGACATCGGTTACCCTTTCGGGCCGTTAAGCCAACGTTCTTTCCACTACACTTGCTTTATTGTTACCTCCACCGGTCTTATCAGTGAAGGGTACCTCACGGTACTGAGCAGGCTTGTCTAAACGAACCATTGCTGGCGCAGGCGTGTAGGACGCTACTGCTTTGGGCATATCACTATGCTTATTCTTTGTAGACGGCAAGCCGCCTACGGGACATTAAACTGCCCTTAAATTTAATTTTAGCACCAAGTCAATAACTTGTCAACCAACTTACTTGCTCGTTTTGAGCAAGCCAATTGCAAAGTTGACAGTTCCTTCGCTTAAACACATCCTGTGAGCTATTTCATACACACTAAGATGACGTTCGAGCATGGACTTAATTTCTAATAAAAGATATCTGTTCATATACATATAACGCCTGAGCGTTACAATGCGTTGACAGTGGTACCCGGGGCCGGACTCGAACCGGCACGCCTATTCAGCGGGAGATTTTAAGTCTCCTGTGTCTACCATTTCACCACCCGGGCATAAATTACCATTCATTGTATTGTCTCGTTATGGACAACAATAACCCTATTGTCGTTTGCTTTTAACGTATCAACTTATATGAGTCCTTCGGCCGAAGGTTGATTCATTTTCGTTGCGAACACATAAGGTACCTAGTGTGCTCTGATATCAACTTGTAACGGGTGCCTGCAGACAGAGCCGTCAGTGAAAGTGCATTAGCCTGGTGGACACAGACTTTTTCCAAAACAATACAATGAATGGTACTCGATAGGGGAATCGAACCCCTCTTTCCGGCGTGAAAGGCCAGCGTCCTAACCGATAGACGAATCGAGCAAAATTGCCACTAAATTTTTAAAGAACGTTTACTGCAACTTACGCTGTAGTATCTAGTTATTGTATATGAACGATGTCACGTTGTCAACAACTATTTTAAGTTTTTTTTAAAACTTTTTTGGAGCGGGTAACGAGGTTTGAACTCGTGACATCTACCTTGGCAAGGTAGTGCTCTACCAACTGAGCTACACCCGCATCAAAAAAATTCTACTATCACTAAAACAAAAACCTTGGAGTGTTTAGTTCCAAGGCTTGATCATTACAGATGTGTAGGATCAAGCCTGCGGAGTACCCTCCACGGCTGGCGTATTTGTTCCTGGTAATAAGTTTACATTTAACATAGTGTAATTATATATCCTTTTGCTCTCTTTGTCAACCTCTTAGTGTGAAAAATTGCAAATTATTTTTTGGTACCCCCACCCGGGGTCGAACCGAGATGAACCAATTATCTGTTGCTTACGGGATATAAATCCGCCGTTTTACCATTAAACTATAGGGGCACGAATACGTTGGATCAACGTATGCTTATCGAACCTGCTATAGAAAAATGTTTCATCATGTTGCTAGTATATATGCCTTAGATTGGCTTGTCAACCTCTATTTTGGAAATATTCCTTAAACTTTTGTTTACATTCCTCATATGAGCCACCTACTCCCCAGCTAGCGATGATTCGTGTTTCTGTTGCATTGTAGCGTTTGACGTCATGTGGAACGTCATTGCGAATCAATGCAGGGCGTGTCAGTGCAAATCTGTACACCTCTTTCATTTCACCATTGATGCGATAGTGGCGTTCATCTTCTTTGTATACCTTCTCAATTTCTCCTACTGGTTCGTAGTAGATAGTTTGGCTTGTTTCATCACAGCCACTAATAGGAATGTTGAATGCCGCAAGCCTGTGTCCATCAACGTGCAATGGGATAGCACCATCTGGTTTAGTATGGTAGATGTTTAACCAACCCCCGATAAAAGGAAACTGTTCTAGTACTGTTTTTAAGTACGGATCTTGCGTTGCATCAATCCTAACGTACCCCTGAAGGACAAAATCAGTCTCCAATTTTTGCATAACTAAATCAGTAATGTAAGGAACATCAAGGAAGTCTGGTGTTTCGTAAACGTAAAAATCATCAAGCATACACATACTTATCGGAGAAAAAGTGGATTATTCCTGGCGCAACCTAAACAACATTTACCAACATGTCCTAAAACTAGGTATGTTAAGTCCGCCTGAAGATGTCATAGCAAGCTGGTTGCTGTTTAGTAGCAAACCAAACATTGAAAACTTCTTAGAATTAGGCTCATACCTTGGAGGTGGGATTGGTATTTTTAACCAAGCATTAGCCGAAACTGGACACAAAGACGTAAAATTTACAGGTGTTGACCATCTAAGCTTTATTGGGGCAAAAGCCGCAAACACTAGCGGGGCATGGTACACTGACCATTTTAATCGTTGTTTATCTGCGGAAGAAATTGAATCCCTATCCAAATTATCTACACCTAACAATATGTCAGCTTGGATTAAAGAACGATGCGAACGCCTCACAGAAACCCCCTTGTCGGTAACTTCTGTGCTATCCGAAAGAGAAGCCGGTACTCAACAATATGACATTATACACCACGACTACGGCGATGGTGTAGACGAAAACTTAAACACAATCCGTAATTGTGTGCCTATGCTAAAAGACGATGGCATTTACATTGTTGACGATTGGTGTACAGGTGCTCCGCTACGCACGTGGGCAACTGTAATTGCACAACAAGAAGGATTGCTGTATCCAATCATGTGGGGTAAGAACAAGGTGTTCTTTGCCAAGTCCAAAGAAGTAGCTCAACAAACTGTAAGCCAACTTTGTGCCAACCCGGAATACAACGGAAAGCTTTTTAAGTTTATGTCTGGGTCAGATTACTTTGGATCAGGATACACTACCATCAGGATGCACTGGCAAGCAATGCAATGGGCATAAACTACAAGCAAATTGAATGCCCGTGGGTAGTTGATGATAACAGTCAATTCGATTACCTATGGGAATTAAAAGAAGCAAAGCATACTGGCTTTCCTACAAGCAAACTTTCATCTACTTTTCTCGAGTGGATAGACTCCAAGA
>Ga0222712_10003560_pt1 | contig 16876 bp, 11 predicted proteins | sample C33_657DmetaG_FD_165043 | JGI IMG/M metagenome (GOLD analysis project Ga0222712, IMG submission 165043) | Estuarine water microbial communities from San Francisco Bay, California, United States - C33_657D | ecosystem: Environmental > Aquatic > Marine > Unclassified | place: USA: California...
TCGTGAACGACCCCCACTCGAATGTCATCATCGTGGTCGTGGTGGCGAGTCATCAATCGTGAACGACCCCCACTCGAATGTCATCATCGTGGTCGTGGTCGAGTCATCAATCGTGAACGACCCCCACTCGAATGTCGCGCCGCCGCCGCCGCCGCCGAGGATGATGATGATGATGATGATGCGTCGCATCATCGTTCGACGGGTGTCGCGCGAAACATGGTTCGCGCGATCTCGACGCGCGCGAAGACGACGGAGAAGGACGAAGACGAGGACGAGCGCGCGGTGACGCCGAGAACGGCGCGAGCGACGCGGGCGCGAAAACGCGGGGCGACGCGCGACGGCGACGGCGTCGAGGCGCGAGCGACGACGACGACGACGACGACGACGACGAAGACGACGCCTCGGACGACGACGAAGGACGAAGACGAAGGACGAACGCGAAGGGTGTCGATGAAATCGAACGACGGAAGTTCGACGCGAACGGCGAAGGTGAAGGAAAGGGTAGGGAAGAAAGGGAATGGGGGATTTAGCGACGAGAACGCGACGTGGTTGAGGCCGAGCGCGCGAGGGAAAGGTTCGGTTGAGATGAGGGATGGAGATGAAGATAGCGATGGGAGTGATGAGGATGACGACGACGAGGAGGAGGAGGAGGAGGAGGAGGAGGAGAACGACGACGACGACGACGATGAGTTTGCGGAATTGCGCGGCGACGACGAAGACGACGAAGACGACGAAGACGACGAAGATTCGGAGGGTGACGACGACGAATCGGGGTCTGAGTCTTCATCAGACGAAGAAGATTTGCTCCCTATCGAGCGCAAGGCGTTGAAAGAAGATGCGAGACGCGCGAAAGCGCAGGAAGACGCTCGCGCCGAGCAGCTCGAGACGAATATTCAAGACGGCGAAGCCTATCGACTCCCAGCTTCGGATGAAGAAGATGACGATGGAGTGCCAGATTTGAGCGCGATTCAACTACGCATCCAGGAAATTGTGCGCGTGTTGAAGGATTTCAAGGCGCGTCGCGAGAGCGGTAAGAGCAGAGCTGATTACATCGGGCGGCTCGTCGCCGATTTGGCCACGTATTACGGATACAATAGCTTTTTGATGCAGTACTTTTTGGACACGTTTAGCGTCGAAGAAACGATGGAACTACTCGAGGCTAACGAGCAGCAACGACCGGTGACGATTCGTACGAACACTTTGAAGGTGCGCAGACGAGAGTTAGCCGAGAGCCTGATAAACCGCGGCGTGAATTTAGACCCGGTGGGAAAATGGTCCAAGGTTGGTTTGCTTGTTTACGATTCGCGCGTTCCAATCGGGGCGACTCCGGAGTACATGGCGGGACATTACATATTGCAATCCGCTTCCTCATTTTTACCCTGCATGGCGCTCGCGCCGCAAGAAGGTGAGCGCGTGCTCGATATGGCCGCCGCGCCCGGCGGTAAAACGACGTACCTCGCGGCGTTGATGCGAAACACGGGGATGATTTTCGCCAACGAATACCAAAAGAAACGTCTATCGTCGCTCGTGGCAAACTTGCAAAGACTTGGGTGCACGAACGCTACGGTGTGCAACTACGACGGGCGAGCGTTACCAAAAGTAATTGGTCACGTCGATCGCGTCTTACTCGACGCTCCCTGCTCTGGTACGGGCGTCATCGCCAAGGATAGTTCGGTGAAGATGAGCAAGAGTGCTGAAGACATTGCGAAATGCGCTCACTTGCAGAAAGAACTCCTCGTCGCCGCGATCGACTGCTGCGATGCAAACAGCAAAACCGGCGGATACATCGTGTACTCTACGTGCTCGATCGCCGTCGAAGAGAACGAAGCCGTGGTTGATTACATTCTGCGAAAGCGCGACGTAAAGATTGTTTCATCTGGATTGGAATTTGGTCGTAATGGGTTCACGAGCTATCGAGGCAAAAATTTTCACCCATCGGTGGAGCTGGCGCGAAGATTCTACCCGCACGTGCACAACATGGATGGTTTCTTCGTGTGCAAATTGAAAAAGCTTAGCAACAGAACGGTGCCCACGAGTAACGATTCGTTTGATGAAGCTCGCGCCGCGATGGCGAGTGGATACTTTGAGGCTGAAAATAACGCCGACGCGCGTGTCGACGACGCTAACGCAGCGACGGCGACGGATCAGCAACAGAAGAAAAAACGAAAGCGTGTGCCTGGTTACGTCAAAGCGGCGAAAGCGGAGGTTGAAGCCGAAGCACAGGCGAGAGCGAAGAAGAGCGCGAAATCCAGCAACAGCAAAGATGTCAAGACTGTCAAATCGGAAAAAGCGGAGGTTGAAGCCGAAGCACCGGCGAAAGCGAAGAAGAGCGCGAAATCCAGCAACAGCAAAGATGTCAAGACTGTCAAATCGGAAAAAGCGGAGGTTGAAGCCGAAGCACCGGCGAAAGCGAAGAAGAGCGCGAAATCCAGCAACAGCAAAGATGTCAAGGCTGTCAAATCGGAAAAAGCGGAGGTTGAAGCCGAGGCACCGGCGAAAGCGAAGAAGAGCGTGAAATCCAGCAAAGGCAAGGACAAGGATGTCGAGGATGCAAAGGCGCCGTCGAAAAAGAGTAAAAAATAGATTATCGTGAGCTCGCTATAATAATATCACACGTTTGATTTGACTATTTTGACTACCAGTTTGCGGCGACGTCGCCGCACAAACAATATCTATTTTCCGCGAACGCTCGCTCGCGACGAACATAATCAGACTCTGACACTCACATCTATCTCTACATGTGATTTAGCGTCGAGTCGTCATAAATTTGTTCATCACGGCGACGCCCGCGAAGTAGAGTCGTCCCATTGATCGAATCGCTCCCACCCCGGGCGAAGATACAATTCACCCTCTGGCGTAAGCATCCTCGCCCTTCGCGCGTGCGAGTGCGTGCCGCATCCATACATGCGATTACCATCGGCATCGAACGGAATATATCCGCGCTTACACACTGGAACGTGCAACTCCGTCGCCGCCGACCCGTCGTCGCTCGCGCGTCCCCATCGACGCGTCGCCTCCACCACCGCCTCGCTCTGCGTTCCGCGATTCGTCATCGTCCCTCTGACGTATCCATACAACTCGCTCGACAACCCGGCGACGGGAAACCCACAAATATACCCATACGGCACCTCGCTCGTCGAACTCCGAGCGATTTTCGCTCAGCACGAAGGTAATATCCCTGGGTCGTCCCCGTGCGCTCGGTCGCCCTCTCGCGTCGTCTCCCGTCTTTCGCGCGCGCGTCTCGCCTCTCGCGCTCGTTGCCCATTGAGCGCGCGATGGAGTTCGCGCGCGAACGCTTCGTCTTCCTTCATCGTCGCCTGTGCCTTCGTCCCTGTCGCGCGCTCGTCGTCGTCGCGCGTCGCGCGCGCGACGCCTCGCCCGCGTTTCGCGCGCCCCGCCGCCGTCTCTCTCTCGTGCGTGCGCCCCATGCGTTCGCCCGTCGTCGTCGTCGTCGAAACGCGCGTATAGCGCGTCGATGTCTCGACCGTCATGTGCGATCGTCACGCGCGCGGCGCGACGACGAATGATGATGATGATGTTGACGACGACGACGACGACGATGATGAATGATGATGCGTGCGGTGTATGTACCAGGGGTACACGGACGGACCGACGCGTCCCGAGTCCGACACGCACGACGAATCACGAATCGGTCGTGCGGTGCCCACGGCCGATGGGAACGAATATTCGTCGCATTCGACGACGCGATCGAGCGCGCGACGGAGGCGAAAGGGAAAACGCGAACGACGGAGGATGTCGTGGAGCGGAAATCAAGCGTACGACACCATCGTGGATGCGAGCGAGGAATTTTTTACTCGATTTGGATTCACGCTCACGATGAACATGTTTCGCTTTCTGTGCTCGTTCACGTCGGGGATGAAACTGTTTAAAAAGAAGTTTGCTCATCGACTTTCGGATGAGATGTCCATAGTGCAGTTATTGGCGGTGGCACTGACGCTGCCGCCGTGGCAGTACGGAACGCAGATAATCTCCATCGGGTTGATAAGCGCGATGTTAGGATTGATGCTCACCGTGGCGCCGACGTGGAGCGGGATGCACTTTTGTTATTTTTTCATGATGAATTTAGCGGCGGATTTGACGTGGCACGCTGGGGTGCACGGGCCGGGTATGGAAATTGTAAAGACGTACACGAAGAAGGAGTTTGAGTTGACATGCTTGCTCACCGGTTTCATAATTGGCTTGTTCGCGTTCTACGGTCAGTTAAAGATTTGGTACGTCGAACTCGTGACTGCGCAAGACAAGGCTGAAGCGGAAGTTCGAAAACAAATCGACGCGAAGAAGTCTGGTTAAACGTTGGCGCATCCGAACGGCGACATCGCATGGACTCGTTCACCGTAGGAATGAGATAAAAAATTGAAGTATTGTAATGAAATGGTTTGACTAATACGATGCGTATGTTTGCGTGCGTGCGTGTGTGCGTGTGGTAAACTATTTTTGAGGCGATCCATCGAGACCAGAGAGCGACGACTGCGAGCTGTTTCGACGTCGAATCGTCGAGGCAGTCGCTAAGTTACGCAAGAAGGCTTCATTCTTCACGCTACCTGAACCGCTCACGAGCGCGCTGAATTTACCAAGCTTGTTCTTCAACAGTTCTGATGGTTCGCCGTACTCTGCGAGCTCGCCGCCGTCCAAGAAGGCAACTTTATCGCTATCCATAATAGTGTTCAAACGGTGCGCGATTGTGAGCGTCGTGCAATCGCTAAACGCCTCTCGTACAGTCCTTTGTATCAAAGCATCGCTGTCCATGTCCACGCTAGCCGTCGCTTCGTCCATCATCAGCACGCGCGATTTTCTCAATAAAGCACGACCCATGCAGAGCAGCTGGCGTTGGCCGAGAGAAAAATTCGCGCCGTTATCGATCACCTCCATGTCCAGTCTCTTTGCCGCCTTGTCCACCATCGCGCGTAACCCAACCTTGCTGAGCACTTCATACACTTCATCATCCTTGTGCTCGTTGAAAGGATCGAGGTTGGTGCGGATGGTTCCCGCAAACATGAAAGGGTCTTGCGGAATCATCGCCATCTTGGATCGAAGGTCCCGCAGACCGAGAGTCATGATGTCCACGCCATCGAGTCTGACTGTTCCGCTCTCCGGTTCGACGATGCGGAAAAGAGCGACGAACATGGACGATTTCCCACTACCTGTTCGACCGCAAATTCCAACTTTCTCGCCTGCGTTCACTGTGAATGACAAGTTCTTTAGCACCAAAGGCAGACCTGGTCGGTATCTCATGCTCAATTTTTCAATCGCCAACTCGCCTTTTTGCGGCCAACCCACGGGCAGGCCGAGCGCGACATCTGGTTTGGTTTCATGATCGCTCTCCAATTCTTTCTCCAGATATTCCACAATACGCTCTACCGCATTCATCTTGGTCTCTAATTCGCTCGCCATATTGGTACCGTGCTCCATGTATTTCGTGACATCGAGCGCGTAAACCAACGCCAAACCAGCCAAACCAGCGCTCACTTGACCATGGATCACCAAAAACGTGGCGGCGATGACAATGATGGAGCCAATCAACCGCAGACGGATCGCGAGCCAAACCGCAGCGAGGCGCTGGGTGACGAATGCGTCGGCGTTCTTCTCCATCGCGGCGTACGCCATTTTTGTAAAGTGGCCTCCAGCCCGATACGCCCGAATAGTCTCTACCCCGTTTGTCGCCTCACCCAAACCGCTGTAAATGGGCGAGCGCGTGATCGATTCAATGCGCTGCAACTCGCGGCAAGCTGGGATGTAGAATCTTTGAATCATGACGTACATGAGAATGATGGGCGGGAGCGCCACAGTGAACCACACCGTCGCCACGCAAACAATCACGAGGGTGGTAATTATATTCGCAATGCAACCCATAAACTGCACGACAATACCCGGTAATATAATATCGATTGTCTCAGTGTCTTTGCTGAATCGGTTGATGATGCGTCCGCTCGGAGTGGTGTCGAAAAAGCTCATAGGCATCTTCATTACTCGAGAGAGCAACCGTTCATGGAAATTTTTGCACGCGCGGCAGAGGAAAAAGTAAAGAATGTAGCTTCTGATGAAGATGAAAATACCGTTGGCGATGAAGATCAGAAAGTAAACAAGCAAGTACTGGTTGCTCGACCATCCAAATTTATTCGTCGCCCACCAGGTGAGCCAGTAATCAAGGAACGCCTTGGTCCCGTACTCACAACCAAAGAAAAAGACGACAAAGATGAAGTTCCACTGCGTACCAGTCGCTTTGAAGAGTTCCATGTAAATCTTAGACCCGACGTTGCCAACCGCGCGTTCTTCTTCTTTGACAGAATCATCATTTTTAGCTGCCGATTTCACGGTAGATTTACCTGCCCCTTCCAATTTACTTTCAGCCTTGTCTTTTTTCTCGCCGTCGTCTTGATCAATTCCGTGCGCCTTCATAAGCTTCGAGAACTCCAGACCTTTGGCCATTAATGACGTATACGTGCCAATCTCTCGCATCTTGCCGTCACCCAATACAACGACTCGGTCAGCCTTGGGCAAGTACTGTAAAGCGTTTGTGACGAGGATGACAGTCTTAGACTTGAGCTCGCCAGTCATCACTTGCTTGAAGAGCGCAGAGCCGACGTGATTGTCGACCGCACTCAAAGGATCGTCGAAAATATACACGTCACTTTCGGCATAAAGCGCGCGCGCGATAGCCACGCGCTGTTTTTGCCCGCCTGAAAGCGTCACACCGCGCTCCCCGATTGTCGTGGCGTCGCCAGCGGGAAGAATCTCCAGATCCGCCTCGAGCTGCGCAAGTCTAACAGTCTTTTCATACCTGCTCTGATCGTATTCGTTACCGAAAAGAATGTTTTCTTTCACTGTCGCGTTCAGAATCCACGCTTGCTGAGAGCAAAAGGAAACTTTGCCGCTCACCGAAACTTCGCCTGACTTGCAGGTGACAAACTTGTTCAGCGCGGACACGAGCGTCGATTTACCAGAACCCACGGGGCCAACAATCATAGTTAGAGTTCCTGGTTTGAGTGTAAAATCGACATCAGCTAGCGAGAAAGGTTCTTGGACGAGCGACGCCATGTCCACGGCGACGGATTCTGTAACCACAGTCTCTGGCGCCTTTTTCTTTTCCTTCTTCTCTCGTTTCGCCGGCGGTCCCTTTGGAGCCTCTGGCTCTGTCGCCTTAGGAAGTGTAGGCCACTGAACCGTTGCATTCGTCACACGCACTGTGCCTGGCTCGGTCATGTTCATTTCGTATTCAAACGCTTCATCGGCATCCATAAAAGAGGCCAAGCGCTGAATCGCGTTCAAAGCGTTGAGCAACGTGTTGAGTAAAAATGGAACCAAAACCAAGGGAAAGCGCAGCATGTTAAAGAGCGCGAGTGCTGTGTACGCTTTCGGCGCCGTGATAGGGTGACCGGTCAATGAGTACGTACCGAGCGAGCAGACGGCGATGAAAACGGGAGTGCTGAAAAGCGCGACTCCAAAGAGAGCACCAATTTTTTGTGACTTCCAAACCAAAGCAACTTCTCGATTTCGAACTTCACGAACGCGCTCCGCGAACGTGCTCTCCCATGCGTAATATTTGATTACTCGCATGCCGTTGATGACTTCGGTCAAAATGTTAATCCGTTCATCGGCACATTTGGTCAAACCTTTACGAATTTTGAACAGCGCCGTAGCGACGAGAAAAGTAAACGGTGCGGCTACAAAAATGCACGCGAATCCAATGAAGGCGCTCCATTGGATGACGTCATAAAGCAGGACAAACGACGCAACGATGAAAATCGGAGCGGCCCACAAGTTGTGAATCATCGCGAAGAGCTCTTGCAACTTGTTGACGTCGTTGGACATCAACGTCACGATGCGACCCGTCGTCTCGGCTTGCAAGCCTTTCGGGGACAGACGCAAAACTTTACGGTACAGCGCGCACATTAAACTGTTGCGGACGGAAATACCGACTTTTTGTAAAGCGAATTCCACGTGCGCGGTGCAAAAATTTTGCAAAATGGACGCCATGGCGAGCAAGACGCCGTACTCGTACAGCGTTTTTCTCGACGTACAAAGCTGAGCCGCCGCCGCGCCGGCGTATTGCCTGCATTGAATGCCCTCTAAAATCTCCCTCAACAGCAACGGCCCCGCAAACAGCGACGCTTGAGCGACGGCAAATACGCACCCGGTCCAGAAAAACGTCAGCTTATGTCGCACTAATAACGCCCGCACCAAGCTTGGTTTGACCTTGGCCTTCTTCTCCTTCGCCCAGTCTTCTTCAAAGATTACGCTCAACTGCGACGCGCGCGCGCGAGCGAACGTCAGTCTTCGCGTCATCCACCCATCGCACACTCCTCTTCGCGCCGATCGCTCGCGTCACTCGCTTTCACCCCGCGTCGCGCGCTCGACGTACCCGTACGCTATCCAATCTCTCGAGATGGCACAAATCCGTCGGCTCCAATCGTCTCACCGTGCCTTCGGAAATCAGCGGCGTGACGTGTTCGAAGAAAAACTCTTTAAAATAGTTTCTTTTCGTCCAATCCACGGGTGGTTTCGTCGACGCGTTCTCCTCGTCGTCCTCCCCGCGCGCGTTCGCGCGTTCGCTTTTCCCGTCCCCATCCCTCGCCTCCGTCGTCCGCGCGTTCGCGTTCGCCATCCCCCCTACGCTCGTCCACAGCCGTCGATCGAACGCCCGATGACGACGACGAACTCCGTCGACGATCGCTCCTTCGCTCTCGACACGACGCTCTCGACGAACGGGCGCGCGAACGGGCGACGAGCGCGAGTGCGGACGACCTCCATTCGCACCCGTCGTCGACGTCGACGTTCACGGACGTCCTTCGATCGGGTGGTGATCGACGACCGGTCATGACTCGACGAACGGCCACCACCCACGACCGCGACTGCGGACGTCCTTCGGAATGTTGGTGATCGTCGAACGACCGGGCGAACACCCGCCCTTTGGTCGGGAGACGCACGCGCGCGCGCGCGTCGGGCGTCGTCGCGATGGCGTACGGGTCGACCGATGGCGAAGGTCGAGTGACGCCTAGGACGACGACGTCGACGTCGTCGTCGCGTTCGTCGTCGACACTTCGGCGGTGTGTCGTCCTAGGCGTCGCCGCGTTCGTCGTCGCGAGCGTCGTCGCGACGCGAGCGAGGACGTCGTTGGGTGGACCGAATGAATTCAACCGCGAACACGCGGAAGTCGTGACGTTTACGTTAGACGCGTCGTGCGTGCCGACGAGAATCACGGGTGATGAACAGTACGCGAGTTTTTTCTCGAGCGATGTCGTGCGAGCGGTGGTGTTGACGAAAGAACGCGCCGGCGAGGAGCTCGCGCTCGGCGACGGCACCGAGATGACGAGAGGAGCGAGAGCGGGAACGTACGTGGTGACGCGAATGACGGCATCGCGCGCGGAATACGGGTTCGCGCTGACGAACGCGAATGGGGAAACTATTTATGAGCTTCGTCGAAACGCGCGTTTCCCGCGAAAAGGAAGCTTGATCGACAAGGCGTGCGCGACGACCATCCACATCGGCGGCGGGGTGTACGAGAATCGCAAGCTCCCGTTCTTCGCGGAGATGACGCCGAAGAGCGATGGGTCGTTTGCGGTTTCGCACACGTTTGCGGGATGCGAAGAATCGTGTTTGCCGGGCCAAACAGCGCCGGAGTCGTCGTCGCCGGCGTCGCCGCCGCCGGGGTCGTCGTCGCCGGGGTCGCCGCCGCCGGGGTCGTCGTCGTCGCCGGCGTCGCCGCCGCCGAGATCGCCGCCGCCGAGCCCGCCGGCGTTGTTTACGGGTTCGGCGTCGAAGTGCAGGCTCTTCATCACGACAAGAGCGTCATGGTCAACCTCAAACTTGTTCAGCGTAGAAGAAGGCAAAGCGACGTTGACGTCGTGGACGGCTCATACGGGAAATTGGAAAACGGTCTCGCCGGGCATCGACACAACTTGGGCCTTGCAAACGAAAGTGGTTGGGGGATATACGCTCATGTCTTCGCCAACCTCAACGATCATCGGGACGAGCGCGCGTTGGCAGATGGTGGATTCGCCTGACCCAAAATTCGGCGTTACTTTTTTTGGCCCTATTATTGATCTCGACAGCGGATACAACGCCGTGTACGCTATTGGCAAGTCGAATTCGGTGTGGCGTCGACAATTATGGCCAATTGTTAATCAAATTTGGAAACCAGCCGGAATCCCACCTAATGAACTCGTCGCAAATCATGCAACGAGTATGCTGCAAATTGCGGGCGGACGCACCAGAGTCTGGGGTATACAAGGAGCCGTGATTGCACGCATTGGCCCCGTATTTTACTGCCCCGAGCCGTGCGTGCAGAATACTAATTATCTTTCCGCAACTGCAAACATGTGGAAAAAAAGCACTACGCCTGTCCTTTACGTGAAGCACATCGAAGTGGGCGAGAAGGACGTTTTCATCGTTGGAGCCGATGGGAAATCCGTGTATCGCAATTCCGAAGACGGAGCCGACGGTTGGACGGGCGTGGCGTTCCCCAAAAACATGGGAACGAGTGTTATTCAACAAATCGCCGTCGGCTTCGACGCACTTTGGCTCTTGGCCACGGATGGAAAACTGCACGTGTGCGCGCTACCGTGTGCCGGCGGCGCGGCGTTCTCTGTTGTGTCCAAAGCACCGGCAAATATCATATCCATAGATGCCTCAAAGAGAACGTATGTGCCGTAATTTTGAAACAGAAAAAAAACTGTACAGTGTTGGGTCGTATTGATTAAAGTTTTAGATTTTACTCTGCATGTAGAGATGTATTGATTACCGACGTTGCTCACCAAACAACCGTAACTAGTAGCGATCACAACGAAGCGGGTGAGGCGCCGGAGGGAAAACGAGCTGCAAAGGATGACCAAACGTCTTCGTGCACGCCGCGACTGGTGTGATTCGGTGCACCGTCGCAATCGAGCGCGGTAGACGCGATGCGCGCGGCGACGGAAGGTGTAGGGAAATCGTCGTCGTCCAAAGCGCGCTTTTTTGGGAACTCGGCGCACGCGGAGGAACGCTCGCGAGTTAACATGGCTTCGACTTCGTCATCCGAATCGTCAGTTTCGGAGTCGGATTGCGATTGCGAAGCGTTCGAGCGCGCTCGCGCCTGTTCTTTCGCGATCAAGGTCTCCGCGACGTCGCTTGGGGGTTCGGAATCCGATTCCGGTTCGGCGCCGTTCAAAAGTAAGTACTCGCGGTCCTCGGGATCGTCGCCCGCAAAGAACGAGTCGTACACCGCGAAAGGGTCCAAATCAAACACATCATCCTCTGCGTAAGCTTCGGATTTCACCAATCCCACGAACCCGTGGTCGCGGTAGATTCGAAACTTTTCCGCATCCTTAAACACCGAGAACGCCACGACGAGACGCTGAAATTGGGCGCACCACGACGACGCCTTGGTTATGTCGCTTCCCGGTTCAGACTCATATCGCGCGCGCGTCTCCGCGGGTTCGACGCTCGCGAGCGTGCGCACGACGACGTATTCGCCCTCTGACACGAGCGGTGGAGTGTTGTACTTCCGATCCCACTCGCGTCCAGGAATCGACCGACGCGACGTTTCCACGCAGCCGGCGCAAAAATCGCGTCCGCGGTCGCTCGCGTCGCGCGCGTGAAACCACCTATGGAACTGCAACACGCATTCACACGAGTCGCAGAATCCATTCATCGATGCCGTCGAGCCATAAACTCCGTGTATCTCCGCATCTCGCGAGGCGACGCGCGTCGGGTGCCGTTTCACGCTCCGCCGGTGGAACGCGGACCTCGCCCTCGACGCTCCCCCGGGTACGTCCCCATTCGCCCGTTTCACCACCCCTAACTCGCGATATAAATCAAACTCCGATTCCCTTAACTCGTTCCACCCGCTCTCGCGCCAACGAATGACGTCGTCGTCGTCCTCCTCCTCCTCGTCGTCGTCGTCGTCGTCGTCCCTCGCGCTCGCGCTCGCGTTCGCGTTCGCGTTCGCGCGCTCGAGCTCGAGCGTCGCCCTCCTCCTCCTCATCGTCCTCGCGTCCGGTTCGTCGTTTTCGATGTCGTCCGAGTCGTCGTGCGAGGCGTCGTGCGAGCGCGCGTGCGGCATCGCGGTGATGACGTACAGTGACGACGATCGATCGATCGATCGATCGATCGATCGATCGACGATGAGTGATGTGACGAGTGCACGAATGCGCGCGCGCGCGCGTGGAGTGATGGAATGATGAACGACCGATCGTCACATCGATCGTCGCGAGAGCGATCGAACTTGGAACACACGGACGGACGATTGACACATCGCCGACGCGATGGCGCGCGCGAATGAACGCGCGGACGGGGAAATGACGGCGACGCAGACGTTTGAGTTATCGAGCGAACGAGAGTTACGCGTGGAGGTGGCGTCGAACGGGCGAGGCGTCGGGAGACGCGCGGACGCGGACGCGAACGCGAACGCGAACGCGGACGCGGACGCGACGACGACGTGCGATGCGACGATGACTTTAATCAGTGGAACCGCGGAGGTGTTTGGGAGCGAACTCGCGAAAGGACAGAAAGTGCGATTGCGCGCGGGAAGAAAACTCGCGGTGTTCACCTATCACGGCTGCGTGGTGGAGATCACGGGGGCGATCGAGGTGGCGTACGTCGCGAGCGACACGCCGATGGTGTCGTACGCAAACGCGCACGGGATAATGCACGCGAAGAGATGCGAGGCGATGAAAACGTTCAGGGAAGGACCGAGAGTGATGTGCGTTGGACCGACGGATGTGGGGAAGTCAACGGTGTGCGCGATTTTGAGCAACTACGCGGTTCGAGCGGGACACGCGCCGCTGTACGTGGACTTAGATTTAGGACAAGGCGCGATCACGGTTCCGGGAACGGTGAGTGCGGCTCCGATCGAGTCGCAGATCGATATCGAAGAAGGTATTCCTCTGGAGATGCCTCTGGTCTACTACTACGGCGATTTAACGGTGAACAACCCGGAATATTACAAGAACGTCGTCGAACGACTGGGGAACGTGCTCGATAAACGAAGCGAGGCGAACGACGAAGCGCGAGCGGCGGGGTGCATCGTCAACACCATGGGGTGGATCGATGGATTGGGTTTAGAGCTCTTGCTCCACGCTCGCGAGGCGCTGAAGATTGACCACGTGTTCGTCATCGGACAAGAGCGGTTGTTCGGGCAGTTGCAGCAAAAGCTCGCCGGGACGGAGTGCCAGGTGTTTCGATTCCAAAAGAGCGGCGGCGTCGTCGAGCGCACGCCCGAGTATCGTCGAGCGTCGCGCGAACGCATGTTCAAAGAGTACTTTTACGGTCCGATGGGTGATTTCGCGCCGGCGTCGCAGACGGCGTATTTCTCAGCCATCAGTTTGTATAGGATCGGAGGTGGACCTCGCGCGCCGTCGTCTGCGCTTCCCATCGGTCAGCAGCCGAGCACGGATCCTATGCGCGTCGCCCCGGTGGTACCATCGACGTCGCTCTTGCACTCTGTTCTAGCCGTGAGTCATGGGAAGACGCAGAGCGAGTTGCTGTCATCAAACGTCGCTGGGTTCATTTACATCACCGAAGTGGACATGGTGGCGAAAAAATTTACGTACGTGTCACCGTGCCCGGGCGATCTACCCTCGAGCGTATTGCTCGTGGGTAACCTCAAATGGCTCGGCGACGCCGCTTAACACCCGTTCGCGCCGCTGTTGGATGATTTCAATCTTTCCACGAGCGTATTGCTCGTGGGTAGCCTCAAATGGCTCGGCGACGCCACTTAACACCCGTTCGCGCCGCTTTTGGATGAGTTGCTAGCAAATTTATGTAATGAAGGAGCTCAAGTCAGCGAAGAAGCGAGGCGTCGTCGCTCGACGGCTGGAAGGCGACGTTCGTTCGCGCGTCGTCTTTTTCGACCGCCACTCCTCGCCTCATGGCGATCGATACCAGCGACGATGACGACATCATCGACAACGATGATGAAAATGTCTTCGCGAATGATGGATACGTCGAACCTACGATGGCGGACGACGAAGCGTTTCGTTGGCGTCCCGCCTCCGCGCCGCGCTCGCTCGTCCCCGCGGCGTTGCGCCCGAACTCACAAAGCGCATCGAACGACGGCGCGTACGCCATCGCGATCGCGTCTTCGCACGACGGTACGCGAGTTGGCGTCGTTACCACGGCGAATAAAGTTCGGGTGTACGAAAGAGACGCTCAAGGAGGGACGAAGGATGGGTTCTTCGCGGAGGTTGGCGTCGCGAGCGCCAACGACTGCGCGTTCGCGTCGAGCGCGGACCCACACGCGATGGCGGTGGCGTGCGGCGACGGCGCGTGTCGAATGTACGACACCCGCATGCGACTGTCCACCTCGGTGGCGAGCGTTCGAGCGCCATTCAACGCGCAAGAGGTGGAGTCGTGCGCGCTCGGGGGTGGCTCGAGCGACGTTATTCTCGCCCTCTCCGTGGGACCGCACGTGGCATTTTACGATCGACGTCTCGCGTCCGCGGCGCCGTTCACGGTGTTTCAAGACGCGCATTCTGAAGTTGTCACCCGAGTGAGGTTCCATCCCGAACGTCGATCGAACTTGTACACGTCGAGCGTCGACGGTTTAGTGTGTGCGTTTGACTGCGGCAAAGCGAACGCGCTCAACGACGAAGACGCGTTGATTTCAATCATGTCCACCGGGGCGGCGGTGAACAACATCGGGTTCTGTCGCTCAGGGGCGAGCGCTGGGAACGACCGCGATGCGGTTTGGTGCACGACGGGGATCGAGGAGGTTCACATTTTTGTCGCTGGCGGGGAAGCTCGACGCGTGGGCGTGCCGCTCGCGCACATCGTGAACGCGCGAGAGCGAGCGCAATCGATCTGTGGGGCGCACGCGCCTGATTTTGCTACTCAGGTGGATTATGTGATCGGTATCCACGACGGTGTGGCGCCTGGGGAGCTGTACTTGAGCGCAGGCACGCAGAGTGGAGCCGTCGGAGTGTTTCCGCTCGTACAAGGCGCGGCGGCTTCGGCGGGTACGCCCGATTTCGTCACCTTGGGCGAGCCTGTGGCGATTTTGCGAAACGGACATCGCGATATTGTTCGCGCGATGTACTGGGATGCTAACGCCGCGATGCCCGAGGCTGCGCGTGTGCCGCTGACGTGCGGCGAGGATTCGCTCGTGTGCTCGTGGCGTCCGGGCGAGGATAACGATGTCCCGCCTGTCGATCGTACGAGACCTCCTGGGCGGCGCCATTCGCCGTATTGATAGATGATTCTTAATATATGAAGTGAAACGGCGGCTTAAAAAATCGAATCACTACTGTAATAGCGGCGGTACGTTTCGCGCAATAAAAAGTACCTTGCCGACGGCGGCGAGTGAACGCGGCGGCGATCTCGTCAAAGCTCTTATTGGTTAGCGAAATCGATGCCCTTTTTGATGCTGCCCTTGAGCTCGTCTTTAAGCTTGGCCAACCACTCAGCTTCGTACGGCGTGATGTCGCCGATGGGCATGATCTCCTCGGCGCCCTTCGGGCCGAGTCTTACTTTGGTGGAAAAGAACGGAAGTTCGGTGACGTTGGACGCGACGAAGGTGCATTCGTACACATCCGGCTCGCCGCTCATCCCGCGCAAGCACGCTTCCGCCATACGAGCGGCCGCGTAAGCCATGGAAAGCGTCGCGCTACCCGCACCCGCCTTGGCGTCGACAACCTCCGTGCCCGCGTTTTGGATGCGCACCGTGAGCGCTTCGAGTTCAGCCGCAGTGAACTCCACCTTTGGGTACGTTTGGCTCAACAGAGGCAAAATAGTGATACCGGCATGGCCTCCGATGACGGGAACGTCGACATCGTTGATGTCCAACCCTTTGGCCGCGGCGACGAAAGTGTTCGCGCGTACGATGTCGAGCGTCGTGACGCCAAAAATCTTCTTCGGGTCGTAGCAACCTGCTTTTTTCAGGACCTCAGCAAAGATCGGCACCGTGGAGTTCACCGGGTTGGAGATGATGTTGATCATCGCTTTGGGGCAGTTCTTCGCGCACGCTTCAGCCAAGTTTTTCACGATGCCCGCATTGATCGCGAACAAATCGTCGCGTGTCATCCCGGGCTTTCTCGGCACACCCGCCGGAATGATCACCAAATCGCACCCTTTCAACGCCGATGCGAGTTGTTCATCCCCTTCGAACCCGCGCACTTGGCACGTCGTGTTCGTGTGGGACAAATCCGTCGCAACCCCGATCGTCCCTCGCAAATCGTACAACCTCAAATCCGAAATCAGCGGATTCATCTTCAACAGCATGCTCAAAGGTTGGCCGATCCCACCGCCCGCGCCTAAAACTGCGACTTTATATTCGCTCGTCACGCGAGCGATCGCGCGCGACCGCGATCGCGTCGTCGTCGCGCACGTCGCTCGCAGATCCCGTCGCGATCGCGCGGTGGCGAAATCGCTTCGCAGCGCCGCCGCGCGCGACGACGTCACGGTTGACATTCGAGACGAACGAGCGATAGACGCGGGCGCGTGGAGTTGACGCGTCGACGGCGTGTGGCGTGCGCTTAGGCGAGCGCGCGCGTGCGTGCGTGTGAGGACGACGGGCGTGAAAACGATCGCGCGCGTGCGCGAGCGAGCGCCAAGCTGGCGCGAGATATTTCCTCGCCGCCGCCGAACACGATGGAGTTCGAAGGATGATTGAATAGAGGTCTAAATATCGTAGTACAGACCAAATGACCGAGTGTGAGATAAAAAACAAACGGTTGACCGCGCGCGTCGAGCGAAGTCGAGCGAGAACTGGTGGCGCTGGGGGTCGTTTGCCTCATTTCTGGCAGATCTGGGACAACCGCCCTGTCGCCGAGAGGCACGACGCGCCTCGACGCGCTAAACGACGACGCACGCGTGCGCGAAAGGTCAAAATGAGCGTAATATTACTTTTATGACCGTCGTATTACATCGCGCGAGGTTGTGCGCG
>Ga0222712_10003561_pt1 | contig 16868 bp, 38 predicted proteins | sample C33_657DmetaG_FD_165043 | JGI IMG/M metagenome (GOLD analysis project Ga0222712, IMG submission 165043) | Estuarine water microbial communities from San Francisco Bay, California, United States - C33_657D | ecosystem: Environmental > Aquatic > Marine > Unclassified | place: USA: California...
GAAAGGATCAAACAAATGGCAACAAAGCGTGAATATCTAAAGTCACAAGGAATTACTGTAGGAAAGCGTGGTCGCTTCTCAGCTGCCGCTGTAAAGGCTATTGCGGATGCTCAGACCAATGGCATCACATTTGAGGCAGAAAAGCCACAGCCAAAGAAGTAAGCTGTCCAGTAGGTGGACGATAGGGGGCTGGCCAAGTGTCAGCCCCTTATGATATAATCGTTAAACAACTCTATATAGGAAAGGCGGACTATGCAAAGCAAAGAACATAAAATCGGAGAACTTCTGGCTAACTCAGTAGAAGACCACTTCTTCAACCCTGCCGCTTTAGGCAGGTACCTAGCAGACCAACCTATCTACACGGTAGACCGTGTCATGGAGGTCGTTGCCTGGATTATAGAAAAGCAGGCGGAACGGTACAGACGAGAAGTTGCCAATAACGGAACTATCTCTGAAGGACTAATCATTGCTAATATGCTAGATAAGATGATTGACAAGATAAAGGTATCTAATGACCTCAAGTCAGTCAAATTACCTATCACACCAAAAGAGCGGGAACAATTTGTAAAGTCCCTCCCTGAAACACAAGAACAAAAATACAGATACTCTTGGCTCCATGAAACAAACAATGGATCCAATGCAACAATAAATGTAACACCAGTTATCTAATAAATCTAATATAACATACCAGGGCATATATGTCCGATTTGTACACTATGTACATTTTGGATGTATATGCCCTATTTGTATGTATTGACATATGGGCCAAATTTCCCTTTTACGACAAGCTATAAAAAATCCCTGAAAATCTCAGAATATGAGATATAAATGTATATTAATCTAAACAAACATATATAGAATATAACAGAATGTGATCTGAATCTGTCAAAATTGTGGGCCAATTTCTCCGTTTACGGAGCATAAAAATATGCCCCTGAAGCCTTGACAATATGGGCCGAATATGCTATTTACGGGGCTATAGACAAAATCCCTCAAATATGGTAGGACATGGGCTCCAATGTGGAGCAAAATGGATTACGGTGGAGTAAAGTGGGGTGCTCAATTACATGTATATCTAACTATATAAACATTAGTAGTAATTGACAAAGAATTAGTAGTATTTATTTCCTAACATACTCTCTAGAATATGCCAAATAAGGCTCTAGGAGGCTATTAGAGACATGTTTATGGGCGGGGGGAATCTAGGATATGGAGACAAATTGGATCTGATTCTAGCAATTTAGCATGGCTATTCATGCATGATGCTAGAGTTCATCCAGATCTCTCCATCATTATTGATCGAATATCTCAGCAGCATTGTCTTGTGACATTTCAGACATTGTGGTAAAAAGTCTAACTCTCTACTTAGCTCTATATTCATCTCTGACTTGTCATACTTACATAGGAAGTTATAGGTGAATATTGGGTCTATCTCGCCTTCCCGCCCCATTATCGTATTGGGTTGATAAATGGCGTAATTGGACCTTTATAATCTTCATCATCCCATTTGCCTGTGGCGAAGCCAACAGCTAATTCTGGATCCTTGTCCACCTCTTCTTCAAAATCTAACCATGCTTCTAAATTATCTAATATACCCATCATTCTTCCCCGTCCTTTTCTTGAACCTTTGTACATTTGCCATTGCCATTTCGATCACATCTTGGAAATAATCCTGATCCATCACACTTACATACCATACTCATAATATGTCTCCTTATTTAAATAGAGATAATTGTTCTATATTCTTAGTCAACTGCTTTCCTAATAATATGTCGACAATTTCATGAAACTTATCAAACTCACATACATTTCTACCAAAGTTGGCAAATCGTGTACATATAACTATATTCTCTTTTGTGTAGTCTCCATGTACATCTATCTTATCAATGGATGGAGCAAGTGGATGTTTAGGCATCCAATCTGGATGATCCTTATAGAGTAGAGTTATATCTAGAGGGATATCAAACCAATAACATTTCCCGCCCTGTTTATCCCAGATCTCCGCCAACTCTTCTGGGGTTACATATATTTTAGCAGGGATCCATTCCTGAGAGGATGGACCTGATGCTCCACCTACTGAGGATCCAGTCTTCTCCATCCGCCTCTTATTCGTGGAGGAATTAATGACTGTCCAATTACCCTCAGCATCCTGGCGTACACCATTCGATAGAATTGTAGACCAGAGCTTATTAAAGTGATTTCTGGCCATCAGCCTCTCTTAACCACTGATCTTCCCATAGACCCATCAATGATTTATTTCCAATATCATCAAAGTAGTAACGCTTAGCGTTACTATTGTAAGTCCAACCATACCATCTGTCTCCCTCAGACCATGTTAGGTTAGTTGGATTTTCTCTTTCATGCTCCCACATAGCTCTATCTACAGACTGATATAACCTTACCTCATCAAAGATTGCTTCTCTTAGTGGATCCCATCTAAATATACGATTAACTAACCAATTGATCATATGCCGTTTTCCTCCATATACTTTAGACGCTCTTCATACTTTTCCCAGTATGGTTTTCCATCTTTATCATAATCATTCCAGGCTTCTCCGCTCATATCAATATCCTTTAGCATCTCTTCTATAGCTAATTTAAGACGCATTGATCGGTCACGATCATCTCCGACACTAGTCATTTCTGTCATATGCTTCTCTCTTCCGCCGCACTTTTCGCTTCACTATTCGTGGTCTATATCTTCTTCAATATCGAATAAATCATAGTCAATATCTTTTAGTTGAGTAAGAGTATTGTATACTACATAGGATATAGCAGCAAGGGCTAGGCCTAGTGATAGTAATGTAATTGTTTTCTTATTCATAGCGGTATCTCGTTTACCTTTTCTTTAGACCAGTGTATGTATGATCTAATATATACAATGGCATACGCCAATGCACTAAATATAAATCCATATTGATCGGTTATTAGAGCATAGGTAATCCATAAAGCTTCATTAAATAGTAATACTAGCCAGCCCCAAATTGTCTTTCTTCCGACAAAATATATGCCAGCCACACCTATTACAGCTAATACCCACGACCACATTTTTATTCCTCAAACGATACTTGTGTAGAGGGAAGGAGATTATTGTATCTACGTTCCCATGTTTCTGCTCTTAGTTCTGCTTCTATAATTCTAGCCTCTAGTTCATCTATATTAGATCTATCTAATATACTATTAGCCTGCTCTTTTCCCATCCATCTTCCCACTAAAAAAGATAGTACAACAAAAAATAGTTCTAGCATATCCGCCTCTTTCTCTATTGCTTAATTATATAGGAAGGTCCAGGGTTTTGTCAATAGCATCATCTATTGTTTTATCATGTTCTTTATTGCAATAACCACATTCTTTACACATATTTCTCCAATAAAGATCCCCGCCAGCCCTAAGAGTAGGGCTTAGCGGGGAATATTTAATTAAACTTTCTTCGGTCTGGTTTTCTTTTGACCTATTGTGGTCTCTCTACGAATACCATGTTTATTTCTATCGATCTTTGTTGCTGGTCTTGGACCATTAACTCCAGATCTAAATTTACCTTGTGAAGGATTTTTTCTTGCTGCTTCTTGCGAAGTTACTGCGCCAGATGGTTGAGTATTTGGCGGAGTTGCCATACCTGTTCCGTTATCACTCACCAGATATAAAGCTTTCTCTCTGTGATGCAGTTGCAGTCATGTTTAGTGTTAGACCTGCTTCTCCATCTCTTGAAACATCAAGGATGCCTCCAGGAATATTTACAATTCCTGCTTCGCTACCAACTGATTCGCAACCACATTCAACGCACATATTACTTACCGCCGTTGCCAAGTCCTGCGCCATCTTGTGATGACTTATCTGTTGCTGGGAAAGCTGCTGCTGGTGCTTCTGTATATGACTCTGGTGCCCATACTGGTGCATCATTTACCTTTGGTGCTGTAAAACCGTTTAGATCTTTTCCGTCCATTTTATTACTCCTATAGGGTTGTATTTAGATGGGTCTAGAATGCCATCTATCCTACTATTATATCATTTCTTATATTTCTCGTGCCAACATGAATCACAAATCGTTATATACCTTGATTCTGTACTAGTTAAACGGGTTGCAGGGTTAGTACAACCTTGTATTTCACATGACTCTTCTAATGACATTACTTCTTCTTTGTGGTCTTCTTAGGAGCGGTTTTCTTAGCTGGGGCAGTCTTCTTGACTGGAGCCTTCTTCTTTGCCACTGGCTTCTTGGCCGCTGGCTTCTTGGCTGTTGCCATACCTGATTCCTTCTTTCCTGATTCCTCGCCAACAATTGCTTTTACCTGTTGTTCAAGTAACCATAGTCTTAATTTGTTAAACATTTATTTCCTATCTATTTTGTAAGTAATGTAATCTATTACTTGGCTGGGTGTCCATTCATTTGGAAACTCAAATTTTTTTATTTGATCTATAATCTCTTTTTTATATTTTTTTTCAAAATATTCTTCTAGTTTATAAAGATCATTATCTTTCATAAATATATTCTACCATTTATATGTCAATGGGGCAAGGTTTCCCCTGCCCCACGAACAATAGTTGGACTACTTAATCCAATTAACTCTTAGCTTAGGGAACTTAGCATTCCACTTCTTAGCCAATGCGTTAAATGTAGTCTTTAGATCTGCAATGGTCTTCTTTAGGGCATCATTCTCTGCCTTTAAAGTTGCTGTTGCTGAATCTGATGCTGCCTTAGCGTCAGCCAAAGCCTTCGCTGCTGCTACTGCATCTGCTGCACGTGCTGCCTTCTCTGCTGCAAGTTGTGCTGTCAGAGAAGCAAGTTCTCCTGCAAGGTCACGGACTGCGATTGAAGCGCTTACAGAACCAACTGGTGTTGAAAGACCAGTAACCGCTGAAGCAACTGTTGCATATGCAACTACAGTTACAACTCCAGATGCTGGAACAAGAATAGTCTGTTCCTTTGTACCTAGCGTTGCTGTTGCTGTATCTGTTGTTAGAGCAGTTGATGTTGCTGCGCCAGCATTTGAAACCAATGTATTAATTGTGGCTCCACCTTTTAGATTTCCAAATACATCGTATCCAGAAACCTTAATTACCTGTGATGTACCTGCTGCTGCTGTTGCAGGAGCGGTTAGGGTAATTGAGTTCAAGGCACCTGCGGTACCTTGTACGTAGTAAACTGTTGTAGTTCCAGCACGAGTAATCGATACTGATCCTACTGCTGTACTTTTAGTATATACATAAAAGTCTGCTGCTGTTCCAGTTCCAGTTGCAATTGAAAGTGTTGATGTTCCATTTGAAGCTGTTACTGGTGCTGTTGATGTTGCAAGAGCAGGAACAATTGTTGCATTTACTGCAACTGCTGTTACTACTGTTCCAGTGTCAACACTTGTTACAGCAATCTTCAACGCATCTGCTGCGTCGATGCTGTTATCTGCTGGCACTGGTAGTGATACAGGTGTTGTTACAACTGTTCCACCCGTTGCTGCAGATCCCGCCACTGTTAGTGTGACAGTTCCAGCATTGGCGTTAGCCGCTGGCGATACAAGCATTGTGCTAGTCAGGGCTGCAGCGATGATTAGCGATACTTTCTTAAATGAGTTCATTTAATTTATTCTCCTTAATTTTTCCACCTCTAGATGAGCGTGGAATTCTAGTCTATGTATGAGTTCCGCCATTGGGACGGAGAGTGATTATTCTCTATTTCTTTTTTCATATCAATGTCTTCATACATTCGAACAATATGAATGCAGGGATCTTGGCCTTCGCCAAATTCTACATCTTCTTGCTCAGACATTGGTAGTCCGTCATGTGTATAACATACAGGAGGTCCGCACCAACCTTTTTTAATTCCGTAGGTCATCCATTCGTCGTAACTTAAAGCCATTCCGCCAACTCCTTTAAGAGCATGTGCTTGGGTTTTGCGCCAATCACAGTATGGACTGGATTTCCATCTACAAATAATACCATAGTTGGTATTGAATGTACAGAGTATTCTTGAGTTTTCTTTTGATTCTCATCAATATTTAACTTTCCAACCAACAGTCCAGTTTCAGTTGAGAGTTCTTCTAGTATTGGAGCTACCTTTCTGCAAGGCCCGCACCATTCGGCCCAGAAATCTATTAAAATTGTTTTATTTTCTTTAATTGCCTGATCGAAGGTATCGTCGCTGACTATCACTTTGACTCCACATGGGTTGGCCAATAGTAACTGCATGCCTCGCAACATGTGTATCCTAGTTCACGATAGTCTGAGTACTCATTGTAAAAATAGTAAGACTCTGGATCCTTCTCAAATAACCGACCTTTATGGGTGTAGTGAAGTTTGTCATCTCCTAGCCACCACGGTCTATCTGATTCTAGCATCATAAAATGTTCCTGATAAATATCGTCAAATGTTTGTCTAGTACTATTTTTATAACCACGCATAATTATTTCTTTAATAATTGCTTCGTTGTATGTGAATAGCCAGTCTTCGTGGCCATACCACATTTTTACTGCTGGATGATTTTTCCAAGCACCTGAACTATAAAGTCCAGCTAATGATTTTAGAACTTGTAGGTTCTCAACACTTTGTTTGATTAGACGTTTACGATCTAAATGCTTTGCCGTTTCGGCAAAGTCCGCCTCTGGTAAGAATGTTTGCATGATACCTATTCTACTAAATAATGTGGGGTAGGTCAACCCCTACCCCATCAAAATTATTCTGATTTATTTTTTAATTCCTCGGCAGCCTCATTAAATCTATTCATAAACATTTGAATAATAAAATAGGTTGCTTCTGTTGCATTTTTATTTAATACTGCAAGCGCTTCTTCGCCACGCTGGTCTTCTGGAAGTCCATTAGCCCATCTTTGAAATAAAGCTTTTGCAACATCTGACATAATTTCTTCAAGAACTGTCATTTTATTTGACATATTTTCATCCATTTATTGCTCCTTGTATATTAATAACACGACTAGTTTTTACCCTAGAGTTATTTGCAGATTTAGAAGTCTTTACTAATAAATCATAAATTTCATTATACTTTAAATTAGGTTTTAATGAAGAAAGCATAACCCATCCAGCCGCAGATCTTGCAGAAGAAATAGAGGTTCCCTTTAGTTTACTCTGCTTTCCGTTTAAAGTCATTTCAATAAACCCATCGTCAAAAAAATCTGTTAGAGAATTATCATTATTACTAAATGATGCAACAACTGATTTTTCTGTAGGAAAACCCTTATCTAAAACTTCCGTTGCTCCAACGGCAATTGCTGCTGGAATACATGCTGGAAAATCAATTTTTGATGGGTTAAATCCATTACCTGTTGGGAAAAAAATAGGCAATCCTTGAGAGGATAAATTGTTTATTGATAACTCAAGTTCTGGCACTTTAGGGCAGTAGTTTGGACCAGACAGTAGCTTGCTATGACCTTGTGACATATTTACCGCTTTAATATTAAATTTATCTTTATTGTTAATAATCCAATTAATTGCATTGATTACAACGTCTGTTCCAGTAATTCCACGGGTTCCGTCTGCCTTATACTCAACAATTCTAATAAAAACAATATTCATGTTTGAATTTGAAGTAATAGCAGAATTAGTTATAACTGTTCCATGATCAAATCCAAGTCCTGGAAGGTACTTGTTGCTATAAAGAACATTGTTTGGAACTAATGCCGCTCCTGGGCCTTCCATATAATTTTTACCATTAGCACAATTATTAACAGATACTGCAAGTATACAAACTTCGTGTACTACCTTGCCGTTAAAAATTGGATCGTTTGAATTAATAGCAGTATCGATAACTGCTAGGGTAGGTACTGAACCAACTGTGCGGTTCTTGAGATTTGCTTGTGCAGTTACTGGAACTGCTAGTAGTACGGCTACTAAAGCCGCTGTTATTTTTTTATTCATATACTAATAATACTAAATAGCACTAATACTGTCAATAGGTATTATTTATCTTTATTTAGTTTAGTATTGTACCATTTGCCAGCGTCCATTTCTGGACCTGCTATTTTATTTTCTTGCAATAATATATCAATAGCCCTGCTTACATATTCAATCTGAAATTGCATTCTAAGCATTTCCATTTCAAGCAGTCTTATTCTTTCTGACTTTCTCACTCTGTTATCTCTCTGTCTAGGGGAGTGGGGGCAGTTAATAAAGCTCCACACTCAGTGCACTGCATATCTAAGAAATATGTTGCCAATTCATAATTGTCAAACATTGCTCTTATATAAAAATGTTGTGATCCGCATACACAGGCATGTGTCGGGGTTCCACGAAGATCTATTGGATTAAACTTTGATTCTTGCATCTCTTGTCTGGCTTCTTCAACATCATTTTTGTTAAATACGAGAACGTCGTACCTATTAAAAAATTCTCTTATAACCCCAATACCTATTAGGCCTACTAGGGTTGCTGCTAAACGATTAACCCATTTCATAAATCTATTATACTCTAGACTTCTATAATTGTAAAGGGAGGTCTAACTGACATATTAAACTTTGTAGCCGCCTCTAAAGCCATTCTAACACGCTTGCGGGGGGTTTTAATCTGTGCTGTAGAGAATAAAGATCCAAGGGCAAGCTCCTGTCCTGCGCCTTCTGCCATATACTGAACATCTGCTTCTCCTATATGAAAGTCAGAATCCATTGTAAAAATTCTACCTGCACCCTGAACTGCAACTATAAATATTCCGCCTTCATCTCCATCTTCGGTGCCAGGATTTTGATTACCATAGCCATTTTCTTTAAAAGCTTCTTTTACTGACTCAACAAATTTGGTACGCAAAAATTTATCTAAATTTCTATAACCAGTAGTAGGTTTATAAACTGGTGGAGTCCAACTGTATTGAAGTATCTGACCCATTCTAAATGAATCTACAAACCCTATTCCAAATTGTCCAACTCTAAAAACTTTTGGATCTGTGCGTTGAAATATTAAACCAGATTTATCGTCTGAGGCAGCGGCATCTCCACCAAGGAAAACCTTGTTTTCATTAATTAGGGCTACTATACAGGTCATATTGACTAGTATACTATTTTTAAAATTCTCTGTCCAGTCCCTGCATATCTTCTATATGATGGTCTATAAATGACAATTTAATCAGGGTTTCCTCAAGCTCCGCCTTCACCCCTATGAGTTCTTGAATGGCATTATAGTATTTATCTTTCCACTCAGTCAATTCACGCTCAATTTTATATAATTCAATTTTTAGATCTTTAACCTCTAATTTAAGGTGATCCTGCTCACGCTCATGTTGACGAACTTTTTCTCTTTTATTTTCTTTTAGTCCAGCAATAATAGCAGTTCCCATGCCAGACAAAACTGCTGCGGAAATAGCTATTACGATAGAGGTATAATCCATGTTCATTATATAACTAATTATACCCTGATTTAAACCTAAACTAACAACTCCGAAGCAGTAATTTCATTGCCAATATAGCGTCTTTTAATAATAAACTCTTTAACATAATCTGGACCTTGTGATCTTCCTGCTAAAATTACTACCCAGCGTGGTTCTAGTTTAGCAGAAATGCAGCTTTCGCAAATAAACAAGTTGATTGGAAGAAGAGAAGACTTCTTTACGTCTAATTTATTTTTAGATTTGTTGCAACTATAACATAAAATTTTTTCCATTAATTTGATTCCTCAATATGCTTAAATACTATTTCGTCTACTATAGTAAATTCATCATTTTCCATAAGTTCGCTGTACTCTACCCCGTCTTTTGTATATTTAACAACTGATGCGTATGCACCAAGTTTTTCGACTGTACCATGAGAATCTTCTCCATGGATATAAACAATGTGCGTAACATCATAGTACTCTTTCACTAGGCTTGCCCTCCAACTCGCATCTTACTCCATATGACTCAAGCAGGCGCTTGATTTTTGTTACATAATCAATAACCATTTCTTTTTTAACTCCGTCAAACTGTAAAAAATTATCTTCATATAGTCTTAATGCTAAGAAGTCTGGATACATTACTATATCCATTAGAAGCATTGAGGGCTTCTTGACTTGATGTACTGCCTTTTTCATTTCTTCTGTATAGAAAACTGGTTTGTTTGGCTCACCAGTCCATTGGTTAATTCCATACTTAAAATGATCTTTATCTTTATTAATAAACATTTTTCTTTTTCAGCTTCTTCCAAATTTCAGGATCTTTATGTAGATTTTTAGATTTATCTATAGATCCAGAACTTAAATAAACTCCACCCCAAACACCGTACTCATTATTGTCTACACCAGACTCATAACACATTTGCATTACTGGACAACTTAAACACATCTCATCAATATTTTTTGCAATATTAGAATCTGCTTCATACTTTTCATAAAATAAATTTGTGTCCATGCCTCTACATATTGCAAGGTGGAACCAATCTAAATCGTCTTTGTCTATGCCTAAATTATTTAAAATGCTTGACATACTTTGTGGGCAACTTCCATATTCCATTGTTGGCAACTGCAATTCGCTCTGCTGTTCCCCAGGAGTTCTCTCTGAACATCCCTTTTATGTTAGTAAATCCACTGCTGTCTTTTTTCCAAATTATGAGATCATAATTATCCCAGTATGGAGTTATGTTCTTAGCCTTTTTAATAAAGACCTCGACACCCAGTTCTGTTAAATTTAACATTGTTTCCTAAACATAAACCGCAGCATCCCACTGATATATATTATACAGTAAAATCTGCGGCTATGTCAATACTTATTTAAGAAAAGTTCCACCCCATATGGACTTTTTAACTTTAGGCTCTTCCTGCTCTTCTTCATCATATGACTTTTTAACAGGCACACAATTTGGTACCATTCTGCCATTTTTTTCTTTCATGCCTCTTTGAGTATATCCTGACCAACAGGCCTTTTCCATATTGTCCCATTTATCTTCATCTTCATTATCTGATTCATAAGATTTGCTCATTTCTTCTGAGCATTTAGAACATTTATCGCAAGATACTCCCTCTGCTTTACAGGTTTCGCAACCACAATTTTCGTATGCTTTTTCAACTGAAATAGCTCTTTCAATTCCAGCATCTTCTGGATCTCCTGGTTCTGGCATATCTTCTTCCTCTTCTTCTGGAGTTTCAATCATTCCTTCAATTGCCTCCATTAGGTGCTCAATTACCATTCCCAACTGTTCCTTTGTAACTTCTGGACGAAGTGCTTTTTTAATGTCTTCATCATCATCAATTTCAATAACTGTATCAATTGGATTTACTGCTTCTTCAAGTATATCTTTAATTTCATCAATAATTTCTTCTGTCATAAGAGACTTCTTCATGCTCTTATTCTTTTCACGTTCTACAATTTTACGAGACCAAGAGAATCCTGCGTCTCCGCCCCATGCCAACCACATGATCTTTCCATTAGAAGGGTTCTCTGCATTATCCCAGTCTTTGCCCTTTTTATCTACTTCATGGCGTGAGAAGAATGAGTACATACGCTTGACAGTTGAGAGGCTTAAAGTCTCACCACGAGAAAGCTGCCCTGCACGAGTCCAGCCTACTGCAGTTCCAGCACCCTTTGCCTTACCCTGCTCTTTTAATTTAATAGCTCTACGTGCTGCTGATTGCATACCTGCTGTTGGTTTGTATCCTTCTGTTGCCATTTTATTTCTCCTTTACGCTAATTACTTTAACGTTTTTAATTTCATCATCTACGCCAAATATGTCGTTGGCATAATCTAAAGCATCACCTTCGTCAAAAGCTTCTACTTCTGCCTCTACTTCAAGTTTTACTTTATATGTATTCATTTATTTTCCACAGGTAGGGCATTTATCTGATTTAGATTTAGCTGGTGCTGATTTTGATGAAACAGCATTACCAAACTTAGGTCTGCCAAATCCCACTATTGAGATCATTTCGCCCTGCTTATTTTTTCTAAATGCACGAAGTTTCTTTGAAACCTGACCGCCATTTCTTTGGCTGCCCTTTTTATCTGGACTAGTATTGCCTTCAATACACCATACTGTTCCGTCTTCGTTATCTTTAATAACAATTCCTACGTGAGAAATTCTATCAACGCCATCTGAGGGAAAATCAAAATAGGCAATATCTCCTGGTTCTGGATCGGCAAGATCTCCGTCAATCCATGCGCCAGCCTTTTTAAATGCTTGTGCTCCACCTGGAGTGTACACAGTGTTTGGAACTTTTACTCCTGCTTCATTAGCACACCACATAACAAATGATCCGCACCAAGGCTGGAAGTTAGCTTTTGTAAAAGCACCGTACTTAGTTTCATTATCTTTAGGACCTTCAATTGTTCCTAATTCTGCTGTAGCAACTTCAATTAAACGTGCTGCCGTACCTTGTTCTGCCATGATTAATCCTTATCCCAATCAGTATCTACTGGTTGCACTTCTGGCATTGCGCCATCTGGCTTAGCTGCTAAACGTGCTGCAACTGCATCAATTTCTGCTTCAAGCTTTTTGTCTGCTTGTGTATTTTTAGCATCCATCTCTTTATTATCGAGTTGTGCTTTCATAATATCTTTAGCACCTGACTGACCAATTAGTAATCCAGCAAGTGTTCCTGTAATAAATGTTGCAACGGATCCAAGCACGTTAAAGAACATTTTATCATTCTCTGACTGCCCACCAATTGGTTGTGTTACAAACAATAGTCCGTATAAAATTCCTACCGCAGTAAGAAATAGAATTGAACCTAATGTAATTCCTAAAATAAATTTTAATCTAGCGTCCAGATCTTGTGGACTTAGTCTTTCTTTAGCCATTTGTTGTACCTGTTTCAGTAGTAGTAGTTGATACTTTACCAATTACGTCTTTAGTGCATGTACCAGATGCTTCACAGATTGGAGGATTGCATTCCGCCTTCTCCCAATTCGCAGGGTCTTGGCATGGGTATCTATACGTCCCTTGATATCCACAGCTAGTTAATGATAGCATTAATAGACCTGATAAAGCAATAGTAGTTATTCTCTTCATAACCCTATTATATCATTTATTCGTCTTTTTCTGCCCGCTCTCTAATTCCTATGGTTAGGAACCATAGTGCTACAGAGGCTAGAGTTACATAGCCCACTACTGTTTTAGCGCTTCCCTCTAATACTACCCAGGCTACAAAAAACCCTAGGAACGTGAAGTTTTCGCTAAGTACGGCTATTGCTCTTTTTTTCAACCAGTTCATAATTTACCCCCTTATTCTTAAAATTGCGCTGCCAAGTATTACTTGACCTACTAAAATTGCTGCTACTAAAACTTCTTTAGCTTTTTGTCGTTCTTGTGGAGACATATCGGCCCCAATATTTGCAAGGGCTTTTCCTAGCTCACATTTTTGCTCTTCAGTAAGTCCTTCTATAGCCTCTTCTGGATTAAAACATCCAGCAATTGCATTTACAAGTGCTGCTGGGCTTTCTAAAGTAAGTAGAGCAGAGGCAACTTCCGCTGTAATAACTACTGGGTTCCCATTTGCATCTTCTCTAACTTCAACTGGTATTTGTGGAGGAAGATCACGATACTCAATTCCTGCTGCTGCAATATCTGATGCAGTTACTGGCTCTCCTTCTGCTGCTTGAATTAATGCATCTGCAACTAATTCTTTTTCTGCAATAGTGAATGTTCCATCTGCCGTCAATGCCTCAGAAAGATTATTAACTTCAGAAGATGTTATTTCTCCGTCAGACATTAATGCATCTAGTACCGCTTCCGCATCTGATTCTGTCAGGTTTCCATCATTAATTAAATTTTCTACTACTGAAACAATTTCTTCTACAGTTAATGGTGGCTCCTCTGCAGGTGGTTCTTCTGCAGGTGGTTCTTCTGCAGGTGGTTCTTCTGCAGGTGGTTCCTCAGCAGGTGGTTCCTCAGCAGGAGGTTCTTCTGCAGGTGGTTCTTCTGCAGGTGGTTCCTCAGCAGGTGGTTCTTCTGCAGGTGGTTCCTCAGCAGGTGGTTCTTCTGCAGGAGGTTCTTCTGCAGGTGGTTCCTCAGCAGGTGGTTCTACAATTGGAGGAAGATCTATTATAACTGGTGGCTGTGCTGGAGGATTAGCAACTAAATTTGAACTTTGAGTAGATGGAATTGAAATTACTGTTTCTACATAATCACTTACAGGGCCAGACCAGTTTGCAACTCTTATCGTGTATGTTGCCCCTTCTTCAAGTCCAGTCAATTGTATTGATTCTGGTGCGCCATCGGTATTTAATGTTTGGCCAGCGTAAGGATTTTCAACATCTGGACTATTTGCAACTACCTGATAAAACCAAGTATTGGCTGTATAACCTGTTGGAAGTTCTGGTGCAACAATAACAGTTGTTCCTTCAACAATTGTTTCTGAAATAATTGGAGCTGGTGTAGGAATATTATTATTAATTGCAGCAGCCAATTCTTGAGCATTTGTATTTAATTGTGTCTGTAAATTTGTTTTTGTAGTAGAAGCTGTATTTATTGCATTGTTTAATGATGATATGTTAGATGCAAGTGTGGCATTTGCAGCATTATTTATTGTATTTTGAGCGACAACTGGAGACAGGCTTTGATTTAACTGTGTAATAGTTGCATTTGCTGCATCTACGGCTGCTTGTACAGAAGAGGTATTTGGATCTACATATGGAGTAAATGCTGAACCCTGACTTATTTGACCTGAAAATCCTGAACCAGTGTTAGTATCTGTTATTGGAATAATTGTTCCATTAGTAGTTTCTCTGTAATTAAATCTTGCCTGTGCTGGTATTGGACCAACAGCAGTTACGTTAGCCATCCAAGCACCATCTGTTGGATTTACATCAGCATTAAATCTTATTTGAACCATTTGTGTAGAAGCATCTTGTTGTGGATATGGGCGAACATCCCAAGCAATATCTAAACTTGTGCCCGTAGTTGAATATGTAATTCCAGTTCCTGTGCTCCAAGTTGTCCAATCCCAACCAGCAATAGATACTGAAGGAGCATTAGGAGTTTGATAATAAACCCAGCCCTCATCTACGCCAAATGTGATGGTGGCATTAGATCCTACATAAACATTGGTATAAAGAGTATTTCCCATTAGTAAATTAAATGGAAGATTCATTCTTATTCCAGCATCATCTACTCCAGCCAAGACGTTTGTGGTCGTTCCAATAGTGGCTTGTAAATTATTTACTGCTGTCTGAGCATTGTCGATAGCAATGTTTGCTTGAGTTAATTCTGTTTGAGCCGTTGATTGTGCTGCCACCGCAACCGTCCTTGCGGCTACCACTTCAGACACTGCTGTCTGAGCTGTTGAAGTATCAATATTATTTATTGCAGTTTGTGCTGTAGATACAGTATCTTTAGCATCTTGAACTACCTGTGAACTTTGATCTACTGGAGTAACAGTTAAATCTATTGCACTAATATTAGAAGTTGCTGTATCAACTGCTGCAACACTTGCTTGTGCCACGCTAACTAGTTGATTAATTTCAGATACTGAGCTTGAAGCTTCGACTCTCTCTGCTTGAGCAACAGCAATAGCGGCAGTTGCTGTATCAGTTGATGCTATGGCTTGTTGAACTTCTACCGTAGCAGTTGCCAGTGTTTCGTTGACTGCTTGTTGAGCAGGGCTTACAACTACTTGTTCTGAAGGCGCTGGAGGCTCTTCTGCATAAGAAGCTGTTGGTCCAAAAATAAAAAGCCAGCCTGCGACAAATAGGCTGGTTAGTAGGTATTTTGCCCTTCTAGTCAATTAGGTTTCTCCTAAGTAAAACAATACTTTTGTTTACTTAAGAATTATAACACAATGATCTTATTAAATTAAACTAGTTAACTACTTTGGATTATCTGTTTTGTAAAAGCCACTGCCTTTAAACTGAATACCAAATCCTCCGTAATGTCTTTGTAATCTCTTACCACATTCATTACATAAGTATATTGGCTCTACAGAAGTTATTGATCTTTCTTTAGGGACTATGCTATCTGGTGAACACTCACACTTGTACTCGTAAATAGGCATTACTTACCGCTCTTTTTTCTCTTTTCTGCTAAGGCTGCAAAATCTTTGACCTTAGTTTCTCCCATGTATCCCCACGCATAACCATCTTCAATCATCTGCTCATTAACTGACTTTGTATTGCCATCTAGATAAACCCATCCAAGTATTCTTCCATACTTTTCTGAGCTATCTGGTTTTTCTGTTTTTACTACAACATCTTTGGCATCTTTAAATTTAGACTTTAGATAATCCTTAGACTCAATTCCAAGACTTTTCTCAAACTTATCTGTTGTTCTAGATTCTGGCGTATCTATGCCAGCCAGTCTAAGTCTTTGTGAATAAGAGATGCTGAATCCTAAATCAATATCAACATCAATAGTATCTCCGTCCACTATCTTTGTTACCTGCTTAACTCTGTATTCAAACATAACTCTCCTTAAAATTTAATGAGCAGTTTCGGGACATGCTCAGGTCCATCCTTCGGGTAGCGACCCGAATAGTCTGCGACTCCCCAGTGACGGGGTGCAGATCTTTATTATACTATTTATTTGACCTTAATAGTCTTAGGCTTTTTCTCTTCTGGTAGAATGCGTACAATATCAATTTTAAGCATTCCATCCTTTAGTTCCGCAGCCTTTACTTCCATATACTCACCAAGAGCCCACTCACGAGTAAACTTACGGGCAGCAATTCCACGGTGGATAAACTTCGAATCGTTATCCTCTGTGCTTAATTCTCCCTTTACAGTAAGCTTGCCGTCTGCTGTTGATACATCAATATCTGTCTTACCAAATCCAGCGACTGCCAGTTCGACAACAAAGTTGTCTTCGTCTACCTTGATTACATTATATGGTGGATAGTTAGTTGCACTAGATACATTTTGAACATGATTCCATGTGTCTAGAGCCCTATCAAATCCAATAAAAAATGGGTCCTTGAAAAGGTCCCATGCGAAATGTGTTGTTACCATTTTATTCCTCCTTCAAGCGAATAAGTTAATTTGT
>Ga0222712_10003562_pt1 | contig 16861 bp, 9 predicted proteins | sample C33_657DmetaG_FD_165043 | JGI IMG/M metagenome (GOLD analysis project Ga0222712, IMG submission 165043) | Estuarine water microbial communities from San Francisco Bay, California, United States - C33_657D | ecosystem: Environmental > Aquatic > Marine > Unclassified | place: USA: California...
AGCTGTTCCAATTACTAACTTTTCAACTGTTAGAAGAGCAACACAGGATCAAGAAGGTATAGATCAGAGAACAATAAGAACAACAACAACAACTACTGTAAATCAGTTGCAACCAGGTGATACAACCCTAAACTTGCAGCCAGTTGGTGAATTTCTTACTGATTTTGGAATGAAGCCGTTTATTAGAGCTCAGCCATTGACCTTTGTTGCGGTTGGATTAAGACCTAATGCAACTCACTTTGTATTCTTTGACAAGGTTAATGTATCACAGTATTGTCGCCAAGCAACAGTAAGTAGTATCGAGACAATGGACTCACGTGGTATTCCGTATGAGCCAACAGCAAAATTCGTAGGTGCCACTGGTGCTACACTGACAACTGATGCAAACGGAACTTTGCTGGGTGTGTTTTACATACCAGAAGATACATTCTTTGTTGGTGAAAGATCATTATTAATTGGTGATAATAGTAATATTGATACTTTAGAAACAGCAGTATCTACTGCAGTTGTATCTTTTAACGCTTACAACTTCTACAAAGATTCTACCAACTTAACAGTTACGACAAAAAATCCAGGACCACTCACGAATGTTTCAAACACAACATCTAGCTTCTTAGATACCACTGAAACAAGAGTAACACCTAGATTACCACCTCCACCGGCACCACCGCGTATGGGATGCTGCTTTGTTGCTGGTACTAAAATTACAATGGCCGATCTTTCTATCAAAAACATTGAAGATGTTGAAATTGGAGATAGGTTGATTGGTAAAGATGGATTAGTAAACACAGTACTCAATTATGTGAGACCTGTCCTTGGTTCAAGAACTCTTATATCATTTAATGGTGGCATTCCATTCATGACTAACGATCATCCTGTATACATGAAAGATGGGACATGGAAATCGTTTGATCCAGAAGCAACAAAGAAGAGATATGTTAAACTGTCTGATTGGAACATTGGTAAATTGCAAGTTGGTGATATTATAGAAACAGTTGATGGTGCGGGATTCAAAATTAAATTAATGGGTGAGCATTCAGATAGTTCTGATCTGCAAGTATATAATTTCTCTTTGGACGGAAACCATACTTACATTGCTGAAGGTCTAGTTGTACACAATAAAGATCCTTTAGCTCAGACTTTCAACGTTAATAACAATGATGGTTCTGATGGTGTTTACATTACAAAAATAGATTTGTTTTTCAAACAAAAAGATCCTTCTTTGGGAGCTACAGTACACATAAGACAAACAGAAAACGGGTATCCAGCTCCTTTTGTTCTTGGTGAAAAATTTCTCAGAAATTCATCAATAAATGTAAGTACTAACGGATCAACTGCTACTACAGTTACCTTCGACACTCCAGTATTTTTGAAATCTGGAAGTGATTATTCCGTTGTTGTTATTCCAGAACAATACAGTCCAGAGTTTTTACTTTGGGTTGGAGAAACAGGTGTTCCCGATATAGCAAATACAGCATTAATATCAAATCAAAATTGGGGTGCTGGTGTTATGTTCTTGTCTTCAAACGACACAACATGGACTCCTTTCCAAGGTGAAGATATTAAATTTAAAGTATATGTTGCTAATTTTACAAAGACATCTGCAACTCTTGTATTAGAAAATGCTCCTTATGAATTCTTGAGTTTATCTAATAACTCTGGCACATTCACTCCTAGAGAAGAAGTAGCTCAAAAATCCAACACATATCTGTCTGGAACATTTACCAGTAATACAACCAGCGCTGTAGTAAACACCACTTCTTCTCAGACAAGTGCATTGACCGTTGGTGATTATGTATTAATAGTGGCTGCTAATACTCTTGTTGCTAAGTCAGGAACTGTTACGGTTGGAAGTACATCAATTACAAATGTTACTGGGACAAGTACAAATTTTGTTAATGATTACGATCCTGGTGATTATCTAATTATAAATGGTAATGTTCGCGAAGTTGTATCTATTGCTAATAGCACACAGTTAACATTGGATGCTCCTTTGAGTGCCTCAGTGTCAGCAAATGTTCATTCTGGTGTCACAGAGAAACTTCAAATATCTAGAGTTAACGCTGTCAATACAACCTCTGTTACTCTCAAAGATACACCTCTATATCAAATTGATGGAGGCACAACCTATTACGGTGCAGTACAGAAAGTTGTTAGAGCAACAATAGATGTTATCGAAGATAGTTCTTTAATCTTAAAAGACTCAAATGCTGCTAATTCTAGTTTCAAGTTTGAAGCTGGAAAGAGTATTGTTGGAGAAGAATCACAGGCAACAGCTACTATTACTACTGTGGATGATAGAACAGTAAACTTCTTAGAATCTCACATGAGATATATTGCTCCTCCTACTACATCTGTAACACAAATACAAAACATAGATACTTTGACTGGATCAGGTGCCAATAGTGTAATAATGGAAGGTGTTTCAAATAGCATTAAATATGAAGGTGAGATTAAATCTAGAAGTAATGAAATTGCTAGTGGATCTAAGTCATTGAAGGTATATGCAAATCTCAGCAGAGCAAATACTTTCAGCACTGTAGCCCCTATTGTTGATACTGTTCCTGTGAGTGCTGTGTTACTGAAAAATATCATTAATAATGATTATACAGATGAGACTACAAGATACGGTAATTCTCAAGTTAGATACATTTCTAAAAACGTCATATTAGCAGACGGTCTTGATGCAGAGGATATGAAAGTATACATCACTGCATACAAACCAACATCATCAAACATCCTTGTATATGCTAAGATACTTTCTAGTGATGATAACCAATCTTTTGATAATAGGGATTGGACTTTGCTTCAACAAGTAACAGAAGCTAATCTTTACAGTGATTCTTTGGATGAAAGCAATTATATTGAATATGAGTACGGGTTTTCACTAACTCCTCCATCATCATCTTTGGCTGGTGTTATTACATCTTCAAGCAATACTACATTAACTGGATCTGGATCAACATTCAGCTCTTCTTTGGTTGCTAATGATGTTATTAAAGTTGTTCAATCAAACACTCTTACTGGATACGATATTGCTGTTGTTGATGCTGTTGCAAATAACACAAGTTTAACATTGAAAGCCAATACTTCTTTCAGTGGTATTGCATCTATTGAGAAAGTTACACAACCTGGTGCTGCATTTAAGTACAATAGAGAAAGTAATATTGTTACATATCTCGATAGTACACGTGGTCGTCACAGACTGTATAAGACTTATGCAATCAAGGTTGTATTAGTTTCAAGCTCATCAAAATACGTTCCTATTCTTAAAGATGTGAGAGCGTTGGCGGTTTCTATCTGATACCATGAATCCAGTAGCAAAAACTGAAAAGGAAGACTTTTTGAGGGATACAACAAATCACGCGTTAATAAATACTAATGTTAACGCATACAAACAATATGTTCAGCAGCGAGAATCTCAGAAAAAGGTTATGGATATTGAAGGTGAAGTTACATCTTTGAAAAAGGATGTAACTGATATCAAAGAGATGCTAATGATTTTAATTAAACAAAACAGTAAAGAGAACTAACAAATGGCTCTGGCTACCTCAAATGTAAATACAGTAACCGATTCGTTTCAAAATTGGATTGATAAAACCAATGAGTTGTTGGCTGCCTACTCAACTACAATTGTTACAACCGCTGCTAACAGTGAGGGTGGATCTACGACTGGTAACGGTACTGTAAACGGTATATTTACTGCAAACTCAGTAACAGTTAACGGTAACACAACTTTTGGACTTAGAGGTGGTAATACAACAACAGCCAATGTTCTTTACATTACAAGTAACGTATCAATTGGCAATACTACAGTAAACACAGTTTTCTCAACAACAACAATCGATACTGATTTACAATTGATTGTAGCTGGCAACACTACTTTGAGTGGTGCATTGCAAAGTATTTCCGGAAATGCAAACTTCGATTCTGGTGTTTTGTTTGTTGATGCAACCAACAACCGTGTAGGTGTAAACAATACAGCGCCCGGTGTTGCTTTTGTGGTAACAGGGGCAGCAAACGTATCTGTCTCAGTAAACTCTGCACTTATTACAGTTGGTACATCCTTTATTGCAAATACCACTGGCGTATATCATACCGGTGTAATTAATGCAGCTAGTTTTACAACAACTGGGTTAGTTGCAAATGCTACAGCACTTGTTGCAACATCTAATACAATATTACTTGGCAATTCAATCGGACGTTTCGTTATTTCAGCCAACACTGGTAACTTTAGTGGCGGTGTCACTATTACTGGAACAGCTAATGTTTCTAGTAGCTTGAACGTCACAGGTAATGTTGTTGTTAATACTTTTGCAACGTTCTTGACATTAGCAAATACTGATATGGGAACCAATACAACAGCAAGTTGTACTGCAATTAGTTTTCCAAAAGCAAACTACCAATCTGGTGAACTTCTAGTTTATACCAACAAAGGTTCTGAGTACCAGATCACAAAGATCTTATTTGCACATAACGGTACTGATGTTAACCAAACTATCTACGGTACACTTGTATCCCCATCCAGTTCTTCTGAGCTGGCAAACAATATAACCTTAACTGTAAATGGAGCTAATGTAGATGTCAACTTGAGGCAGAGAGTTGCTAACTCTTCTGTTAAGATTCTTGCAAATATGCTTATTTAAGAATATCTAGATGTCTACAGCAAACAGCAAACTAAAAATAGACTTTGGGTACGACTCATTCGGTACCAGCAATGTCCAAGGAAGCTTGGGGATAACTGGTGATCTTTCAGTTGGAGGAAACCTAGCTTTTTCAGGTACAACTGTCGGTAACTTTATTCCTGACGCAGATCAACGTAGTCTTGGTAACACTGTTAATAGATGGAACTTGATTGGCTATTCAGCTAACTTGGCAAGTACTTTAACAGTAGCAGGTGCAGCATCTCTTCAAGATACGCTATCTGTAACAAAAACTATTAGTGGTGGCAATACAACAATCACTGGTTTTGCTAATGTCACTACAAGCGTCAATTCTGCGTCGCTGACAGTTGGCACATCCTTCATTGCAAATACAACTGGTGCATATCACACTGGTGTAATTAATTCTTCCAGCTTCACTACTACTGGCTTGGTTGCTAATGCAACTGTTCTCATACCAACATCAAATACAATACTACTTGGTAGTAGCACTGGTAGATTTGTAATATCGGCAAACACTGGTAACTTTAGTGGTGATGTCACAGTATCTGGAAACACAACTGTAAACAATGCTACTCTGAATGGAACCTTGCAAACTGTTTCGGGTAACGTTAATTTTGATTCTGGTACATTGTTTATCGATTCTATTAATAACAGGATTGGTATAGGTATAACATCACCAGTAGTCAGCCTTGATGTGTCTGGTTCGGCAAATGTGTCTACCGGAGTAAACTCATCCTCTTTCACAATTGGATCCAGTCTGATATCCAATACAACTGGTGTATTCCATACTGGCACGGTAAATGCAGACAGTTATACTGTAGGATCAAATTTTGTAGCAAACAGTACAACCGTGACATCTACTGGCATTGCTAACCTCACAGCAGCCACATCATCTATACGAGTTGGTAACTCTAGTGTGAATTCTTTTGTAAATTCATCATCAGTTTTAACCAGTGTTGGTATTTTTAGCACAAGTGCTAATGTAGGATCTAATGTAGGAGTTTCTACATCCGGTATCACAATAGGAAATAGTACAGTTAATTTAAATGCTAATTCTGTTTTAATATCAGTAGCTGATAGTACATCAACTGCAAACATATCGTCAACTGGATTCGTTGTTGGTTCGTTTAATGCCAACAATTCTACAATGACAGTTAACGTTGGTAGTTTTGTGATCGGAGCTAATGTTGGTTCAAATGTCAATCTAACCACATCTGATCTCCAAATTGGCAACAGCACTTCAAATATATTTGCAAATTCGATTTTGCTCAAAGTAGCAAATAGCTCATCAATAGCAAACTTATCACCTTTGAGTTTAACAATTGGAACAGCTGTTGTTAATAGCACAGTGCTAACAATAACTACTGGTAACTTTAGTACTGGTGCCAATGTTGGTGCAAACGTTAATTTAACAACATCAACGTTGCAAATTGGTAACAGCAGTGTAAACACACAGGTAAATTCAACGTCATTATCAACTAATACTGGAAACTTCAGTTTAGCAGCAAACGTTGGTGCCAATGTTAAGCTGACTACAGTAATTTTATCAATTGGTAACAGCACAGTCAATTCAACTGTCAATAGCACTACATTCTTTACAACTGGTATTGCAAACGTTGCTACATCTGTCAACAGTGCATTAATCACAGTTGGTACATCTTTTGTTGCTAATACAACTGGTGCATATCACACCGGTACAGTAAATGCAGCTAGTTTAACTGTTGGATCTAGTTTTATTGCAAACACAACAGGTGTATATCATACTGGTTTAATTAATGCAGCAAGTGTAAATGCAACTGGTATTACTGTTGGATCTAGTTTTATTGCTAATACAACGGGCGCATATGTAAATGCCATAAGCGTAAATGCAACTAGTTTAACTGTTGGTTCTAACTTCATTGCTAATACAACAGGAATGTTTCATACGGGTGTTGCAAATGCTGCTAACACTAGAGTATCTTCCTTGGGTGTTGGTGTAGCTGCTACGGGAACAGCAGGTGAGATAGTTGCAACCAATTCAATAACAGCATACTACTCTGATGAGAGATTAAAGACAAGAATAGGTCCCATAGAAAATCCACTTGACAAAGTTTCTAGACTTTCAGGTTTTTACTATCACGCAAATGAGATTGCTCAGTCGATGGGTTACGAGGTTAAAAAAGAGGTTGGTGTTTCAGCTCAAGAAGTAATGGAAGTTCAGCCAGAAGTTGTTGCACCTGCACCTATAGATAATAATTATTTAACTGTTAGATATGAGAGACTTGTGCCATTGCTCATAGAAGCAATCAAAGAGTTAAAGACAGAGCTAGATACATTAAAAGTACAAATTAACGAGCTAACAAATGGCAACAGCTAATAGTAAACTAAAAATAGACTTTGGGTACGATTCATTCGGTACCAGCAATGTCCATGGAGATATGGATATAACAGGTTCACTATCTGTTGGAGGTAATCTTGCTTTTAGTGGTACAACGGTTGGTAATTTTATTCCCGATCAAGATCAGCGTAGCTTGGGAAACACAGTCAATAGATGGAATTTAATTGGATACTCTGCCAACTTGGCAAGCACTTTAACAGTTACAGGATCTGCTTCTCTTCAGGATACACTATCGGTTACAAGTACAATAAGTGGTGGTAACACGACGATATCAGGATTTGCAAATGTAACTACTAGTGTTAATTCAGCACTACTGACAGTTGGTACATCTTTCATTGCAAATACAACTGGCATGTATCATACTGGTACATCAAATGTCTCATCTATCACTTTAAGTAACTCAAGTGTTATTGGTATTGTGACTGCTAACATATCAGGTGTATATCCATCAAGCAACGTTGCTGGTTCTGAGTTGGGAACATCTTCAAGACGTTGGATCATCAGTGGAAATACTGGCAACTTTAGCGGACAGATGACTGTATCGGGTACTACAACATTATCTGGTAATGCAACTCTGAACGGTACATTGCAAACCATATCTGGAAATGTTGATATTGATTCTGGTGTATTGTTTGTTGATTCGGTTAATAATAGAGTTGGTATCAACAACTCAGCTCCTACTGTAGCTTTTTATGTAGTGGGATCAGCAAACGTCACATCGTCTGTCAACTCGGCATTGTTTACTGTAGGATCAGATTTCGTTGCAAACACGACAGGTGTATACCATACTGGTACTGTAAATGCATTGAGCCACACTGTTGGATCTAATTTTATTGCTAACAGTACTGCTTTGACTTCTGATGGATTTGCTAATCTCACTGCTGCCACCTCCTCTTTGAGAGTTGGTAACAGTTCTGTAAACTCATTCGTCAACTCCTCAACAATCTCAATAGGAACTGGAAACTTTTCTGTTGGCGCAAATGTTGGCGCAAATGTAAGGTTATCAAATACTTCGTTACTGCTTGGAAATAGTACAGCTAATTCCACTATTACAAGCTCTGTTGTAAGTGTATCGAATTCAACATCTACATCAAACATATCCCCACTTGGATTATTGGTTGGAGCTTCTGCAGTTAATAGTACGGGATTGTTTGTTGGTGTTGGTGAATTCACAAGCTATGCTAATGTCGGATCAAATGTCAACATCAATACAACAGCTATCTTTATTGGCAATAGTACTGTAAACACCACTATTACAAATTCGATCGTGAGTGTATCAAACTCAACATCAACTGCAAACCTATCACCTTCGAATATAACAATAGGCTCTGCAGTTGTTAATAGTACTATTCTTACAATAACAACTGGTAACTTCAGTGCTGGTGCTAATGTTGGTGCCAATGTTAATTTAACGACAGCTGGTTTCCAAATTGGTAATAGCAGTGTAAACACCCAAGTAAATTCATCTCTGATTTCTATTGGTACGGGTAATTTTAGTGTTGGTGCTAACGTAGGGTCAAATGTTAAACTAACATCTGTTTTATTATCTGTTGGCAATAGTACTGTTAATTCTTCTGTGAATAGTACTGTGATATTCAGCACAGGCTCAGCTAATATAGGAACATCAGTCAATAGTGCGGCACTTACTGTAGGAAGTGACTTTGTTGCAAATTCTACTGCAATAGTTGGAACTGGTTATGCTAACATAACAACATCTGTTAATAGTGCTCTTCTGACTGTAGGTTCTAATTTCATTGCCAATAGTACAGCTGTTATAGGAACTGGTTATGCTAATATAACAACATCAGTCAACTCAGCGTTATTTACTGTAGGGTCTAGCTTTATTGCCAATACTACTGGTGTATATCATAGTGGTTTAATTAATGCTGCCAGTATCAGTATTGGGTCCAGTTCGTTCATTGCTAATTCAACTGCAGTTGTCATTTCAGATCCATTAACTGCAAACGGTACAACAGGTACAGCTGGCCAAGCATTATTTTCTAATGGAACAAACGGATCACCATATTGGGCAACTACTGGAACTTCAGTTACAGACGATACATCAACGAACGGATCCAGATATATACTTTTTGCAAATCAAACCTCTGGCGCTCTTTCTCCAGCATATGTTGCAAGTTCAAAGTTAACCTTTAACCCATCAACAGGAACACTTACCACAACAGTTTTAACTACTACTTCAGATTTTAATCTTAAAAGTAATATTTTAACAATAAATAATCCTATTGATGTAATCATGCAGCTTAGAGGTGTTTCCTTCAATAGAAAGGAAACTGGAGTAAAAGACTACGGTGTGGTGGCACAGGAAATAGAACAAATTATACCCGATGTGGTTCATCAAGACCCAGATGGTCATAAGTCCGTATCTTACAGCAGTATAATTGGTTTTCTAATAGAAGCAATTAAAGATCAACAAAAACAAATAAATAGATTAACCGGTTTGGAAGACTCTAATGGCGACTAAAGCAAATATCATTATAGATCAAGGAACTACCTTTTCAACTGACATCTACTTAACAGATGACAATGGTGACGCTATTGATTTGACAGGATATACTGGTGTCTCGAAAATGAGAAAGCACTATACATCTTCCAACGCCCAAAGTTTTACTGTATCTTTAAATACTGCCAATGGATATGTAACTCTATCTCTTACATCCGCTAATACTAGCGATCTTACTGCTGGAAGATATGTGTATGATGTTGAAGTTACAAGCTCGTCTAACGTAGTATCAAGAATAGTAGAAGGTATTGTAACGGTTACACCACAAGTCACAAGGTAATATATTATGAGTATAAATTCTTCAACAGTTAGAATGGTTAGAAATTCAACCATTCGTGCAAGTGTTAATACAAATAGCGGTCAAATTCAGACAACAACACCAGTTACGTTAATCACTGCTGCCGCACAGGCTAGCAATAGATTAGATGCTCTTTCAGACGTTGAAGAGATTGCACCAGCAAATGGATCTACTTTAGTGTACAGATCATCTGATGATAAATATGTTGTACAGCAGCTAACCTTTGATAATGTTTCAGGTAATTTAGATGGCGGATCTTTTTGAAAAATCTAAATTATAAATAGCTTCAAATATGTACCAAAGGGCGTTTGATTGATTGTTTTGTAATTCTGAGCCTTGCCAATCATAGTAAAAAAACCACAATAAAAGGAAGAACATGGCCAATCTAATCCAGATTAAACGCTCACTCAACACCGCGACACCAGGTTCGCTTGCAAATGGTGAAATGGCGTTCACCGCAAACGGTGATGCACTTTTCATTGGTAGTAATGGTGCTGTTGTTGCTATTGGTGGCAAAAGAACACCAGGTACATTAACAGCTAACCAAGCTCTTGTTGCCAATGCAACAGGATATTTGGATTCGATCAAAGTAGCCAATGCTGTTCTCACCCAAATACATGCAAACGGTTCTCACGGATCCGCCGGCCAGGTTCTGGTTTCTGATGGTGCCAATGTATATTGGGGTACAGGAACATCAGGTACAAATACACAAATCCAATTTAATGACAGTGGAGTTGCAAACGGTTCTGCTGGATTCACATTTAACAAAGCAGCAAATGCTCTTTTCGTAGGTAACACAGTTACTGTTGGAGCAAATGTAGTTCTATCAGTATCATCATTAACTATTGGTAACAGTTCAGTAAATGCTGTTACCAACTCCTCGACACTTACAGTTACCAATGTTTCCGTTACCAACGCAACTATTACTAAAATATATGCTAACGGTGCGCACGGTACAGAAAATCAAGTTCTAACATCTAATTCAACTGGTGGTTTATTCTTTGCTGCTCCATCAGCAACTAACCTAGACGGCTTGACAGATGTAGAAGTTACATCTGCATCAGTTGGTCAAATTCTAATTGCTCAAGCAAACGGTGTATTTCTAAACAAATCAATCTCTGGTGACATCACAATCAGTAACACAGGTGTTGTTGCTATCGCAGCTGATTCAGTTGCACTTGGTACAGATACAACAGGTAATTACGTTGCTACTATAACAGCTGGTTCTGGTATTTCAGGATCCTCATCTTCTGAAGGTGGTGCTGCAACTATAGCAGTTGTTGCTAATAACGGTATAGTTGCTAATTCTTCAGGTGTATTTGCTAAGGCAGCAAACGGTGTATCGGTAGATTCTAGCGGTATCAATGTTGTTGCTGGTGGTGGTATTGTTTCCAATACATCAGGTGTATTTGCTAATACAGATAACTCAACATTAGAGATATCTGGTGGCGCCATTCAAGTAAAAAATGACGGAATTGCACTAGGAACTAAGACAACCGGTAATTATGTTGCAACAATTACAGCTGGTAACGGTTTATCAGGCAATGCAACAACAGAAGGATCTGCACCTACAATAGCTGTTGTTGCTGGTAGTGGTATTGCTTCTAACTCCACAGGTGTTTTTGTCGTGGCCGGTGATGGTATTACATCAAATTCAACTGGTGTTTTTGTTACTGATGGCAGTGGTCTATCAGTTAATTCAACTGGGGTTCATGTCGGTGCTGGTGATGGTATTTCAACAAATGCAACTTCTGTTAGTGTTGTAGCAAACAGTGGTTTAGCATCTAATTCATCAGGTGTACACGTTGTAGCTAATAACGGCATAACATCAAATTCAACAGGTGTATTTGTAAGACCAGGTACAGACGGTGGTCTATCAACAAACTCAACTGGTGTTTGGGTTGTTGCAGGTGACGGTCTATCAACAAATGCAACTGGTTTGCATATTGGTGCTGGCGCTGGTATAAGTGTTGATGCATCAAATGTTGCTGTTGTAGCAAACAGCGGTATCGTTGCTAACGCAACCGGTGTGTTTGCAAAAGCAGCAAACGGTATATCGGTAGACGGTAGTGGTATAAATGTTACAGCAGGAACTGGTGTTACTGTAAACACATCAGGTGTTCATATTGGACAAGCAGTTGGTACAACATCAAACGTTACATTCAACGACCTAACAGTAAACGGTAATACGGTTATCGGTAGTAACTTCTCTGATGTCGTTACAATCAATGCTGGTGTTAACAGTAATATTTTACCAATAGCTAACGTTACTCATAGCTTGGGTAACAATACATTGAGATTCAATGAAATATATGCTGCTAATACAAGAACAGTAAATCTAGCTGTTGATCAAAATGTGGAAATTTCTGGTAACTTAACTGTTTCAGGTTCATTAGTTACAATTAACGTTTCCACATTGGCTGTTACAGACTCGTTGATTCAGTTAGCATCTAATAATACAACAACCGATACACTCGACATTGGTTTCTTCGGAAACTATAATATTGGTGGTGGTGCTAGTGAATTTGCAGGTTTGTTCAGAGATGCAACATCTGACTCTTTCAAGTTGTTTAAGGGACTACAAGACGCTCCAACAACTGTTGTAGATACAAGCGGAACTGGATATACAATTGCTTCTTTGGAAGCCTACTTGAGCTCAGGTGGTTTGGTATCTAACTCTACAGCAGTTACACTGACAGCCAACGGGACAGTTGCTGTTAATATGACAGCTAATTCATTATCTCTCTCTACAGCTCTACCAGGTAGTAGTGGTGGTACAGGTCTTTCATCTTATACAGCAGAACAAATTTTAGTTGCTAACAGCTCAAACGGCTTTAGAAAACTAGGCGTAGGATCTGAAGGTTATGTGTTGCAAGTTGTAAGTGGTGCTGTTGCATACGGAACGCTAGACGGAGGGTCATTCTAATTGGAACCAGAATTTGTTAATGTTTATATTGCTAATCAAAAAAAGTGGATTGAGGATCTGGTAGCAAAACAGATAATGTTTGAATCAAGAGTTCAGTTAGCTGAAAGTAGAATTACTAAGCTAACTGAACACCTTGAAGAGTCAGAGAATAACTATGAAGCTTTGAATAAAGATTATGAACAATCTATAGCTGAAGCATCTAATTTGCAAGCTAAGATTGATGAGTTAATGAAAGTCAACGGTGACTTAAATAATCAAGCTTTTCATGCAAATCAAGAGCTTACTAGAAACAATGAAGTTTTAGCCAACTCTAAGATTGAGCAAGAGGGTTTAGTTAATCAAATAACTCAACTAAGATGTGAGCTCGAAGAAAAAGCTAAACTAAATACGAAAACAACATCGAAGAAAAAGTCAGAAGATTCTGACAATTCACAACAGCTCTAAATAGAGGTCAATCATGTCAGCACCCGCAGGTTCAAATAAGATTCAGATCAAGCGTACTGCTGTTACTGGACGTACTCCTAATACAACTTCTTCAGCTAATGGCTCGTTCATCGATACGGGTGAATTAGCTTTGAACCTAACAGATGGAAAAATGTTTTCATCTAACGGCTCAGTATTTTTTGAAGTCGGTGCTAACCTTTCAAACCTCAACGTTACATCTAACGCTTCTATAAGCAAGATCATAGCTAATGGTTCATTTGGGTCAGATGGCCAAGCTTTAATTTCCAACGGCTCAGTAATGTACTGGGCTACTCCAACAAGTTCAGCGCAGATATTTCCATTTGGAGATTATGGTAATCTAACCAATACAAACGTAGACGCGTTTGGAGTTGATCTTAGTACTGTCTTTGACTGTCATGCTTCTGGAGTCTTCACTATTGTTGACCTACAGGCAGATCTGCAAGTTGAAGATGGTGGATCATTCTAAAAATAACAAACATATAGTAAGGAAGCATAATGCCAACACAAGTACAATTTAGAAGAGGTAACACCACAGCTACTAGTGCATTTACTGGAGCAAACGGTGAGATTTCAATTAACACGGACACCAAAGCACTGGTTATTCATGACGGTGTAACTGCCGGTGGATTTCCTGTTCTGACAGCAGACAATCCCACTTTAACTGGTAACACATCAGCTAACAACGTATTGATCACTGGTAAGTTTTTTGCTGGTAATACTACGGCAAATCTGACTGCCAATTCAACACTTTTAAATATATCAAATTCTACATCGGTTGCAAATCTGTCACCGTCTAGCTTGGTGATTGGAAGTGCGGTTGTTAACAGTACAGTACTAACAATTGCAACAGGTAACTTCAGCACTGGTGCAAACGTTGGCGCTAATGTCAATTTAACTACATCATCATTACAGGTTGGTAATTCGACAGTTAACACACAAGTTAATTCGTCATCTGTTACAACAACAACAATCACAGGATCGGCAATTAACATTGCAACTGGTTCATTCATTGCTAACTCAACAGCAATTGTTCTTGCTGATCCAGTAACAGCAAACGGTACAACAGGAACAGCAGGACAAGTTCTTACTTCTAATGGAACAACTGGTGCACCTTACTGGGTTGATAACCAAGCAACTACTCCTGCCACATATGTTCAAAACACAGATTCTAGAACGCTTTCTGGTAACCTGGTAATATCCGGTACATCTTTCACTCCTTCTTCTAATACTGTGTTGTTAGGTAATGCAACATCGAGATGGGTTGTTTCTGCTAATACTGGTGATTTCACTGGTTTAATAACTGGTGCCGCAGGTACAACAATTACTGGACAGGTTAATGCAAGTACTGGTTTTGGTGTTGGAACAATAAACGCAACATCGAATGGGTTTTTTGCCAATGCTACTTCAATCTCTGTTGGTAACTCTTCAGTCAACGTATCAATAACACCAACAAATATAGATTTAGGTACTTCATTTGATGCAAACAGTACTGGTCTTTATCACACAGGTACAGTAAATGCTGCTAGTCATACTGTTGGATCCAATTTCATTGCTAATAGTACAGCTATTGTTGGAACTGGTTATGCTAATATATCAACATCAGTTAACTCTGCTTTACTGACTGTTGGTTCATCATTTATAGCAAATACTACAGGTGCTTATCACACCGGTACAATAAACGCTGCTAGTCATACCACTTCAGGACTCGTTGCTAACGCGACAGGAATCACACCGACATCTAATACTACTGGTACTGCTCTTGGAAGTGCAACAAGTAGATTTGTTTTATCAGCTAACACTGGTGACTTCTCTGGTGCAATAACCTCTTCTGGTGGAATCAACCCTGCATCCAATACTACCGGTAATGGACTTGGAAGTGCAACAGCACGCTTTGTATTGAATGCTAATAGCGGTAATTTCACTGCTAACATTGCAATGAACAGTAATTACATTACTGGACTAAGTGATCCATCTAATGCTCAAGATGCAGCTACTAAAGCATATGTTGATACGTTCCAACAAGGGCTGCATGTTCATGCTTCTGTTGCTGCAGCAACCACTGGTACTTTAGCAACTCTATCGGGTGGAACAGTAACATACGATAATGGAACTTCAGGTGCAGGTGCAACGTTGACTCTGTCCAATGCCCTTACAACTCTTGATGGGTATACACTTGTCAATGGTGACAGGGTTATAGTTAAGGATCAAGCAAATACAGCGCATAACGGTATCTACACAAGAACATCGTCCACAGTTCTAACTCGTGCAACAGATTATGATAGCGCAGTCGAGATTGCTGGTGGTGATTTCACTTTCATAACTAACGGTACTCTTTACAACAGCACGGGCTGGGTGCAAATTGATGAAGTTACTACTGTTGGTACTGATGCAGTTGTTTTCCAACAATTCTCAGGTCAAGGTTCTTTTACTGCTGGCAACTATTTGTACTTAAATGGTAATCAGTTCAATGCAAATGCTGACAGTGCAAGTACTGCATCAGTATTGATTGCAAGAGATGCATCTAAAAACTTTGCTGCAAATACAGCAACACTTAACTCAGTATCAGCTACTACTGGTACCTTCTCTGGTGCAGTATCCGGTATAACAACACTAGGTACTGGTAATACAACAGTAACTGGATTTGTTAATGCCACATCAACAATTCAAGGTGGATCTAGCTTAACTATTGCTGGTGCAGCATCTGGTATTACTACGTTAGCTGCAGGTAACACGACTATTACTGGATTTGCAAATGCATCTGTAAGTGTCAATTCTGCACTTCTAACAGTAGGTACATCATTCATTGCTAATACAACTGGTGCTTATCATACTGGCACTGTGAATGCTGCAAGTGTAACTGTTGGATCCAATTTCATCGCTAATAGTACAGCTATTGTTGGAACTGGATTCGCCAATATATCAACATCAGTTAACTCTGCTTTACTGACTGTTGGATCTAGCTTCATTGCTAATACAACAGGTGTATATCACACAGGTATAGTTAATGCAGCAAGCATTAACATTGGATCTAGTTCCTTCATTGCCAATTCCACAGCGATTGTTATTGCTGATCCATTGACAGCTAATGGAGGTACAGGAACAGCAGGACAGGTTCTTACTTCTAATGGATCTACTGGTTCCCCTTACTGGGTAACTGCTGGTGGTGGCGGCAGTTCCGCAGCGGACGATACTACTACTAACGGTACTAGATATGTCTTGTTTGCTAACCAAACGACTGGTACAATATCAACTGCATATGTTTCAAGTACAAAGTTGACTTATAATCCTTCTACAGGAACATTAACTTCAACTGTGGTTACAGCATCATCTGATGAGAAACTAAAAACTAATATTCATACTATTTTCAATCCAATCGATGTGATTTCTAATCTTAGAGGTGTTTCTTTCGATAGAAAGGATACTGGCTTGAAAGACTTCGGTGTTATTGCTCAGGAAATTGAACAAGTTATTCCAGAAGTAGTTCACATTGACAATGACGGTTTTAGATCTGTATCCTATAACAGTATCATTGGATTCTTGATTGAAGGTATGAAACAACAGCAGTCAAAAATTAGTGATCTAGAGGAAAAGATTCAAAAGCTGTTAGATT
>Ga0222712_10003564_pt1 | contig 16850 bp, 17 predicted proteins | sample C33_657DmetaG_FD_165043 | JGI IMG/M metagenome (GOLD analysis project Ga0222712, IMG submission 165043) | Estuarine water microbial communities from San Francisco Bay, California, United States - C33_657D | ecosystem: Environmental > Aquatic > Marine > Unclassified | place: USA: California...
AATGGCAAAATCACTGGGATCTCCCCTTGGCTCTCCATTTATGACCCTAAGTTTTATGGCTTTACTTGTAATTCCTCATTTAAAACTGAGTGACAAGGGTTTATTTGACGGGGATAGCTTTAAATTATTTTAAAATTGACCGAAGAAACTTAGTTTTGAAAAAAATTAAGTCCATGGTGCACCATTTAAGCAAAGAGCATAGTTTATTAAGCAATTGGATTGCTGAGTTAAGAGACGTGAATGTGCAAAATGATAGGATGCGTTTTAGAAGAAATATTGAGCGTATTGGAGAAGTCATAGCTTATGAAATGAGTAAGCATATGGCAAATAAAATAGTTAAGACAACCACTCCACTCGGTATTCACGATTCTAAAATTTTACAAGAGCAACCTGTACTAGCAACTATATTAAGAGCCGGTCTGCCTTTACACCAAGGTATGTTGAACTATTTTGATAAAGCAGATAACGCATTTATATCTGCTTATAGAAAGCATCATGATGATGGAAGTTTTGAAATAAGTATCGAATACTTAAGTTGCCCCGATTTAAATGATAGAATTTTAATCATTGCAGATCCAATGTTAGCAACTGGAGCTTCTTTGGTGCAAACTATTCAAGCAATAACAAAAACACAGAAACCTAAAGAGATTCATATAGCCGTAGCTATTGCAAGTAAAGCTGGAATTGATATGGTTGAAAATGCATTAGGTAAAAATATTCCAATATGGTGTGGCGATATAGACGATGTATTAAATGATAAGAGCTATATTGTTCCGGGACTAGGCGACGCTGGAGACCTAGCATATGGAACCAAAATGCAACACTAATGCTAAAAGAACTTATTTTATCTATTCGTGCCTATTTTATGGCACACCAATTTATACTGCAAAATAAATTGTGGAAATGGATGATTGTGCCAGGTATTATTTATACCTGTTTGTTCATTATTGGCATGAACTATTTTGGACAGACATCTAGCTTTTTTATTGAATGGATTATTCTTAAAACCGGATTAAAATCTTTTGTTGATAGCTTAAATAGTGATTGGCTAGGATTTTTTATAACCATGGGAAGCTTTTGGTTATGGTTTACCCTACTCATGTTTTATTTTGCCATTTTTAAGTTTATTTTTTTGGTTTTATTCACTCCCTTCTTCACTTATTTACATTTAAGAGTAGCTGCAATACAACAAGAAAAGCCATTTTTTTTAAATATGGCTACTTACAGAAGATTAGTAATTAGAGCCATTCAATTAAGCTTAACTAATTTACTTTGGCAAACTGTTTATTTAATACCGGTAGTTTTGGTTTGTACATTACCATTAATTGGTTGGTTTACACCCATATTTACTATCCTAATGGAAGCTTACTTTTTTGGATATGCTATGATAGACTATGGCTTGGCAACAGCACAGCAAAGCAGGATTGCCTCTGCCAGCTATGTAAGCGAGCACAAAGGACTACCTATTGGAAATGGAATTTTATTTTATCTGTTACATCTAATTCCAATTATTGGTTGGATGACAGCACCATTTTACGCATTAATTGCGGCACATATTAATACACAAGAAGTTAAAGAAATCGCCTAATGAGTGTAGGAAAAGTTTTTTTATTACCCATGCTATTACATGAAGAAGGTTGGGATAGTATTCCTGCAGACATTGTTCAATGGATTCAACAATGCGATGCCTTTTTCGTGGAAAATGAAAAAACAACAAGACGCTATTTTAAGAAATTATGGCGAGAAATGGTCATTGAAGAATATACTTGGTGCGCAATACATAAAGTAGAAGCGGAACAAATTAATTTTTTTAAAGAATTGTTGATTGCAGGTAAAAATATTGGTATTATATCTGAAGCGGGTTGCGCGGGGGTGGCAGATCCAGGACAAATTTTAGTAGGTATAGCACAAGAAATGGGAGCGACAGTTAAACCTTATACTGGACCAAATTCAATATTATTAGCCTTAATGGCAAGTGGCATGAATGGGCAGTTATTCCAATTCAATGGTTACTTACCGATTGATGCTTCTGAAAGAAAGAAAAAAATTCAATCCTTAGAGCAAGACATGCGTGTTAGAGGATGTACACAAATATTCATAGAAACTCCCTATAGAAATGATCAGTTACTAGATGCCTTATTGCAAAGCTGTCATGCTTCTACTAAAATCTGTATTGGAGTGGATATTACCGGCCCCACAGAATGGATAAAAACTGCCTCCGTTGATTTTTGGAAAAAAAATAAACCCGAACTTCATAAAAAATTAGTGGTTTTTTTAATGGGTTAGTAAAGTATTTTCCGAAAATTTTACTTGAGTTATTTTGTGCATAATGCAATATGAACAAAAGCATATTGCATTGGAAATCGGAACATCCTAGTCTAATCGTTTCAATATTATTAATAGCGGGTATTTACAGCGGCTCTTATATTATTATACCCAAATTGGTTCTATACATTTTACTATTAATAAGCTGGTGTGTCTTGCTAATATTGAATCAATTAGTCAATAGTAGTTGGCTAAAAAGCATGATGGCAATTTGTTGTTTGGTTTTATGGGGATACAGCATTGTGCAAATTCAAGCAAATGCTAGCATATCTATAATAGGTCTAACAGACAGCTTTATCCAACCTTTAAGAAATTTTATTCTAGATAAAATAGACCTTTTTTTACTGGAGCCTTCTAATAATCATTTTGCAAAAGCATTATTGATAGGTCAAAAAAACGATATTGACGCCGATATAATGGAAGCCTATACAAGTTTAGGCATTGTTCATATTATCGCAATTAGCGGTATGCACATAGAATTGATCACTCAAAATTTAATTAAACTTAGCCATTGGCTTCCCCAAAAAAAATGGCTACAAGTAATAGTGGCGTTTTTGCTAATTAGTATAGTGATACTATACACTTTGATTGCCAATGCAAGTCCATCCATTGTAAGAGCCGCCATATTTTTTTGCCTATTTCAAATTGGCAGTTACTTTAATTTACACAAATATGTATTGAACTCCATCGCTAGTGGCCTATTAATAGTGCTTTTATTCGACCATCAGACCATACATCATATTGGATGGCAATTGTCCTATGCCGCTGTATTGGGCATTCATTTATTACATCCAATAATTCAGTCTACTATTGAACTAAAGAATCCTGCAATCCAATCTATATGGAATAATTTTTCCATTACACTATCCACACAAATAACTACAACACCTTTATTAATTTTTTATTTCAATACCCTATCTACAGGTGTCATACTAAGTAATATGATTATGATTCCTCTAAGTAATTTATTATTACAGGGCTTAATTCTACTGGTTATTTTACCTATTTATTGGAATAAGACTTTATATTGGGGCAAAATCATAGAATACTATATGCAAAAAACTTCGCAGATAGTACATTATATTTTCACAATAAGTCCACAACCTATTCAATTGGGTAGTATTCATATTAAGTATCTGCTTGTATACTACGCTATCTTCTTGTACCTTTGCTTATGGAAAAAAAGATACAATCAGCCCTTATTTCGGTTTTCTACAAAGATGGCTTAGAGCCATTAGCAAGAACCCTTCAATCATTAGGTATTACGATTTACTCAACAGGTGGTACACAGCAATTTTTAGAAGATTTAGGAATTCCTTGTGTTTCCGTTGAGTCTGTAACTGGCTACCCTTCTATTTTGGGCGGACGTGTTAAAACATTGCACCCTTCTGTATTTGGGGGAATCTTAGGTAGAAGATATGAGGAGCAAGATTTGCAAGAAATGGCACAATATAAAATTCCAGCGCTAGACTTGGTGATAGTTGACTTATATCCATTTGAAGAAACCTTAAGAAATACTACAGAAGAAAAATTAATTATAGAAAAAATAGATATCGGCGGACCTTCCATGATCCGCGCAGCGGCAAAAAACTTCCGTGATCTAGTAGTATTATCTGCTAAAGATGACTACACAAAATTAAATCAGTTATTAGTAGATCAAAAAGGCACAACTACATTAGAGCAAAGAAAAGCATTTGCTGCAAAAGCATTTGAAGTGGTAATGCATTATGATATTGCAATCAGTAACTATTTTAATCCAGTAACAGGAAAGACATTAAGATATGGCGAAAATCCACATCAGATAGCTAATTTTTATGGCAATTTAGACAACTGGTTTACTCAATTAAATGGCAAGGAATTATCTTATAATAATTTAGTAGATGTAGATGCTGCTATTGCTATTATTACTGAGTTACCTAAAACAAGCTTTGCCATTATTAAGCATACCAATGTTTGCGGTGTTGCGCAAAGAAATACTGTTTTGGAAAGTTGGACTGCAGCCTTGGCTGGCGACCCTGAAAGTGCATTTGGTGGCGTTTTAGTTACTAACGGAACCATTGATAAAGCAACAGCAGAAGCGATCCAAGAAATATTTTTCGAAGTATTGATAGCACCATCTTTTGACGCAGATGCAATAACTATTTTATCAGCTAAGAAAAATAGAATTTTATTACAATCAAAAGAAGGAATAAGTTTTAATCCTACCCAGCAAAAATCCATTTTAAATGGTAGCCTAGAACAAGGTATCGATGCTGGTAATTTTGCTAACTGGGACGAAGTAGGTGCTAGACCATGCACAGAAGCAGAAAAAGAAGATCTACTATTTGGCAATATTGTGTGCAAACATTTAAAGAGTAATGCCATTGCTTTAATTAAAAATAAACAACTGGTAGGCAAAGGATGTGGCCAAACATCTAGAGTAGACGCTTTAAGACATGCTATAGAAAAAGCAAAACAATTTAATTTTGATTTACAAGATGCCACTTTAGCATCTGATGCTTTTTTCCCTTTTGATGATTGTGTTAAGATTGCTCACCAAGCAGGCATACAATCATTTATTCAGCCTGGCGGATCTGTTAGAGACAAGGATAGCATTGAGTATTGCGTAAACAATGGATTAGCAATGGTAATAACAGGACTTAGACATTTTAAACACTAATTGAATGTCCCATCAAAAGAAAGCATACCTAGCCCTCACTGTAACAAGTATAGTTTGGGGAACTACTTGGGTAGCTAGTAAGATGGGCATTAATCATATGCCAGCTTTTGAATTGGCTAGCATACGTCAACTTTTTGGAGGCAGTATTTATATTGTATTTTTTCTGCTCATCAAAAAAGAAAAACTTCCCACCTTAAAACAATTTAAGTGGTTGGTTCCAATGGCCTTCCTCATGTTTGTATCCTCCAATGGAATTGCTACTTATGGATTACAATTTATCACCAGCGGGTTGGCAGCTTTAATTGCTGCATTGTATCCATTGTCTGTAGTGCTAATAGAAAGGTTTTATTACAAAGCCATTCGCATTACACCACAAACCATGCTAGGACTTTTCTTAGGTTTACTAGGGATTGGTTTTATATTTTATAAAGATAGTTTACAGGTTCATGGAGGACACTATGCACTAGGTGTTGGATTATCAATGTTCGCCATGTTAACCTGGAGTGTTGGATCAATTATTATTTCCAGAACTAAAATAGATATCAATCCATACTATTCTATTGGATGGCAAATGTTTATTAGCGCCATTACAATGGGTGTATTCACATATCTTTCTGGAAATTATATTCCTATTACAGAAATTCCAGCTATTTCATGGGGAGTCATTGTATATATGGTCATAGGTGGTTCGGTATTTGCATTCATCTCCTTCATATATAGCATGAAACACTTGCAAGCATCTATTGCATCTTTATATGCTTATATCAATCCAATTGTAGCTATTTGGGTAGGTTCTTTGCTACTTAAAGAAGCGATGAGTTGGAATAGCATTGTAGGCACTATTTGTACATTAACCGGTGTGTACTTGGTAAATAATAGTTTGAAAAAACAAAAAGATCCAGTGGAAGCTATCTCCGATGCAGACGCAATGTAATTATTTCTTATGCTGCTCTTTCCACAATTGATTAAAGGTCTTTTTAGGGAATTCTAGTGGGGCTCTTTTGTCAGACCAGCCTTTAAACATTTTATTAATTACCCAATTTTTGATTGGCGCATTTCCTTGATTCATTAAGGCTCTGCTTAAAGAAGCTTGCTTCCACATCTTCCAAGCAAATTTTTCAGCGAAATTACTTTCTCCTTCAATCACTGCTTCTCTTCTATTTTCCAAAAGCAATTCATGTAAATTAATTTTTACAGGACAAACTTCTGTACAATTGCCACATAAACTAGAAGCATAACTTAAATGCTTATAATCATGCATGCCTCTTAAATGCGGGGTAATAACACTTCCAATAGGACCACTATAAGTAGTTTCATAAGCATGGCCACCAATATTTTTATATACAGGACATGCATTTAAGCAAGCACCACAACGAATACAATACAAAGCTTCTCTATTTTTTGCATTAGCTAGTAAATCTGTACGACCATTATCTAATAAGATCACATACATTTCTTCTGGGCCATCCGTCTCATCTTCTTTTCTTGGACCAGAAATAATACTATTGTAAACAGTTACTTGTTGTCCAGTTCCGAATGTTGACAATAAAGGCCAGAACAAACCTAAATCATTTATGGATGGAATTACTTTTTCAATGCCTACAATAACAATATGCGTTTTAGGCCAAGAAGCTGAAAGTCTTGCATTACCCTCATTTTCTGTCACCGCAATTGCTCCAACATCAGAGATGATAAAGTTTGCACCAGTAACTCCTATTTCGGCTTGAGTATATTTTTCTCTTAAATTTTTTCTTGCCACCAAAGTTAATTCCTCAGGGGTCATATTAATATCTGTTCCTAATTTCTCAGCGAATAATTTAGCTACATCTTCTTTACTCTTATGCATTGCGGGAGTGACAATATGATAAGGCGCTTCTCCATCCAATTGTTGAATATACTCTCCTAAATCTGTCTCTACGCTTTCTACTCCGATAGATTCCAAATAACTATTTAAATGAATCTCTTCAGTAACCATACTCTTGCTCTTCACTATTGATTTACAAGATTTTTCTTTACATATTTCTCCAATAAAACTTAAAGCTTGTTCACTATCTTCTGCCCAAAATACTTTTGCACCTCTTTTGTTAATTTGACTCTCAAATTGAGTAAGGTGTAAATCTAAATGCTCAACAGCTTCCCATTTTCTATTTTTAGCTAATTCTCTAACACGATCTAAGTCGGTAAATTGCATTTTACCTTTGGGAACAACAGCATTGTATTTACCAATATTAGTATTGATCTTTTTTCTATGTTCAAGATCAATTGCCTTGGTGCTACTTTTTGAATCAAATGATGCTGCGTAAATACTCTCCATTAGTACAAAACTACTTATTTTTTTCTTTCAAATGCTGTGCAGTGGCATCTAAGGTTTCGTAAAAGGTTTCCCCGTATTTTCTGATGATAGATTCCTTTAAAAAAACATAGGCAGGCACTTTTAGTTTCTTGCCTAAAGAGCAGGCAGCTTTGCATAAATCCTCTCTTGGCTCATAATTCATATACTCAATGCCTGGATCTGACTTGCTTTTAGATAGTTTGATAGGGAACAAATGACAGCTGATAGGCTTTTTCCAAGGAATCTTGCCATCGTTATAAGCTTGCTCGAAAGCGCATTTAATGATACCTTCTTTGTCTTTAAAGCCATATGCACATATCTTTCCTTCAATAGTTGGGGTCACCCAGCCAAATTCTCTATCGTATAAATAAGGCCCAACTTGCTTTATTTCTTTAATTCCCTCTTTGGTCATATAAGGCTTGACAATTTCAAAAAAGTCTTTAACATACTCTTTTTCTTTGTTTTCTAAAGGGGCGCCTGCGTCGCCATCCTCACAACATCCACCTTTACACTTAGATAAATCACAAACAAATTGCTCTTCTACAACCTGGTCGCTTACTAAAACTTGATCTATAATAATCATACATTAAATTGTTTGGTAAAGATAGTTTTATTTCCATCTTAAAGTTCGCACCATCTGTTGCATATCTTTAAAAAGAAAAAGATTAGCAGGTGTTAAAGAATCTTCATTGGGGGTGGTATCAAAATACAAGGCAGCTCTTAAAAAATGATTGGTAGAATCTGTCGCAAAGAACTGATAGGTAGTCGCCACATCTCCACCAATATGAAAAAAAACACCTTTCACCTTGTCATTCACTACAAAAGAAGAGTCTTCAATAAAACTAGCTTTACTATTATGATTATTCGCAAAGACATATGCGTCATTGACTAATTTATCTATACTAGTATTTGGGTTAATTGTATTGTAGCTAATATATAGAGTTGCACCAAATTGCGGATACCTAATATTCAACCAATTGTTTTTCGCTTTATCAATCACAGCATAATTAGGATAGTCAAAGGCATACGGATAAGCAGACTCAGAAAAATTTTGGTATTGCTTAATGGGGAATTGCGTTTGTGGATAGCCTTTTGGCTTGATAGTATATGGTTGGTTACAAGCATACCCAAAAAGCAATATAAAGAGAAGCTTACTATACAATCGCATCTGTGGATATAGTATTAACGGGTGCTATAATCAATTGCAATTTGTGAATTCTATTTTTTTGAATTTCTAAAACAGTAAAGCTAAAATTTTTGTATTTCACTAATTGTTGTAATTCTGGAAATGAACCTGCTAATTCTAAAAACAAACCGGCTACTGTATCACTTTCTCCTTTTACTTCATCAAAGAAATGTGAGGGCAAATCTAAATAGTTACATAAATCTATGATCGCTGTCTTTCCTTCTATGATATAATGAAAAGGATCAATTTTTTTTATGGTAGCTTCTTCTTCATCAAATTCATCCTTAATATCTCCTACAATTTCTTCCAAGATATCTTCTAATGTAATGATACCACTGGTTCCACCAAACTCGTCCACAACAACAGCAAAATGGGTTCTTTTAGTTTGAAACTCTTTTAATAGATCCTCGATCATTTTTTGTTCATGTACAAAAAATGCAGGTCTAATTAAGATATGCCAATCAAACTGTGCATCTTTTTGCAAATGTGGTAAAACATCTTTGGTATGAATCATTCCTGAAATAGAATCAAGGTCTTCTTTAAATACCGGGAATCTACTATAATTATACTCTTTGATATTATTTAATAAATCATGAAAAGAGATAGTCTCTTCAACACCGTAAACGTCTAAACGAGTTTTCATTATCTGCTTAACCGTGATATTACCAAATTTCACAATTCCTTTCAGAATCTTTTTTTCATTCTCTTGGTGATTAGGAGAAGTGGTTAATTCAATGGCATGATCTAATTCTTCAATACTATAAGAACTACCAATATTTTTGCTAGATAGTCTTTGCTCAATGATATTAGTATACTTCACCATCCAACTACTTGGCTTAGCGAAAAGAAAATATACTACTTGAATAACTAAGCCAAAATCTTGTGCAAATCTAATATTATTCTGAGTGGCCATTACTTTGGGCATAATCTCACCAAAGAACAATAGCATCAAGGTTACAGCTATTACTTTAATAATAAACTCAAAACCTGGAATGGGTATTTGCTCAAAAATAAAAGCATGATCAATTAAAATATTGGCAATTAAAATAATACAGATATTAATAAAACTATTGGCAATTAACATAGAAGTCAAGAGCCTTTTAGGGTCTTCTAATAAATCCACAATTCTTTTTAATGGAATATGTTTTTTGGATTTTAGAACTTGTAAGTCCTTATAGGAAAGGGAGAAGAATGCTACTTCAGAACCAGCTATTACAAAAGATAAAAACAATAGTATCAACATTAAAAAAACCAAACCTGTGTCGCCTTGTAATTTAGCGATGTCAAAATAAGTGGTAGACTGAATGTTTAAAAATCCCGAGTGATAGTCCAATGGAGTGGTAATTTATAAGTGAATTTACTATATTTTTTTAAAATCAGTTTGTAAGAAATCATTAACTAATTTAGGGAAAGCCAGTTTTTGTAATTGCTTAAGACTAACCCAGTTAGCTTTAGACAATACAGTTGGAATACTATTTAAGTGAATTACAATAAATTTAGCTTGTATTGTCTGATGTGTTAATAGTTGTTTATAAGGAGAGAAGACCTGAATTTGCTCTTTTTTAATGTATTTGGAACTTATAGATAATTGGTCTTTTAGTAAGTCAAGCACAGAATCTACTGAAACTGGCACAAAAGCATCTTGTTCTACCAAGTAAAACTGATGTAAATCCTGCCAAATATCCTTTCCAGTTCTTTTTTGAATAAGCCAGGTATTATTGAAAGTAAAGCAGTAGAAATCAAAATTTCTTTTCTTTTTTTGAATCGATTTTATTTTAACTGGTAACTGATTCACTTTATTCAAATTAAAAGCTACACATTTTTTTTGAAGCATACAATCATTACAAATAGGCAGTGCGGGTTTACATACAGTTGCACCAAAATCCATCAATGCCTGATTATACTTACCAGGCATTTTTTTTGATAAATTATCAGCAGCCAAAGTATTAAAAAGTAGTATGCCTTCTTTGGAATCAATTGGCGTATCTATTCCATAAAATCTTGCTAAAACCCTATAAACATTACCATCTACAACTGCATGGGGTAAATTAAAAGCAAAAGAAGCAATAGCACTTGCAGTGTAAGGACCAACTCCTTTTAATGCAAGTAATGCTTCGTAATTGTTAGGGAAAATACCTTTATTATTTTTGACAATCCATTTTGCAGTAAACAATAAATTTCTACAACGATTATAATATCCTAATCCCTCCCATAATTTAAAAACTTTTTCTTCTTTGGCTTTTGCTAAATCAACAATGGTAGGAAAATTTGTAACAAATTTTTCATAATAAGCCCAGCCTTGTTCTACCCTAGTTTGTTGTAGAATAATTTCGCTCAACCAAATATTATATGGATCTTTTTCGCCCTTCCATGGCATTGGTCGATCATTTAGTTCTTGATCCCAATGCATCAATAGGTCTGTAAATTGTTTTGCCATCTAGGTACAAAAATCGACTAAAAAGCTCAAATCTGATTATAAAGGCGCCCTTTTGGTTATTTATAAATTATAATTATTTTATATATTTATTAAATAAATATGTATTTAGCTTAAATTATGCATTAAAATGAATAAAAATTAAGAATATAGTTGCAAAAAGGTAAAAATTGATTTATTTTTAAGACTGAAACCCCAAAACCCAAATCATGAGAAAATCTGATTTAATCAATCAAATCTCTGAAAAAACTGGAATACCTAAAGTGGACGTTTTAGTTACTTTAGAAACCATGTTTAAGGAAGTAAAAGAAAACTTGTCAAACGGCCAGAACATCTATATTCGTGGCTTTGGCAGCTTTATTACTAAAAAAAGAGCCGCAAAAATTGGGCGTAATATTAAAAAGAATATTGCGGTTGAAATTCCTGAACATTTTATTCCTGCATTCAAACCAGCAAAAGAATTTGTAAACGACGTGAAAAGCAAGCGTAAGTAATTACCTTTGCCCGAAATTGTCTTACATTGAAAAAACCTCAAGTTTTTGTTGTTGCTATTGCCCTCTCTTTATTGGGATTATTGTACTTTTTTGCGCCAAGATCTGCTAGCGATAAAAAACTCCCAACAAATAATACAGCTGAAAATCAATTAGTTACAAATCAATCCGTAATTGAAAGTGCTAAGACTAATTTAAGTGCTAGCCAAAAAATTACCTTGTTAAGCCTTGAAAATCAATTAAGTAGATCAAAAAATACCGTAGATAGTTTATTATATACCAATAAATTAGCCCGTTTTTGGGCAGATTCGGCTAATCGCCTTGCTCCTTATTTATATTACAGTTACAGCGCTGCTTTGTTGGAAAATTCTGAAAAAAGCCTCACTTTTGCAGCCCAGCAGTTGATTGATAACTTGATCACTCCGGATGCACCTCCAGCCCTCCTACCTTGGATGGCAGGAAATGCAAAAGTTCTTTTAGAGAAAGCGTTGAAAATGAACCCAAATAACGATACAGCCACTATTAATTTAGGTGCCTGTTATTTGTTTGGAAGCATCTCAGACAACCCTATGCAAGGGATATTGAAAGTGAAGCAAGTAGTGGACAAAAATCCGCAAAACGCTTACGGTCAATTTATACTTGCACTAGGCGGAAAAAAATCTGGTCAATACGATAAAGCCATTGAAAGATTTTTAATTGTGACCCAAGTGCAACCAAATAATTTGGAAGCCATGGTACAATTAGCCGAGTGTTATGAGTTAACCAATAAAAAAGAAGAAGCCATAAAGTGGTATACTAAGGTAAGAGACTTAGTAGACATACCAGATGCTAAAGCTGCACTATCTAAGAGAATCAAAGAACTAAAGAAATAAAATTTTTTAATAACAAAAATTATCGGACATGCCTTGTGGTAAAAAAAGAAAGCGTCATAAGATTGCTACGCACAAAAGAAAAAAACGTTTAAGAAAGAATCGTCATAAGAAGAAGAATAAATAGTTCTTATATGATACTAGCGTGTTACAATAAGTGACATGCTAGTATTCTTTTTAATTTGCAGGCCACCTTTCTACTTAGCAACTTTACATTACCTTTTCCTTCCTTCGTAAAGTGGTCCTGTTTCATCAAATGATAAAGCATAGATGCCGTTATACAATAACGTGCATTCTCTTGCATAAAAGTTGCTATAAGTGAACAAAGAATTAATTATCAATAGTGCTGCTGATGGGGTAGAAATTGCCTTATTAGAAGACAAGAAATTGGTTGAAATACACAACGAGAAAATGGATGCCCGTTGGGCAGTGGGAGATTTATATCTTGGAAAAGTCAAAAAGATTATTCCAGGTTTAAATGCTGCCTTTGTAGACGTAGGCTTTGAAAAAGATGCCTTCTTACATTATACAGATTTGAGTCCCTATGTAAAATCTATTATTCAGTTTACGCAGCATGCTGTAAACGATAATAATAACTCTTTTGATTTTACCAAATTTGAAACTGCCCCAGAAATTGTAAAGACTGGAAAGATCAGCGAGGTCTTAAATGGTAAGCCAAGTATTATGGTTCAAATTTTAAAAGAACCTATTGCTGCAAAGGGACCAAGATTAACCTGTGAATTGTCTTTAGCTGGGAGATTCGTGGTGCTTACGCCATTCAATGATATGGTAGCGGTATCTAAAAAAATACATAGCGGAGAAGAAAGAAAGCGTTTGCAAAAAATCATAGAAGCCATTAAACCTAAAAATTTTGGTGTAATAGTTAGAACAGCTGCAGAAGGCCAAAGCACTGCAGAATTACACGAAGACTTGTTAAGTTTAATTGCTAATTGGACTGCTATTCAAAAGAATTTAAAAGGCGCTGTTGCTCCTACTCGTATTATGAGTGAAGAGAGTAAGACGAATAGCATTCTTAGAGATTTACTAAACGAAGATTTTAATAAGATTGTGGTGAATGATAAAAAAGTATATGATCATACTTTGAATTACTTACAAAGAATCGCACCACAAAAAACCAATATACTAAGTTTACATAATACCGATAATGATATTTTTGATCAGTATGGTATTACCAAGCAAGTAAAGTCTGGATTTGGTAAGACAGTGAATCTTCCAAGTGGTGCTTACTTAATTATTGAGCACACGGAAGCTTTGCATGTAATTGACGTTAACTCTGGATTTAAGAGTGTAAGCAATAACCAAGAAGAGAATGCGATGCAGACCAATATGGAAGCCGCAGAAGAGATTGCAAGACAATTAAGATTAAGAGATTTAGGCGGAATCATAGTGATTGACTTTATTGACATGAAACTTCCAGAGAATAAAAAGAAAGTACAAGAAGCATTGGAAGGATTTATGAAAACCGATCGTGCTAGACATACTGTCCTGCCTATCTCAAAATTTGGATTACTACAAGCTACCAGACAAAGAATAAGACCAGAAGTGAATATCAATACTTCCGAAGATTGTCCAGCATGCAGTGGTACAGGAAAAATTACTTCTACATTATTATTGGAAGACGAGATGGAAAAGAAATTAGCCTATTTAGCCACTCACGGGCATAAAACGCTTGTCTTATTGGTGCACCCTATCATTCACTCACATTTAACTAAGGGCTTATTTACAAGCATCGTAAAGCGTTGGAAGAAGAAGTATAAGATTAAATTAAAATCACAGGCTTCTAACGCAAGTCATTTGGTAGAGTACCAGTTCTTAGATAGTCATCAAGAACCCATTGTATTATAAAAAAAGGCCCCGAATAATCGGGGCCTTTTAAATATATAAACCTGAGGTTTATTTTCTTTGTAAGGTCAAAGTATTTACACCATAGTCGGTAGTACCATACTTAATACCAATTTTCAAACCAATATAACCAGTACAAGAGAACACATATCCATTAGTACCAGAACTTGGGATATATGCACTTGTATTTTGTCCGTAGTTAGCAAAAATCACGTTGTTAGTGGCTAATTTAGCAGCACCAGTTGCAGGGTCAACGTTAATAACTAAGTCATTAACCTTATCACCATAAGCTGGGTTAGGCCATACTGCAGATAGATTGATTTGATTAGCGCCAGGGCCATCTGTAACTTTTACTACATCACCAACATTCCAGTCAGCCCAGTCGTCTTGCTTTACAGTATATAAACCAGTCATACCACCTGTAAACGGACATACCACAAAAGCAGTCCAACGCATACATGCATTGTAACCACCTGCAGATTCTAAAGCACCCACAGTATTAGAGATGTCATAAGTTTTACCATCTTCTGTAACTACTTGATGATAGAAAGTATAAAACTGACCTGGAGCAAATAAAGCTGCAGTAGTAGTACCGTAAGCTTTAGCAATCTCAGCACCTGTAGCTGAAATAGTTGTTGTACCAGCCATTGGAACAGTTTTCACTAATTTCCAAGCCTTTGGGTCAGCAGATGAGCCCTTGAATACATACAATTTTACTTCTTTGATTTTTACTCCATTATTATATGGATCAATCTTTACACCTACTGATGAACCATCAATAGCCGCATAGTTCAAGTTAGCATTAGTAACAGAGTTTAAGGTAACATATGCACCCTTCCCTAAGTTATTAATGTCAACAAATGGATTATTAAGTGCAAGGTCCTCCTTTTGACAAGAAGAAACCAATGCCGTAAAGGCAATTGCAATTAATATTTTATTGAATATTTTTTTCATTATTGTCAAATTTATTAATTGATGAAATTATCTGCGTTATTATCCCAAAATACTTTTTCAGCTTTCACACCTAATGCTTTTTGAGCAGGTGCATTCAAGTTTCTGTTCACATATACTGAAGGATAGTAGAATGAACGAATAAAGAATCCTGGATTTGGAGAGTACACAGTTTGTTGCATATTCTTAGGATAACCTGTTAAACGGTATGCATTGTATGCTTCCCATCCATTACCCCAAGTAGATAAGTAATACTCTTTCATGATAATTCCCAACTTAGCATCATCGCTAGTAGCAGCATCAAATGATGCTAACACTAAATTTACATAGTTAGTAATTGTTGCAGAAGTAGCAGCATAAGTAGCACTTGGTGTAATACCTACAGTAGCAGGGAAACCTGTTACCTTAGCCATATTATTCTCAATTGCTGTTTTTAAACTAGCTCTTGCAGCTGTCATACCACCAGAAATTACTCCAGTTGCAGCAGCTTCAGCTAATTTGAAATGAGTAAACTCAGAGTTCCAAATTGGCAAGATACCAGCTCCTTTACCACCCACTTCTAAACCTACTTTAGTATTTTGGTTTTCATCAAATAAACCACCAGCTGGGTAAATACCCCAAGTTGTTCTGAAAGAACCATCTGGAGGGGTACCGCTATTATCTCCGTGGTCACGACCCCAGAAACCTGTTCCTATATAACAAAATGGTTGATCATTTGTGTAATGAGCAGGTCTTGGATAAGTGATACAAGATAAAGTGATTTCGTTTACGTTAGCACCAGAAGTGTTTTGGCGATAGAAATAGTAACGTTGTCTTGGGTCCAAAGTTGTACCCTTAGCACCTGAAACTGTACCACCATTTTTCTCTGCTACTACTGCCCACATAAACCAATCTCCCATATACTCACCTACAGAACCAGCAGCATTGTAGTTGCCAGCATAATCTGGGTGACGAGAATCTGGAGAAGTTCTGTTTGAACCGTATTTGAAGTTAAAGTCGTTTGTAGCAGTTTTGATTAAATCGCCAGCAGTAACTAAAGCTTGAATTTTAGCAGCAGCACCTGCATCCACTTTACGTGTTTGCATTAACAACTTAAACTTCATTGTTTTAGCAGCTGTGATCCATTTAGCTGAACTGTTACCGTAGAATAAATCGTTAGCAACGTTCGCACTAGTTTTACCAAAGTCAACAATCGCATCGTCTAATAAAGCTAGAGCAGCAGCATAAACAGCAGCACCTTTATCTTGTTTAGGATTAGGATTTTCAATTCCTAATTCTGCTTCAGACCAAGGGATATCACCAAATGCATCTACCATTGTAGCTAAAGCATAAGCTTTAAAGAACTTAGCCATACCAGATGCTCTAAACTTATTTTGTTTTTGAGCCAATGGAATAACTGCATTTGCATTCTTAATAATGCTTGTATAACCTGTAGACCAAAGTCCATCAGATGTACCAGGAGAGTATGCATTAGAATAAAGAGGACCAGACATAGCTTGTTGTCTAGTTAATTGACCTCCTAAATTTGATGCATCATCAAAGAAACCTGTGAATGATAACTGCACTGTGTTTAATAATAAGTCAACATCCGCAGTATTCACAGAAGGGGCGTTTGGATTCTCTAAAAGAGCATCCAACTCCTTGTTACATGCAACCGTAGTTGAAAATAACGCTAGGATTACTATAATTTTAAAATATTTCATATTCTTTACTTTTTACTTAGTTAGTATTAAAAGGTTA
>Ga0222712_10003566_pt1 | contig 16845 bp, 23 predicted proteins | sample C33_657DmetaG_FD_165043 | JGI IMG/M metagenome (GOLD analysis project Ga0222712, IMG submission 165043) | Estuarine water microbial communities from San Francisco Bay, California, United States - C33_657D | ecosystem: Environmental > Aquatic > Marine > Unclassified | place: USA: California...
ATACAGGTGTGCCTTCTGCCCAGTAGGTGAACCATACTTAGGCTTGCCGTCATCTAGCCTACGGAACTTAAAGCCAACGCAGGTATTACCGGCAGTGATATAAGGGATCGAGATCCAACCATCGTACATCTCGTGTCCGTTAATGGGATCAACGATGCTACCTAACTGAAAGCGTGCAGCTACCTGTTCAGATATCCCACGTTCTGCTAGCGCGACGAGAGCCTCTGGAGTTATTTCCTGTGCGTATCGCTGCGCCGCTTCCAGCAGCAATTTCGATTGCGCGTTTGAGGCCATCGTTAAACTCCATATTCTCTAGTATGCACACTAGGTTGGCAGCATTGCCGCCTTTACCGCAGGTGTGGCAGAAATATAAATTATCGTACGTGTTCATAACAGCTGACCTACGACTGTCACTATGCAGGCAGCACCGTACTGAGACTGCCTTGCCTTCTCTTACTTCCCCTCCGTAGTGCGAGACTATCGCTGCTATGGGGATTGAGTTTGCATCAACGGAACCTTTGAACCTGCCCGCTTTACGAGTCCTGCTCCAGTCTTGTGCTGGCATACACACCCCTTAATATCACACTTGTCGTGCCAATGTGCTGATCGCTTGAAGTGATTAGCCGCGTTTTCTTCCCCGGCTTTGGTGCAATATACGCAGATCATTTACTTGCTAACCAATCCCGCATATTCCTTAGAGCATCTACATCAGCTCCATTAAAGATCATCTCTGCGTGTGCCAGACCCCAGTTATATCCATTGCTTTGTGGATCAGGATTTTCTGGATCAAGTGGCTCAATCATAAGGTCTGAAATTTTCTTAGCGAACTCTTCAAGATTTAGATTATTCTCCGTCATTCTTCTTCCTCATCTGGTAGAACTTCTTCTACTGCTTCGACTACTTCTTCTACTGGAGTCTCGCTCCAAGTTTCAGTGCTTGTAATTTCTCCGCCTGGTACTGGCATTATTCTTTCTCCTTTAACCATTGTGTTAGATCTTGGATTACCCAAGCCTTATCTATTCCAGCGTTGCGACGCTTAACTATGACGTATGACAAAGGTACTTCCCCAAGCCCCCGTGCCTTTGCATAGTTAAGCGCCTCAACCTGTGCTTCACTCCAGAACTCCGGAAGGTTTAACGCCTTTCGGTTCTTGAGTTCTAGTATGTATGTCTTCCCACTTACGATACATACCAGATCTCCCTCGTCATTTGCACCAGCCTTGGTGAGCCTTTCAGCTAGCGCTCCTGCCGAACGGAGAAACTTCATTACATCAGTCTCAAACTGGGCGCCCTTGCGCCCGTTAGGGTTTGCCATCTTTACCCGTGTCATAGACTGCATTGCCGTTCTCATCTACTGTTACCTTCAAGATACCTAATTCGATAAGTACCAGTATCAGATTACGCATATCATTGCGTAGTTGTTTGATCTCGTTCTTCACATACTGCAACTCTGTATTAGCCATTTACTATGTAGTTCCCTTGGTAGTTATTCATAGCGTCGTTCTTAATCATAACACCCCACGCATCCTTATCCGATATTTGACAAGCAGCGTAGTTAACAAAGAGTGTTGCGAAGTCTGAAGCATCAGCAGTGTGTGGCCCGAAGCGGTTCTTAACTGCTGCTACGCATAGCGTTGCTTGGTTCGGGTCGTAGCCAAGCGTCAAGATTAACGCCGGGAGTTGACTTACCTTGCCGTGAATAGCACGGCGAGCAGGTGGTTTCGATGGTGAACCGTACTCGCTTTGCTCAGATACGTGGTGCAGTACCAGTACGCAGGCTTCAGTCTTACGTGCCATATCGTGGAGTTCCATCATTATCGCACGAAGACCAGCCCACTCGTTATCTGTTTCTGCTGCCACGTTCATTAAGTTGTCAATGACAATTAACTCTGGAGCCTCGCCGTATAGCTCCACATATGCCCTGATCTCTAACTCAATATCATCTAGCGATGGTGATGAGTCGAATACCCATTTAATATGGTTGAGTTTGCCAAAGTGTTTATCGTAGTAGTGACTATCGTTAGATAGGTTCATCTCTACTGATACCTGTGAATGACCCGATGCTTGCGCTGCGGCTCGCATCATTACAGTTGTGGTGTCTGTATCTGCCGAGAAGAAAAGCGTTGGAACCTTTGCCTTCATTGCATAGATAAGAGCAAACATACTCTTACCAGCATTAGGCGCAGCCGCTACCATACAGACTTGTCCTCGCCGGAACTTAATCTGCTTTGCAGATAGCGCTAACCACACGTCAGGTAGTGGTGTTGCTTTAGTAAGCACACCGCCCCAAGCACGTGATAGGTCAAGCAACGTCTTCCTCCTTCAACACTATGTTGTTTGCACGACGCATATTGCGTCGCTCATTCTCCGATAGACCGCCCCATATACCGAAGCGTTCTTTCTGTATTCCCCACTCTGCACATTCGCTTTGGTGTGGGCAACTTCTGCAAATAGACTTAGCCATTAGCATTTCTACAGAATTACTGGAGCCATCTGATTTCTCAGGGAACCAGAAGTCGCCACCTACTTGAGCGCAAGCAGGGTTCTCATAGAACCTTGGCTCGCGCACAGGTTATCTAATCCAGATAGTCTCGCACTTATCTGTTGCACCCTTAGGTGCAGCGCACATATAACCCTTCCAAGGACCCTTTGCTGATGTACCAGTACGTAGAGCCATTGCTCCGTGACGGCACATCTGATCTCCACCTGTAGGTGCAGCGGCAACTGGTGTTGCATTAAATGCTGCAGCTACTGCTGCAACTGTTGGTGCTGGTGCTGGTGCTAATCCACCTGATAGTTCCATACCGGTTGAACGAATGTTCAGTGCGTTCATAGCAAGATCTGCTAGCCCGCTTTCAAGTTCTGTAACGCTTGATGCGTAAAGATTTACTAGGGTTCCGTCAGCTAACTTGTAGTTGATCTGGAACTTAGTTGATTCTGGTGCAGCCATATTACTTTCCTCCACTTGGTTTGATGTTTAATCTAATGGACTCTTTACCAACAACCTTCGGTACGAAGCCCAATAGTTTTTCTACTTGTTCAGAGTCAACTGTCTCACGGCCTTTAACCGCTGTCCAACTGATCTGAATACCACTAGCAGTAGTGCCAGTAGTTCCCTCGAAGGATGACTTCAAGGAATCCTTTTCCTTCTCCAGCTCTTTGATCTTCTCATCCAACTGTAAATACTTCAGTGCGTGTGTGTCAACTTGTGCGTCCTCAATCACGACTTCACTAAGGACGATACGTTCTTTTATTAAACCTACGCAACCCATCTCACCGGATGCGTCGTAGTACTGGCAATAGTTCTTGCAGAAACTAGCATCCTTCTCAGGTGCTGGTGCCTCTGGTAAAGCCTTTACATTAGCCAACCACTGCAGCGCTTCTAGCGCTGATGCTTCATCGTATGGTTCAGAGTGGACTTTAATATCCTTCTCGTCACCATCACGTGCAATCGCTACTAGGTTAACGGTCTTAACTTCATAACCGTTCTTAGATAGCAAGTAACCATAGACCTGCACCTGCCAGCGCTGTTGCGCTGACGGGAAGTAACTAAGGTTCTTAACCTTGCTTGTCTTCCAGTCAATGACTGCACCAATACCCGGTACGAATAAGTCAACGTGTGCTTTCATATCACCGTATGCAACTTCAGTCTCGACCAAGTAAGTCTTACCTTCTGGATCAAGTGTGGTAATTGCATCTTCAATAGCAGCGTGGATAGCAGTACCCATAATTGCTGCTAGCTTTGACTGGTTATCGTTAGTCTCTGGCTGAGCATTGAGTCGGTACCAAACCTTACGACGGCAGCCACCGATCTCTGATGGACCAACCTGTGTCTGCTTGCTGCGGTCACGACCTGCATCTTTAGAGTGCAGTACGTGCAGTAACAGTTCCTTTGGATCTGTAATCATTTGTTATCCCTCTTTGTTAACCAATAGTCAAAAGCATACGCCCCGACGAAACCTAATAGCAAACCGAATAAGAAACCTAACATCTCTACCCTCTCTGTTGAGTAACTATTTGTATCGGTGGACAGGTATTGATGTCAAGAACCGACGCGATCTTTACTGCTCTTTCTGCCACGACTCGTGCCATCAGCATCGTCTTGTAGGAGTGTGGCTTCAAAGAATAAAGGTAACCGAGTGCATAAGGACCGCCACTTCCTGCGGTGAATAGTCCGTGCTCACTTGCGTTAAAGGATAAGTCCGGGCCGATAGAGAACAGCATCCCGTCGAAAGCTATTAGATAACAGAAGTTAGCTTCCTTATCTACCTCGTACCCATTATCTTTGAACGCCTGCTGGATACTAGGGATGATCTTCTTACCCATCCACTGCACCGGATCCTGATACTTGTACACAGGTGGCTTCCAGTTATACATCAAGATATCACCGGGGCGTGAGTCACCAGTTACACCGAGTAGATACTTTCCGATCTGGATAATCTTGGGCGTCTGCGTACTAATGACGCGCTGATCGTTATCAGTAATCTGCGAGTCAGCTGCCATCACAACGAAGTCAGGGCCGTTGATCCCTACTAAGGTAGTCAAAGGTTTCTCTTTTTCATATTACACAATGCGTGAGATGGACGTATGTTTTCCAATGTATCCGAACCACCTTTGCTTAATGGTACTAGGTGATCTAATTGTAACCCAAGTTCCCAACCACTTGCTATATAAGCCTGACGTGGGGCGCTAAAATCTATTGGCATTTTGCAGATGTGACAGTCTGTTCCATAAGTATCAAACACCTGCTGATCGGTATATGGGATATGTCCATTATTCTTTTTCAAAGCTTTTCTTTTAGAAGCCATACGTCGGCTGTATTCTTTAACCTTTTCAGGGTTCTTACTAGCCCAGCGTCTATTAATTTCATAAATTTTACTAGCGTTGGCGGCGTAATATTCTTTGCGGCGCAATGCGTTAGCATCCTTACAAGGCTGGCACGGAGTTTCACGTTTTCTTATGTGGCGTGCGTAGGCAGATAAAGTTCCGCAGGGTTTCATACAAGTTAGTATAACATACCTTCGGCGTGTCTTTACTAGATCTTCCCTACTAGGCGCTAAAATATGAGCCGTAGGCGAGTAACGGTGCGGCCCTTAGAGGGCCGAGTGATGGGAGGCCCGACAGTATGCGGCTCCGTCTACCAACCCTGCGCCTATTCAGGCGCACAGAATACCTCCCAGAAGCCTTTGGAACCGATCTGAGAGCCTTTGGCCCTGTCCACGTCTGTCCGTGTGGGTCGCAGGTCTTTAACGTTATGGCTACCTTTGAAGACTATGAACTGGTCTGGTATTTCCTAGATGCAACCTGTGTTAACTGCGGCAATCTAGTAACTGTTCCCTGTCCGGTGGATAAAGAGGCATAAAAAAATAAGCCCCCCACCCAGGATTTCTCCTGAGCAGGGGGCTATTGCCTCGCGCTTATGGGTTAATTACTTAGACCCACGACCAAACTCTGTAGCCTTTGGGTCAAGCCACTTTAGGACTGGACCGGCAACTGCAGCTAGTGCTGCATAACCGAGCTTCTTTGGATCTGTTTCTCCTGCTAAGTAGAGAGCAATCACTGCTGCTACTGCTGCACGAAGATATGTTGCGAGTACTGCTTTTGTCTTTGCGTTCATTTGGTTTCCTTCTTCTTAGGTAATGGCTTTACTGCTGCCTTTACTTTATTGATTGCCTTTGCCTTTGGAACCCAAGGGAACCAAGGGGAGGTATCATCTCCGCATCCTTCTTTGATCGAGATATGGAGATGCTTGTTGTGTTGATTGATACCAGTATAAACGTGCTCACCGGTCTTGGCTGTCCAGATCTTGCCCTTGAAAATTAAGTACTTAACACGTGGATCTTTCTGCAGTTCTGAATAGATAACTGCACAGTTAACGCCGTTCTTTGGATCATCTGATAGGTCAACTGCAAACCCTGAGTTGTGGTCAGAATTTGGGTTCTGATGTACGTGTGCCTTAGATGGCAGTAGTCCATCGCTGGCCTTCTTGCGCTTAGGCCAATGCGCTGTTGCTTGACGCAGTACTGCAATAGCAGCAGGCGTTGCTTTCTTTGCTAATGGGATCATTACTTCTCCGCTATCAGTTTGTATAGGTCATCAATGCGATCTTCAAGCCTCTTGACTGAGTCCTTGAGACTGCTACCACCGTTAGGTTTTAACTCGTTTAGGTAGTGCTTTACTAGCCATCTAATTGCAGCAGCAAAGCCACCAATGATAGTCATTACTGCTACTGCTACTGTCGCATAGTCTTGTGGTTGCATTAGACCGTTCTTATCGTTACTAGGAGCAATCCGCCGTATCCGGAGAAACGCTTGTCGGTAGGGGTTTTGTTGATGAAATCCATCTCTTCGATTAACCCGATATAGGACTCACCAGTTCTGAAGTCTTCGACCTTGATGGTATCGCCAGCATTTTCTACTGATTCAAGCTGTGACATACGATCATAGGCTGCACCTTCAAAGCCTACTTCGTTGCCGAACTTATCCATCTCACGGTCATAACACATCACTGGGTATTGGATTAGTCGTTGACGTGGAATAGCAGGTAGTGCCTTGATCTGATAACCAGTAAACAATGGACCAAGGGCAGAATTGGTTGTTGAACGGTTGAAGTTAAACCTAAAGGCGAGATACTGTTGAGCACCGATTGGGTAGTTTACGTTAACCTCTGGCACTAGATCGCCTTGTGCAAAACTACCGATTGTATATTCAACGCCAGTTGATGTAACGGATTGAATATCAAATGACCCAGTAGTAGTATCCACTCTGGCTTGGATCAACTTAAAGATCTTATTTTCCAAAGTGTTGTAACGAATGAAACCAGTTTGTAAGTAACCCGTTGCTAGAAGTTCAGTAGCAGATTGAATGTAAATAGTTCCATCAGCACCGTTGCCAGCATTGCAAAATGCAAGGCGAGCAGTGTCGCCCATAAGGGCGCAGGTAGTTGTGTAATGACCCAGTGTGTCATCAGGATCGTATAGATCCCAAGCATAGGCAAAGACTAATGGGGCTATCTCAGTGCCAAGGTTTACACGAGTAAGACCTGCTTGGCCTTCGACCCCTGTTGCAGCCCAGATGTACTTATCACGAAAAGCAAAGTCATATACTGGTTGGGTTGATTCAAACAGCAGCGGGCCATAGGCAATAGACCCGTCGGTATCTGATACCTGTGCAATACGCATACCAAGGTTGGTACCAATAGCCATATAGCCAAGGTAGTACGAGATCTTATACGTAGTCTCGCCTACTGGTAGTTCAGCTGCTGTAATAGCGCTAGTCAGTGTAGGCATAGCACCGGTTGTTTCCAGTGTGAACTTGTAGATGTTTGACTGGATACCAGCATAACCTGCTACGTAGATGGCAGCACCGCTTGAGGTGATGCTAGTAAAGATATGATCTGCGTCGTTATGGGTATAGACCGCAGTAGGCATAGTACTTGCTGTTGTAGAGAACTCATATACCTTGTCGTTAACGCACATAATGATACGTTCTTTAGTGTATTCCATTACTGCGTTAGTTACGGTAATACCGTTATCACTAAACATCAAGGTAGGTGATACAGAAGCATCATCAGATAGCAACTTCTTATAGACTCGAAGGCGTGGAGTACCAGCGTTAAGTACGTTAGTTACCCAGAAGGCATAGACACCATCATCACAGATTGCGTGTACTGGGTAGTCGGTTCCTGAGATGTAGTCAATGAAGTGGGTTACCTCGGCAACGCCAGTACCTACTGGGCTAACTGGAGTTGATGCTACGTTAGATGCAGTCTTAGCGTAGGTAAAAGTAGTTGTAGTTGGTATGGTAGTAATGCGGTACTCACCGTTAAAGGTTGCATCTACGCCAGTAATAACAATCTGCATACCGATAGATAGACCGTGTGCAGCGCTAGTAGTTAACGTTGCTACGTTGCTAGTCAGCGCCTTGTTGGTAATAGATACAGTGATAGCAGGAAAGACTTTATCTACATCGTACTCATCAGATAGCAGTACGCCGTTGTAGGTATTGCCACTCTTATCCCATTGGATAGAACGGGAATACTGCCAAGGTCTTCCGTTGGTCTGGATACCACCAGTAACTGTGTGCTGACTGTTGCAAAGCGGTAGCAGTGTTGCCTGTCCCTTAGTCCAGACATCCATACCCTTTGACTCGGTGTATTGGAAACGCAGTGACTCATCCTGTGCTGGTTCAAAGAACTTAATGCCTTGACCAAAGTGGAATGAAGACTGGGATCGTAGCCACCAACCAGTAAGCGTCTGCTCACCCGGTTCACGGGTAGTATCTAACTGCTGCTTGCGGTACTGTGCTGTAACTCGACGGTACGGTGACTCATCTAGCGGAGTAATGAAGAACGGCAGACCTGCGATTGCAACATCATAGGCGTAGCCACTAGGTGTATAAACAGCACCTACAGGGTTGGAAAGAGTTAAAGGTAAACCCTCGCTAATATCGCTGCCATAGGCCATTGCTACTCCTTAGTATATTTGTAATTCTGCTTCATCTACTGCATCATCAATGTCCCGCGCTAGCGGGAACAGGTCTTCAGTTAGACAGTGTTGCATTTTCCTCAATGGGTGATATAAAAATATCTTTTACTGGATCATAGTAGTCGCCAATTCCTGCATATTTGCCACGAATCTTGGCATTGTAAGAAGTCTTAATCCAAGTTCCACCAAGGTTATTTATTAACCATTGATAGCCTTCATCACCATTTGGATCGTTATTATCACCAACAGTTACTCGAATGACTTTATTGTTTTCATCTATCTCAGCCCAGTGTGCCATTTTACACCGCCGTCTTTAAGTATCGAACAATAACAATTCCTGAACCGCCTGCTCCACCACCAGAATAACCACCTGATGTTGAATAAAAACCACCGCCACCACCACCAGTGTTAGCTGTTGCATCGTTACCCACTTGAGCGCCACCATTAGTTCCATTACCTGCGGCACCACCGCCGTAACCACCTGCACCGCCGCCAGTGTTTCCACCACCGCCGCCGCCGCCGGCATAGTAATAAGTTCCTGAAACATTTTGACCAGTTGAAGTCGCAGCACCCCAAGATGAAAATGCTGAACTACCAATACCACCAGCACCGCCAACAAGAACATTGAAATTTGCGCCAACGCCACCAGCGCCACCGCCGCCACCTGCTCCGTTGTTAGTAGCGCCACCGGCATTACCGCCAGCATAACCTTCTACTGGAGAATACCCACCAGCATTGCCTGCAGCACCACCTGTTGAATAAGCAGCAGCGCCGCCACCACCGGAGCCACCAGTTGCTGCGGGTGAACCAGCTCCTGCACCGCCACCTGTAGTGTTAAGAGAATTGAAAGATGATGCACTTCCATTTGAATTTGCAGTAGCACCACCGCCACCAATAACAGCGTTATATGAACCAACTGCAAGAGTAGCGCTAGCAGAACGAAGTCCGCCTGCGCCGCCACCACCAGTTGTTGTCCCACCTATGTATCCGCAAGCACCGCCACCTGCTACTACAAGATAGGTAACAGATAAAGGAGCGCCAGAAACTGATAGTGTTCCATTACCAGTAAATGTTCTATAGTAATAAGTTGAGTCAGATGAAAGAGTTCCACCAGTAACTACTGATCTAGGAGCACCGGCAGATGCAAGAATACCTAGAATTGGCATTAAGATAAATCTCCAATTACCGTAAAGTTATTACTTGATGTACAAATAATTGTTGCTGCAGAATATCTTGCACGCAATTTAGGTGCTGTTGATGTAGCACCAGTTGAAGTAAGAACAGTAGTTCCATCGCTAACAATAGTAACTTGACCTACGCCTAGTTGCTGTATGTTAATTTGCTGTCCTGCGGTAAAAACACCATTAGGTACGGTTAAGGTGATAGCGCTAGCGTTGCTAAGCGTTACCAGTTTGTTAACATCACCTGCTACTAGGCTATAAGTTGTACCAGTCTGTGCATTAAAAGTTAAATCTGTTGTGGATAAAGTTGACCACTTAAGTCCTGTTGCTGTTGTCGTATCTACAGTAAGAACCTGACCGTTGGTTCCTGAACCGATACGCGCTGGTGTAGCGTTAGCAGTTGCGGTAATAACATCGCCCTTGGCTGTAACCAAAGACTTTGGAATTGCAGCATCTGCTGTAGCAACTCCTGCAGTAAAGAAGGTTGCATCATCACCGGTAAAGACGTGCTTTACGGTTGCACCTGCTGTGTGGCTAATGTTAGATGAACCAGCCTGAGCACGGACTACAGTAAGAGTATCTGAAGAGATACCAGTAACTGCTACGATTTCCTCATTCTGTGTATCAACATCTAGTGCTACTAGGAACTGATCTACGTTACCTGCAGCAAGGGATACGCCACCCATCAAGGCAGCGCCAGTACCAGCTGTAACAGTAATCGTTGTAGCACTACTATTTATTGTGGAATCAAGCGCTGTAGCAACGCTAGTGGTTGAGTATTTTCTGGTCATTGGGCTGCCTTACTTTGTATAGTGTAGACGGATAGGAAACTTGTCTGAAAGTTTGAGTGACTCGTCATTAAGGCGCTGGTTGTATAGCGCATAGATGTAACGAGATGAGTTGGCACCAGCTGCTCCTGGAACCTTGCTATCTGCCAAGTCTGCTTCAGCAGAAGTCAAGTTAATACGACCTGGATCTACGTATGAAAGTAGACGATAGGCTGCGCCTAAAGTAATAACATCGCGGCAGGAATCAGGTAGACCTGTTACATCTGCAAAGTCATCAGTGTTTGCATCCATAGTTGCGGGAGTTGCTGCATACCAGACCTGAACGGTACGACCCGGTTGGATGTTCTCGTAAATGTTTACAGTCTTCTGTGAGTTAAAGGTTGCTGAGTTAGCCATCAAGTCTTGGCGCCAGCGGTTAATAGGAAGCCATTCTCTAGATGAACCAGTTGTTTGCCAAGACATATAGATAACATTCTCACAGTCATCTGGCAGAGCGTAGGTAGTTTGGCTTGCGTTAAAGGTAAAGGTAGTTGAGTAGATAGCCCACAACTTAGGATAGACAGAGTTGATTGTGTCGTTAAGTGCTTGCTTAATCATTGTGCGAGGAAACGTTGGGCTTAGTACAACCTGTGAATACTGGCTGTGTGGTGCAGGACTTGTCTTCTGGTAGCCACGACCAAAGCCCGGAGCAGCGTTGAGAGTATTGCTAGCCTTTACAAAGTTATCAATCCAGATGAGTTCGTCATCAATCTCGATGATGCCTTTAGCAAGGTTGTCAGCTGACCCAACCTGTATTGCTAGATCGGTGGTGTTAATTGCTGTGTCCAGATAAGTAATTCTATCTTGGCGCAGGGTGTATCCAGCGAGGGAAGATCTAACTTCCTGAACCATATCGTCAAACGTTGCCATTAGATACCTTACTTTCATAGAAGCGAAGATTGTTTACTAGACGTTCTTCGTTTGGACTTATTTCTACTGCTTTCCTACCGTGTACTACTGCTGTTTGAAAATCGCCTAACTGCCAAGCACTGACTGCTATTAGGTCATCTGCCATTGGACCCCACGCCCAAGATTCTGCTAAGAATGTCATTGGCTTAGTGTTGTATTCCAACGCCTTCTTAGATACCAGTAAGCACTCATCCCATTTTTTATTAACGTAGTAATAATTAGCAAGGGCTAAGATTGATTCTCTACTTGGATACTCTTCAGTACCCCGCATCAACCATTCTTCTGCGTTGCGTGGATCGCACTTAGATAAGATGCGGCACGCTGCGCTTTTCTCTTCTGGAAAGATTGATACTTCTAAGTACTTCTTTAGAGTTTCCGTAGACTCCTTGTACTGCTGGTGGTATGACTGCTCTCTGCCAAGGTAGTACAAGTTTCTAGCATCAGGATTTTCCCGAACTGCCATCTCTAGCATCGGTAAGTACTGACCACGAGACTTTGTCTTATCTTGCAGGTGATGAGTCTCAAAGCCATCAATGCGCTTCTTAACTTCTTCACGTTCTAGATACCACTGCGGTACTTCGTGTATCGGATAGTTCCATCTGATACCTTGACGGCGGTGTACCTTAAAGCCATCAAACTCTGAAGCTACTGAACCATCATCATTAAAGGCTTCGATACGCCGATACGACGGGCGATCAATGCCTTCTTCAAAGGCTTTCTCTAGCGCATCCCGCCAACCCGGTGTAAGTACTTCATCTACATCTAGCGCTACGCAGTAGTCAGCATCTGCTGGCACTAAAGCCAGCGACGCGTTCCGAGCATCGTCAAATCTAAATGGCGAAACACTGATCGGGATAACCGTAATACCAAGGCTTCGTGCAATCTCAACGGTGTTATCTGTTGATCCGGTATCGGCAAGGAGGTGGTAGTCGGCTTCCTTAGTGGAGTTGTACCAGCGTTCAACGTGCTTTTCCTCATTCTTGCTAATGGTATAGATGGCAATTTTCATAGGCTAGATTATAGCAGTTTGAGCCTGTGCCGCCTGTAGTTCGTCATAGTGAGCTTTAGCCATAACCGTAAACTCGCCATTTCCTCGGTCAATTTTTACCATTTCGATACTATTATTTTGCCAATCAGTTTGTTCAAAAAACTCAATTTGATTAATCATAGTTCTGCACTCAATCCTATGTAAGCCGTTGCTGAATTACTTGCCGTAAGCCACGCTGGTCTAAAGTTTGCAAAAGATGCGGCACTAGCGGTAGCAATGATTTGTGGTACTAATGAAGCTTCCGTAGAAACCACAAGGGTCATACCAGTAAAATCTGAATAATTTGTTTGATCGGTTAAACGAAATGTTCCGCCATAATCTAATGTAGAAGGGGCGGTTCTCATTGTTACAGGGGTGTACATAATATATTTTGCTTGGCTTGTTGAATAAAATCCACCAAATAACACGGGTGAATAAGTAGCACTTGCTGTCCAACGATAGTAATACCGCTGGCAAGCAGCCAATTCGCCTTGGATGGTTCCAGTGGCAGTGGTGAATGGTGTGGCTACGGAGCCTAGCTCCCACTGAACTCCCCAAAGATCAATGGTTTGCGCTGTGTTTAAGTTGGCATTTTGAATGTTAATTTCTAAACAAACTTCACCAGTACCAATAGTTTTTCCAGCAATGCTAGGAACTGTAAAAGTGCGAGAATAACGAACCCAACCTGTTGTTAATGTAAGTCCTTCTATAGTTGTATAAACTGTTGTAGAACCACCAGTTCCAAAATACTGACCCATAACAAGACCAAGAGTACGGGTGCTATCAGCCTTTGCCCAAAACGATAGCGTTACTGTTTGTCCAGCAAATGTGCGTACGTCTTCTACCCGATGAGTATAAAAATTTGAATAAGTTTGACCTGTACCATTTGTTGCTTGGTTCATTCTGAAAAAATATTGTGGTTCATAGCCAGAAATTGTGTTTCCAAGAGCAAAAGTTTGTTGGCTTATAGTAACCGTTGCTGTTCCATTACGGTTTGATCTAACTCGATCAGCACTAAAAGTGGTGGTGTCAACAGGAATTGTAAAACTTGTTCCACGCTGCCACACACCAAAATCACCGTTGATAATCTTGTTCTTACCAGCTACAAACGGCGCTACTGCCCCGCCTGCGTTGTCTTGGATATCTGCTATATCTCTAGCGCGGCTCATTAGTTACCTCTTGGCTCTGTAGTTGGTCGTAATGGGCTTTGGTCATTGAGGTAAACTCCCCGTTGCCCCGGTCAATAATTGCGTGTTCTGTTTCTACGCCGTCAATTCCTTTAACTGTTATAAAAGTTACATTGTCCATTTTATAACTCCGCACTTATTCCAATATAACCTGATGTTGAATTGTTCGTCAGTAACTCATAAGGTCTGAACTGCGTTGCACCAGTAACTGTAACATTGACTCGTGGATTATTTGTAGTTGGTCCGTCTAGTGTTACTGCTGAAACGGCACTAGTAAAACCATTACCATCAAAACATATTAAAGTTGAGTATTCTACTGCTGTTGGATTTACACGCATAGTTACAGGGTTTGGCACAGGAAATGCAACAACAGTCGTGCTTTTTGCTGAACCTAATCCAAAACTTTGATATGCAGAATTACCACCTACTCGGTAGTAATACCGCTGGCAAGCCGCTAGTTCACCTTGGATAGTTCCGCCTGCACGGGCAAATGGGGTAGCTACTGAGCCAAGTTCTAGTTGAACGCCAGTGATATCAAAAGAATCCGCAGCGCCCGCAGTACCTGCGTAAGTTACAAAAAATTGAAATCCTAATTGAGTAGCCGAAGAAGGCACTGTTCCTGTATAAGTAAAGCGTTGCCAAGTTGTCGTGAGTGTGGGGCTTTCACTAATCACGCCGTTGCTATTAGTAAAACCAGAAACAAGACTTTGATCTGTGCCAGTTCCTGAAATAAGTTGTGCCGTAAAAGCGCTTGGAGAAAAATTAGCGCCTTTTCTTGCCCAAAAACTAAAAGTAACATTTTTGCCAGCAAAGCGATATGAGTCTTTTGATTCTAAAGCATTTTGTATTAAAACCAAAGGTGTTGAAGAGTTGCCTGCTGTTCGTTGGACACGCATAGCGTTGTAAATGTTTGGAAGATTTGTTGTATCAGATGTTGTGATTTGTGAAATTGTTACGCTTGTTACCGCAGAACAGTTAAAAGTAAAACGGTCAGCGGTGTAAAATGGGCCAACGGTATAAGTATTACTTGTACCCCGTTGCCAAATATCAAACCCGCCGTTAATCACAGCGTTCTTCCCCGCCATAGTTGACGGCCCTGCCCAGTTCACGCCAGTAGTCTGTGTGCTATCTGCTACTAGGTAAGAACCGTCTGCGCCAACAGATTTGTTGCTGACTACACCGGAGGAAGTACCGACAATCAAGTCACCCTTGGCAGTTACAACGGATGAGGAAACAGCACCGATGGCAGCGGGAGTATGGCTGTGTGGGCCAATGCCTATTGGAATCCAAGTGTCGGTAGCTGAGTCATACCCATACGCCGGGCGGCTTGTCTCGCCTACTGTTGCCATTTAGTTAGCTCCTTCTAGACTGCGTAGGTATTCTTGATAATCAGAGTTAGCGGAATCCACTGGTATCCACCAACCATCTGAACGATTAACTGCAATTAACTTACCTGACTCATCTATTATTTCTGTATATGTATATTCCATTTTACAACTCCGCACTTGCTAAAATATAAAAGTCATAACCTACGGCTGCGGCAAATGGAGCAGCAGCACAATAAACTCCGCTGAAACCACCTGAATTTGTTCCTGGATAAGAAGTAACTGTGATAGCCAACTGCCCATTTGTAGAAATGCGGCGTACATAGTTACTTCCGCTTGACTGTCCAATAGTAATAGATGGAGTAGTTCGCATTGTTACTGGATAACGAACATTTGTTAACAAATAATCTGTTGAATTTGTATAACCGCTAAATGGTTGTTGAGAACCATCACGACTATCAAAATAATACCGCTGGCACATAGCCGACTCAGCCTGTGGGCTACCGCCGCTTGCTGTGGTGAAGGCGGTTGCTACGGAACCTGCTTCCATTTGAACGCCCCAAATGTCAATGGTTTGCGCCACATTGAGAGGCAAGTCAAAACGAAAACGAAGGTTAGACCCTGCGCCAATAGTTTTTCCGCTAACACTTGGAATAGCGACTGTGTAAGTAAAACGCTGCCAGGAAGTTGTTAGAGATGCGCTGCTGCTTGTGACATCAACCAAAGCACTTCCACCAGTTCCAAAGTTTTGTTGAGGATAAAAAACTAGCGTTCTGGCTGCGTCTGCTTTAGCCCAAAAAGACATAGTTACAGTTTGTCCAGCAAAAGTTCTTACATCTTCAATTTTCTGAGATACAACTTTAAAGGTTTGGGTAGTTCCCGCTACTGAGTCATTCCAGCGGAAAAAGTATTGACCTTCATAACCCGCTACTGGTGCTGTGCCTGGTGTAAAAGTCTGCTGGCTAATAATCTTTGTGCCGTTACCATCTTGGCGTATTTCAAAGCGGTCGGCTGTGTACGAAGCATCTGTTGGGTTGGTGAATGATGTTCCTCGTTGCCAGATACCAAAGTCTCCGTTAATAATTTTGTTCTTACCAGCAATTTGTGTGGTAGTTACTGGGTAGAACGCAGCATTAGCCGCAGACTGTGTATAGGTATTAGCCGCAACAAATGTTGAAGTGGTAATGATCTCTACATAATCACCAACGGTTGTGGCAGTATTTAGTACAACGCTTGTGCCGTTAGTTGCTGTGTAGTCAACAGCACGCACTAGCAGTACGCCGTTTAGGTAAACCTGCTCGTAGCCAACTGTGTATGCAAGAGTTAATGAGTAGTCATCTACACCGCTGATGGTTGTGCCAGCAGTAGTAACCGCCTTGCGCCAGCACTGTTCAAATACAGTAGTCGAAGTGGCATCGGTATCAAGCCAGACGGAACCATTGGTTGCACCTGTTGGCATTGTGGTCTGAGCGTAAGCCGCAGATGGGCCAGTTGGTCCGGTAGGACCTGTGGCACCTGTAGCACCTGATGCACCAGTCGGACCTGTATCGCCTGTGGCACCATTTGCACCCGCAGGACCTGTTGGCCCTGTTGGTCCAGGAACGGTGCTATCAGCCCCTGTAGCCCCCGTAGGGCCTGTAGGACCAGTAGGTCCAGTAATTCCTGTAGGTCCAGTTGGACCAGTGGCTCCTGTGTCGCCTGTCGGACCAGTTGGTCCTACTGCTCCAGTGGCTCCTGTTGGACCAGTCGGTCCAGTCGCTCCCTGACTTCCTGTAGGACCTGTAGGTCCTGTGTCTCCTGTTGCTCCAGTAGCGCCCGTAGCTCCTGCGCTTCCAGTGGGTCCAGTGGGTCCTTGTGAGCCAGTCGCTCCAGTAGGTCCGGTTGGGCCTTGGGAACCTGTGGCTC
>Ga0222712_10003567_pt1 | contig 16840 bp, 36 predicted proteins | sample C33_657DmetaG_FD_165043 | JGI IMG/M metagenome (GOLD analysis project Ga0222712, IMG submission 165043) | Estuarine water microbial communities from San Francisco Bay, California, United States - C33_657D | ecosystem: Environmental > Aquatic > Marine > Unclassified | place: USA: California...
TGGAAAATTCTATCTGAAAGAAGAAGAATTCCTTTCTCGCGCTCCATTTTTAAAAATTGAGTGCGAGTCATGACCTTGAAAGCCATGTCTGGATCAGCTTCGCGCAAGGTATTTGAGATGCAAACCAGCCCATATTTGATCATGGGCGTGACCTTAGCAAAGAAATTTTAGCTTGTCAAGCGACAGTTTCTCTGAAATCCATCTCTTCTTCCTTAGTCAGCGGAGGGCAGGTTTCACAAACTCCAAGAATATCTTGAGTTTTATTTTTTGTTTCTTTTAAAAACTCCCAACCTTGCATCCAAGCGACCTTGAAAGAATCGTATGTTTGGACTTCGTTGCACTTAATACATTTACAGGTTATTGTTTTCAAAGCAGTATTCTTTTTTCGTGTTTAACTATTACTTTTGGATTGACCCAAATACTAAATCCTTTTTTAACTATAAAATGACAAAATGATACATCTTCCGTACAAACTTCTATATTTGAATGAAGTTCAGCCATCATTGGCCTAAACCAAGGATAAGGAAGGTTTTCTAATACGCCAGCCTTCATCAACATGAATCCCATGCCGATATGATCTACTTTAAATAACTCTTTAGAAGATGATATGTCTTCATTAGATAACCATTGGAATGTGCCATTTTTAATATAATAATCTTCGTCCCAATGCTTAATCGCGGCAAAATATTTGCGCCTTTCATCATGTAAATAATAAAGGCCAGAAGTTATTTGCTTATTTGAGTTTAATAACTCTTCGAACTGTTCAAAATTAAAAATAATATCACTGTCTACCCAGAGAATATAATCGTAATTAACTTTTCCTTGCCAAGGCTTTTGATTGTTTCCTGCGGTTCCAGATCCACCAAGAACCATGTTTCTTACAATATATAAATTAGGAGAATATCCTGTAGAAAATACAACATTAATGCCTTTAGAAAAGCATATACGTTGAAAATTTAAAATACTTCCTAGGAATATTTCAGAGAAATTATTTCCCGGTATACAAACAACTAGATTCATTTCTTGGCTAATTCCAGAATTTCATCTAAAGATTCCATTACCCTGATACCTCTTGGATTGTGATCGGTATAAATAATAGAATGAACGTAGCTTTTTTCAATACTAATTACATTATCTAAATTAAATAATATAGTATCGTAAGCTTTACCGTTATCGTGTTTTACGTCTAAAGCTCTTAATGGAACTAAATGAGCCATTTAATCTCCTTCTTCTTGATAATCGTTGTAACTATCGTTATTTTCTTCTTCAAAACAATCTCTGCAAACTAACGTAGAGTCTTCTGTTTCGAAGAAATCTTTTGTCATCAAGCCGCAGTATGGGCAAGCTTGTTCTTTTTTATATCTGTGTAGCATTTTATGAAAGAATTAATTCTTTTAACATTTTTAAATTATGCGTTACGATGCTGTCTCCGCCTTCATCAAATTCACCTTTTCGAGCTTTTTCGACTCTGTTGCGAAGATCTAACTTTATAGATTCCTCTATAGTTTGATTCAACAAAATTAAGATGGTCTTCTCTTTGTTTATCATCGCTTCGTTCTATATTACAGAATATATGGCGAAATTTCAAAATATTTATAGCAATACATCCTTTAGCTGAAATTTTAGACTGCTTTAAAGTTATCATTTTTTATTAAAATAATTTAGTTGCTCGTTTATGTTTCCTGAATAACCTTTCCATCCATAATGAATTAATTCCGCAGATTTTTCAACAAAAATTTCTCCTCCAGTTTCGCGCCAAAGTCTTGAAAAACCATAATCTTCGCTTTCGTATTTCTTTGTTTCTGGATTAATTTCGCATGGAAATAGATTGTAAAAGTTATCTCCGTACTGATGATAAGCATCAATATCGTTCTTATACTTTATATTTGGGAATTTTTCAATAATCTTTAGAATAGCTTCTTTTTTAATCAGCATAAATCCCGTCGCGGCATATTTAGCTTTTTCGCCATTATTTAATAATTCAGATGAGAAATCTGTACATAAAGATTCATAGTTATTTGGCAATTCTTTGTTCGTCTTTGCGACGTAATTAAGTTTAGTTTTTGAAATGTACTTTTTAGGATATAGTCCGCAAACTACTTCTTTGTTTCTTTCGAGCATTTTAAAAACATCTTCGCTTCTAAAATTTATATCTGTATCTACAAATAAAAGATGCGTCGAATCTTTTTGATTTAAAAATCCTGCTACTGCGGCGTTTCTAGCTCTAGCTATTAAGCTATCAAAATAAATGCAATCAAATCCAATAGATATATCTTTAACCATGCAATCGTTGCATAACCTCATAACGCTGAACATATAATGCACCAAAACATTATGATTATAGCATATAACTGGGAAGTAAATCTTTGGCTTCATTCGTTTTTATTGTATGATAATAAAGTGAAAACTGCAATTTGTTTAAGCGGAGAATTAAGAAGTATAGATAAGTGTATTGATGGATGGAAAGAAAAAATATTACCTAAATTAGGTGAATATGATGCATTTTATTTTGCTTGGGATGATGATCCAGATAAGTCTAAATTAAAATATTTAAATCAATTGAATTTAAAGGATGTTATCATTGAGCCGAGAAAGACATTTGCAGAAAAAATGTATTCTTTGAGAAAACGTCCAGAAGTAAATGTACAAGGATTATTGCGCCAAACATATTGCCTTAATAGATGTAATGATATTAAAAAGAAGCATGAAAAAGAAAATAGCTTTATTTATGATTGTGTAGTTCGTCTTCGTCCTGACATTTTAGTTGAGCCTGATGCTATATTTCCTGAAGTCGCCGCATTGGATTTAAATAAACTTCATGTGTTCAAGCATGACGCTTGGTTCGGATATAATGATAGAGTTTATTTCTCTAATAGTAAAAATATGAATATCGTTGATAATAGATTCTCTTTTATTGACGAGCATTTTTATAATAATGGCATATTTCATTATGAAATATTATTCAAGACTATTGCCGATAAGAATAAAATAAATCCCCAGAAGCATGATTTTAGATTCAAGCTACTGAGGACTAATGGATCAGTAAGTTATTGTTGGGAAAATGATCCTTATTGGTCTAAAATGTGGAATTATCCACAGTTAACTTAATTCTTTTTTAGAAACTGCGCGTAAATTAACTTTCCTAAATTTGCCGCGAACTTTCTAGCTTTTCTTTCTGGTAAATCAAAAAGATGAGCATGAAAGACTTCTTCTATTAATACGTTAAGCTTGCGGCGAGTTAACAATCTTGGATCGACATGAATTTGAGGATATTTTGTATCAGGTGAATCGCATAAACCAGAAGCATTTTGTCGCCCTAATGGTTTATTATAATTGACTGTATATTCGATGCCCTCAAAATTCTTAAATTTCATAGAAATTCTTTTAATCGTTTTTGATTTTCTGTATTTAATATTACAAAATCAGACCAAGGTTTTCCATATCGTAGTATTTGCCAGCACCATTTCAACCTAGAAAACCAAGGAAGTATTCTGCCTTCTAATCCTCTTTCAAATAAACTTATAGATACTTCTTCTTCGTCCTTGAACTTCTCTACTATAAGTCCATGACTAAAACAATCGCAGATAAGAAATACCGAATCTTGCTCTTCTTTCATATCTTGATCTTTCTTTCTATCTTAGAAATGAAATATGATAAGTTATACGAAGCTTTACTAAATTTGCGGAAACTATAACTAATAATCTTATTATATGGCTTTACAAAATACTTGTATTTCCAAGTCTTTATAAACTCATGATGTTTTTTAAGTTGTTCATCGAACTCAAGATCTTTTTTTTTCCTATCGGCATTATTATTGGCTTCAAACTTAATTAATTTTATTGAAGTCATTTTGCCATTTACGAATACGCTTTCATATTCTATAAAATAATCATAATCAGTATTTTGTGAATGCTGGTAATCATAGAATACAATAGTAGTAGTGATATTTAATTCTTCAAGCCATCTCTTAGTAATTTTAAAATGACCCATTCTTCCGAATAAACTTTCGGAATTTTTATTTCCTTCGACCCATTCACCTTCATGTCGATGAATAAATAATTGACCATTTTCATCAATATCGTATGATGAAAGAATTAGATCAAGATCTTTAGTTTGAAAATCATGTGAGCCAGTATAACCTTTGGGATCATCTGGCATTGGCAATGGATATTTACAAATAATAGTATCGTACATTCCGATAGATTTACCCTTCCTTTCTTTTACTTATTATATTTACTTTGTTTGTAATCAACAATCGCTTCAAAGAAACTAGAAAAAGCCATAAAATCATGCTTGTCAGCATCATTCATGCCTTCTGTATTTGTATTTGCTAAATAATCAGAAATAATACCAGCGTAATAAGATGGAATAACGATATTCTTTCCATCGAACTTTAAATCATCGCTTTGGATGATAATTCTCTCTTCTGGCGATTTTAAATATAAATCTTTTTGCATTTTATTCTCCTCTTTTAAAAGTTTCCATTAAATCTTGCGTGTGCTTTAACATCTTATCAAGAGTAGCAATACGATTAGAATAAAGATTCTCGGTCTTTATTTGCTCTTCTTTGATTAGTTTTTCAAGCTGCGAGATCTTTTTATAAGTCTCAGTAGGTTTTGTTCTTTCGAACTCTGAGATAGATGATGTATTAGCCATATTTTACTATATTACCTTCGGAATCAGAATAATAAATATTTTTGACGTTAAATTGATTTAACACACTGCGGCAACCTGAACAAGGTTTGCTGTTATTTAATTTACCATTTCTATCTATTCTTAGCACTATCATAGAATGATCTTCAAGATCGTCAAGTCCAGATTTTAAAATAACATCAAGTTCAGCGTGAGTGCCGACATATCCATCATGATAAGGATGTTTAGCGATTTCAGGATGAGTGCGCTTTCTGTTCCATCCTATTTTAGTAATCTTATTTTTCTTGACAAGAAAAGCTATATGAGAATTGTTTACATTCTTCCAATTAGTAGGACACAAAGCGTGAGCAGTTTCAACTGCTCTTTTCAATATGCGAGGCTTCATTCATCGCCACGTTCGATGTTTTTCGACAACCCATTCTTGGCCTGAACAACCACTAATACCCCATTCAATATCATCTGGAATTTCTACGATTTTTAAATCAGCGTTAACTCCGTTAGCTTTCTTTTTCAACTTTTTAACGGCTTCAACGAGTAGAAAATTACTACGATCATTATCAAATGCATATGGACCGATAGTTACTCTATCGCTCTTGACTTTAATTTTCTTACGAATAAATTCTACAGCTTCTTGGCTAATAGAAAAAGTACCATTAAGATTAATTACCACTTGCATACATTGAGATTAGTTTTTCTAGTTCGTCGCAGACATTTTTAATATCTTCGGTAACTTGGCTGGGTTTAATTCCAGCTTCATCCATCGTGCGATCATCTTCTCCTGTGCGCCATTTATTAAATACGCGAAGACGTTCAATAGCTTGTTCAATCATGATTTGTAGATACGCTGATGACTTTAACGGTTATGCCGTTTTTGCCATCATATTTCGCACCATAATGACGTTTACCTTCAAGAAAGTCAAGGACATCTTTACGAATTTTTTCAGCATCTTCTCTAGTAAAATTTTTAGGAAGATCTAAGCTTAAATAAAAACTTGGTTGATGCATAATTATCTCATTCTCGCTTCTATATCGTCGATTGAACCGCTTTCATTGTAAATATAATCAAACATCCAATCTTCGGCGTAAATACTTATATTTAATTCTTTTAATAAATTATTGTATAAAATATGCTGCTTTTCATTCAAAGCTCTTATTTCGTCGCGAGTTTGGCAGATAAAATTATATTGTTCAGTTGTAAATTTCATATCCATAAAATATCCATGTGTTCTACAAACAATTGTAATCCTTTTTTTCTACGAGCGTTACATTCTTCGCACTTCTTTATATAATCATCCCAAGCAATTTTTTCTTCAATAGTTTTTTCTCTATTAAAATAGTTTCTATCTTTAAGATCCCACTTTACGGACGACTCAGGAAAAGGTACATATTTGTCTGGATTAATAATATAATCAAAAGCAAAAATCATTTCATCTAAGATTCTATCAATCTCTTGTTCGCCAATTTTTTCTACTTTGTCTTTTTCTTCACCTTCAAGATAAATATAATTGCTAGGCAACAATTTCATAGGAATACCAAACTTACCTTTCTTTTTAAAATACTGTAAGCGAGGTACAATATACTCAGCGATTCTGCTTTCCAGAGAATATACATCATCATCAGAAACTCCATAACGGAACGTCTGATATTTGCATTTAATCCACCAGCGCAATTCGCTCCAGTTATTTTTAAATCCCCATCCAAGTCTATAAGGAAGAAGATCAAGAAGTTTGTCTACATATTTATTATATTTATAATAATCGTCATCTGTCTCAAACATCTTATCGATCTCTAATTCTTGTTTTCGCCATTCTTCAAGACGTTTTTCTTTTTGTTCTGGCGTTTCGAAATCAAATTGCAATTGATAGCTCATAGTGTTTTGTTGTAAGAATTAATGTATGCTTCGATATTCTTTTTCCCGATAGGATTCATGCTATGTACAACATAAGGTGGGTGCTTGATATTTTTATCAGCACAATATGCTACTAACCATTTGGCGCAATCATATCCCGTCTTTTCCTTATAAGAATCATAAGGAATTTCATCGTTATTTAAACCGTGACCATACTGCTCACTTGCTAGATCGTGATCGTAACAAACATATTTTGGCAAACCTCTAAGAGTAATTAAATCTACAAATTCATTATAGTTGCGAACTACAGAATAATGTTGATTCTTAGGAACTTCTGCCCAAGTAACATGAGTAGGAATTCTTACGTCATCTAAGAAAAGATTGTAATTAGTAATCATAGTTCAAATGCAGTAATTGTATGCTCAAAAGGATTGCCTTCAATGTTTTTTACCAGTCTCAACATCTCGGCAGCAATCTCTCGGATTTCTTTCTGAGCGTCTGGCTTATTACGCAAGCTCAAGAAATGATAGAATGATCGCCAATTAAACATAACATCAGCTTGAATTTGAGAATTATAAGTTTTGAAGAATCGCGCAGATTCTTTTGCTCGCTTGCGACCTAGAGTTGGTTCAAGATCTTTTACACATTGATGGTAAAGAGTATTACCAAGTTGAGTATAATCTTCAAGTATTGTAGTCCATTTATTATTTTGGACTCCTTCTTTATCAAAATTAGATTCAACATCTCCCCAATCACTAGGAATTAAATACTTATCTTCCTTTATCTCTTTATACCTAGCAGATTCACCATTAACAGATACACCGACACGATGCTTAATGAGATGAATATGACTAGCGATATCAGTATCCACCAAGAAATGAAGACTAGACTTTTCGAAAGGAGTATGATGCCCCGCATCAGCGAGCATCTTAAGTAGCTTAGGAATTCTATTAATCTTGTCTTCATTTAAATCTCTGCTTGTAGAAGTCCATGCTGAACAAGCATGAATTTGATCACTGCCATAATAACCAATCAACTGTACTTTATTATCGTTTTTATCGTTAATCATATATTATTTAATTCCAGCTTCAGCGTAAGTCATATTAACTTCTTTTTTATCGATTAATTGTTTGCGATTAAACAAATGAATTTCAGCAATTTTATCTTTATTTTCTCCATTATAAGATACTGCATATCTATTAGCTACCAACCAATCATTAAGAACGGTATTGTCCTTTGGGTTGATAACTTTACCTAATAAACGACCAAATTTTTCTTCACTATCACTTAAAATAGTTTGAAGAATTACCTGACCCTCGCATTTGTCAATAAATTCTTTGACCTTATTTTTACTAAGAGTACCAAAAATCTTTTCTATTTTATCTGAGGTTCGGCTTTCTGGCGTATCAATTCCAAGAAGCCGCACACTTTGATTTGATAATACTACATTAAATCCTAGATCAAGATCGACATTAATAGTGTCGCCATCTATTACTTTATTTACTTTTGCGTGATATTCGAAAGGCATAAATTATATATCTAAAAATTTCTTTATTTCCAACTTACCGTTGCTGACTACAATATACTCATTTAATCCATTGTCAATACAAAGATTGTCGCAATCTGCGGGGTTAATGCTACCGTCCAAATGATGAGGATTCACTTTACCATTTTTATGATAAGTGTGACCAACAATTTGTTTTAATCCTTCAATAGGTTGAAACTCTTGCTTAAAATCTAGCCACACAATTCCTCCACCTTTTTTAGGACCACCTCGGCTTCGGCCAGCGTAATAAAACCAATGATTTTCATCTGTCCTTATAGCAATGTTCGCTCGTTCTATTTCTTTAACAAAGAAAAGATTCAAATCGTCATTATTTTTAACAGATGGATCTATATAATCAGGATAAAGTCCAGCATGAGTACATAGGTAATTATCAACCCAAACGCGCCATTTAAATTTATTAGCAATGTTTTGGCGTTCAGATCCTAGAATTTCATCGATAGCAAAATACTTTCTATCCTCATAACCACTGCACATAGTGAAATGATTGTTGAATAGATAATGTAAATCATGATTACCAAAAAGAGTATAATTATTTGGCGCAGATAAATATCGCATCAAATAATCAGCGGTCTTTTTATAATCATCAGAGTTGTCCAAATAAAAACTATCAAACCAATCGCCAAGACAAATATTTATGTCCGCCGATTCATGACGAATAATCTTATTGAACTTCTCAATATTATTGTGAAGATCAGAAAGTAGTACTATTTTTTTCTTGTGACTGTCGAGTGTCATTTTTCTTTCTTAAAGTATCGTGCGCTCTTTTATCTATCTTACATTTACAATTATCCATTTTAGGATTACCGGGGCCAATAAGTAATCCTTTCCAACTGTAGCAATAATGCCACCCTTGGCTTATTTCCTCTGGAGTTAACGGATCTGATTCAAACTTATTTTCCACGGGTCATCCTTTGGTTTTTCCATTTTAATAGAGCAGCTAGTTTCATTTTCTTTAATATCTAGCCATTGTATTTTAAAATCACCATTTTCATCTCCACTCATTTCTAATCTTCGGTTATTAACATGAAAAATAATACTAGAAACATGAAGAGGGTGATTCGGAGTATTAGTTCCTAATCCAAGATATCCTGAACCTCCTCCAATACCGACGCTGCCACGCTCGTCAACCCTTAAAACTTCTTTACCAAGCGATAAATCTTCTGGTGGTTGAGTATTCTCTTCTGCTTTGATTAAAAATGGCGCAGCAGAGGCAGCGGCAAAACCTCCAAATATAGTTTTGAAAAAACCTTTTCGATTCATACTCATATTATATTAATCCTCATCTTCTTCAGCAAATTTTTGATCTGGATGATAAACAAACTCTGGACCATCATAACCATATCCTGTATCTCCATGATCGTGATAATCATCAGGACATTGACCATTATACATTACATCTTCAAGATATTTTTTACCACGTTGATCAACTCCATATTGAATGCTTAGTTTCTTAGGATCAAATTCTGCAATCTCACTCCAATAATAAATATAATTAAACTTCATATCGTGAGACCACCAAATATTTACTTCACCTACGTTATCAGGCTCTTGCGGTATATAATTACAACCGCCGCCTTCCTCAAATTGAAATTGATTCCAATCTGACGTTTCGAAGATAGGTTCTTCGTGATTTTGAATATATTCATCACCACCTAAATATACTTTTATATCGTCTCTGCCATCTTCAAAATCAAAATAAGGACAAGTCTCATATACATCACCACCACTATAACATTCATCGCTTTCAAGAAAAGCTTCTTCAAACATTTCTTGTGTCTGATCTGATGATGGTCCAGCGATAGTGTCGCGGCTGTATTCCATAGTACCGCGCATCCAGATTTTTATCTTTAACATAAATTATTTATCGTAGTCTATCTTACCAATAACATTTATTCTAAAAGTATTAGTAACTTTTCCATCGTTAGAACTTGTTATAATGTAGCTCTCTTCTACCGTTCCGTCAAGAAAAAAAACAATTTTTGTTGTGGATGATTCAAGAATTTTTAAATCATTAGTTATCGCGGCAAGTTCATCGGGATTTTCTATAGAATTAATTGTATAATCTTCTGTAAAAGATAACTCAATATCTTTTTGATGATATGCTGCTTGATGACGTTTATTTATTAAAAATGTCTTTAAATTCTCTCTAGCTTCTGCATACCTATTAGCATTAAAAGAATTAAAATTAATAACTAAAGCGGCGATCAATGATAATAAAATCACTGTCGCCAAAACTATCTCTATAAGAGTAAACCCTTTAGATTTACCAGCCATTTGAACTTGGTAGTTGTTCTAATTCTCGTTCTCTTTCAATGGCTCGTTTAATAATTCTCTTTAAAGTCTGCAACGCTTCTTCATAAGTATTGCACTTCGCTTCAATGTCATCAGTTATATTTCCGTAATGTCGAACAAAATATTTTGGTCCTAAACCATAAGACCAAACTGATTCTATATACCAGTGACAGTCACGATCTTTGTGAATTCCTTCGCAGACAAGTTCGTGCCATTCTTCAGTTAATTTGAGAATTTCTTTATGTATATCAGCAGTCATGAATATTTATGCGTCGAAGGTTAATTTCTTCATGCAAAAGAGCGCGAATAGCTTCAAGAGCTTCATTTGCAGATTTAAATTCGTGACCGTATTTTATATAACTCCGTAATCTGTCTTCGAAATGACCAATAGCGGCAACCATATCAGCCGCTTGATTTGCCATTTCAAATGATCTTTGATCTTCAGGTAGATTGAATTCTAAGATTGCTTTCATATTTTAAAAGTTGTTCACCGATATATTTAGTATAAGCAGGAGGAATAGCTTCGGTTAATTCCCAACCTCGTCCAGCCCAAGGCATATCCATGATCTTGCGCCAAATATCGATTGAGCCTTTGCGACGACTCTTGCCGGTCACGCTCATGTCACGATAATCTATTCCATTTTCTTCAGCATATTTTTTACAAAATCCACGTTTAGTTACATTCTTTAGAAGCGCGACTGGAAAGTTACATTCAAAATATCTTGTTCTTTCAATCGGCATACCAAACATATAACCAGTTAATTTAAATGGTTCTATAAGATGATACTTAGCTCCAACTACATTCTCAATAATATAATATTTTTTAGTTGAAATTAAAGCGTTACGAACTGGCTCAATTAATTTAGGAGTATCTTTTCCTTGAGAATAATGGACATAAATAGAATCAGGTTTTGTCGCGCTGCTATATCCTTGACATGGAGGTGAAGCATGAATAGCGTCAAATGAATTAAGAAAATCTTTATCTTTCAAGACTTCCATGACATCACCTTTGATAAATTTAAAAGGATAACTAGGCTGATCTTTGATATCAACCCCAGTAACTTCAAATCCAGCTTGATGATAACCCATGCTTGCACCACCAGCGCAACAAAATAAATCAAGTAATTTCATATTTTTTGTAAAGCTAAAGTAAATTTTGTACCCAAAAGACTTTTAAAGTGTCATTTATATTGTATGAAATATATATTATTAATTACAGCGTTGACTTTTTCTCTCGCTGCCCAAGATAAACTCCAAACTCCTCCCGGTCAAGGAGAAAATCGCAGAAAACCTTCGGAAGCTTCGAAGGAAATCCGCGAGCAAATGTTAAAAAAATACGATACAAATAAAGATGGTAAGATTGACAAGGAAGAAAGATCTAAGATTTCTCCTGAAGATCGTAAAAAGATGGGACCACCCCGTAAAAAACAACCCCGTACTGGCGGACCAGATCCAATTCCAGAACATTTAAAAAAGAATTAAAATAAAAAGCCCTCCACTTGGAGGGCTTGCTTTTACTTAAGCCTTTTAAATCCAAGAAGAATTGCGGCTTCAGGGCAAAGAGTTTTATACCAGCCTTGTTTTTGGCAAATATATCCTCTTCCTCCAGTCACTTCGCAAGTTTCAGTCGAAAGTTTGCTATATTTATTAATAATCTCGTCAGTTTTCTCACTGCCGCCAGAAGCATAAAATCGAAGTCCAGCAAACTTTTCTTTAACTTGGGCGGCGATAATTTGTTCGCAGCCTGAATTATCTATCTCCTGTTGAAGTTCTTTGCAGAGATTAAAGATAATGTCAGCCCAACCATCATCACATTCAAAATAGAAATTTTGCGCGAAGATTTTAGAATTTTGCTCAATTATTCTTTTAGTTATCTTTTCGTTCATAGCTTTATCGTGAAGAACGCATCATCATCATAACATTGGTAAAAGTCAAGTCCAGACTTTTCAATAAAATTTTTTAATGTGGTTTTACCTAATTCACCACCCATAACAGAAGATATAATTCCTCCTCCTTTTACTTTAGGATATATTTTTCTGATTATCTCTATTAATTCGTTTATGCTTGAAGCACTGTCAATATAAATATAATCGTAAAATTCATTATCTACTGTATAATTATTTTTAAATACAGTTATTTCTTTTTTTCTTTTTTCACGCATAAACTTTATCGATTGATTTTCAAAATAGTCTCCACAATTAAATAATCCAACATTTGATTTTTGAGGTAGATGAAATAAGATGTCACCGCGAGATTCTTTTCGTAAATATTTTTTATACGATTGACTTTTGCCACCAATGTCATATAAAGATCCTAAAAGATGAATTAATTTAGGTTTTATGGGTTTTACCATTTCAAAAAGTTCAATGTGTTTTGAAAAGCTATCGTTTATCAAATCATGAAAAAAAACATTTAATAAAGGTTGATCAAAAAATATTGCTTTTTCTTTATTTTTTTCTGTATATTCAATAAACTCTTTAATTTTAGGTTTTAAACTTTTATGAAAACCAAAATTTCCAGCATTAAAAGAAGGCGTGTCTTTTTCAAAAATAGTTTTATTAAAATTGAAATGCTCATCAGAGTTATTTATTGAATAATTTTCTATAACAGAATGCATTCTATTTTTATCTTTTTCTATTTCAATAAATAAATCTTTTGGATTTTCTAAAAATAATATATCTACATCTAAATAAATATAATTATCATGTAGATCAAATTCGGGCCATTCAATTATTTTGTATTTTCCAAAATATTTAAAATCAAAATCGTCTCTTTTGTATTGAATAACATCTTTAAATTTTATTTCTAAATCTGTTGGAGTTATACAAACAAGTTTAGTTTCGGAATCGTGCCTTCTTAGAGAGTGATAAAAATATTTAAATAATTTATAAAAATTTTTATCTACAATTGTATATATAATATTTTTCATTTTATTAGATTTTAAATATGTTTACCCAGCTTCTTTCAGCGAAATGAGTCTCTACCGGAAATTTATTTTTAATGTAGTATTTATGCATTTTATTATAAAAAGATAACGGCCTTCTATGTATCAAGGATTTATGAACGCAGAATATACTACCCCAAAAAACTATTGATTTCTGAACATATTCTTCTCCAGATAATTCTTTCCACCAATTTGCTAAATTATATTCTGGTTTATAATTTTCTAATTGATTTCCTAAAGGCCATTCTTTAATATTAAAAGACGATTTATTACTATTAGCTTCTGCGTATTTATCGTAATGGTAATTTAAAATACTATATCCATTTCTTAATGTTAATAATTGATTTTTAAATTCATTAACGCTTAATTGATAATGATCAAAATAGTTACCTTGACAAAACGCTACTTTATCGGATAAATAATTATAGTGCGTTATTATATAACGTAAAATTACTTCTTCGCTTATTCCAAAATTAGGCAAATTATAAGTACGATTTAATATTTCTTCACTTAATCCATCTGCTGATCCTTTATTAAAAACTATATAATCATCAAATGTTTTTACCCATTCCACATCTTCATTATATCTAGTGACAATAAGTTGATAATCGCTCATATTGATTTTATTTTTTAAATTATAATCCAATTACTTTTTGTAACAGGAGTCCCTTTTGGATGATCTAAAGCTTTTATTAATAAATATTTTTCATTTTTTATTTGTAAAGCTTCAACTAAATTCATAGGAGAACTATCTACTAAAAACAATTGGTCAGAATTTTCTAAAACTTTGATCCAGTAAAATAAGCTCTTAATTTTTTTATCTTGGTTTATTTCTACAGTTTTATTTTTTATTTTATTTTTGCAAATATTAAAATATCCATTTCTTGTTTGCTCTCCTTTTTGCCATCCATATTTATTATAGTCTACTTCAAAATGGCAAGCAGAGTATTTTTCATTTTCTATGAATTGTTTAAAAACACGCTCTTCTTCTATTAAATTTCTTTTTATTTCAAGATTCCATTTATATTCAAATGGAACTTCTGCTAGTTTATATATATATTGATCAAAAGTTAATTTTGTGCGAGCGTATCCTAAAGAATTTATATCAGAGAATGTGCCTACATTAAAAGTCAAATTTAATATATTTGAGATTTTTCTATTAATTAATTCTTGTTTCGCGCTATTTACAACAAAAAAATCTAAATTTGTTATTGGAATGAAATTTATATAATGTCCGGCAGCTTCATGAAACATTTGGTAATATTTAGCCATAATAGGCCAATATATCTCATATCCTTTATCAAAATAATATTTACCTATAGGTAAAGATATTATTAAATCTCCAATTTTGCATGGTCTTATAACACCTATCTTATTCATTAAATTAATTTTTCATCCTTTAAAATTTGCAATTCTTCTTTTTTTAATTGTTGGACATAAAAAATTTTGTCTTTTACATTGAATGGTCTATCTCTATCATATCCAAATGTTAATTTTCCTATATTAGGCATTTCAGAATACTTTTTTTCTGGAATACTATATATATCAGGAGTAGAGCATATTTTATTTATAGCGTAAGGAATGCTGTTTCTTTTAACGAAATGAAGAGAAGTTGAACAAGGTTGGCTTTGGCTTAGTCCTACTAAAATTCCATAATTATTACCATTGTTAATTATTCTATAAATTTCTCCTACATAATCTCCAAAAGCGAGACAGTCTTGTTCTTTATATAAAAAATCTTTTTTTCTAAGATAAGCGTCCATCATTCCGTATACTACTGAAGCAGTGTAGCCACATAAAAAACCTTTTTTATTTTTATGCAACAAATCACCAATATGACCCAAATTTTCATACTCTAATAATGATTTAATATTTTCTTTATTTTCTAAATTAGGTTTATCTGGGCCTAAAATATGAATAGGTATTTCTTGCGGTATATATTTTCTTGTATTTTCGTGCCAAAGATTAAAAAACTCTTGCGTTGTTAATTCTGCATATTTAGAGTAAAGGCAATAAGTGTTGTTAGATTTTAAAAAATCAACATATCCAGTATATAAGATATAATTAGAATTCATTATAGATTATTATATATATTTCTCCAATCAATAAAATAACTAGTTGTTCCTTCGTGAAGATGAGCGGAATCACCGGGAATAGGGCTAAAGCAAAAAGCGGTTTGATTTAACTTTATATATCCCATTGCATTTTTATGTCCGAATATCTCGGATAATCTACCATCATCTGCTCCGGTAGAATCATAAACTGGTTCAGCTTGCTGATTGTATCCTATCTTTTTTCTAATAGCGCAATCTTTCATTAGATCGGAATACTTTTTATAAGTTTTAATTAAGCAAGCTTTTGTGCAAGTTGTGCTATCAACTTCTCTGAACCAACCTCCATGTGGATTTAAAAATAAATAACCTCTTCTTGTCCTATCATCTCTATATTGATCTGGATAATCTGTAGGATGATAAAAAGCGTATTCGCATTTATTAGCTATATTTGCAAAAAAATAACTCATATTTCTGAACCAATTTGGCAAGAAAAGATAATCATCTTCACAGAAAAAAACTACGTCTTTATCATTGTTTAAAAAGTCTGCCGCGCAGTAAGATTGAAATAAACTCTTTTGATTTCCAAGTCCTTCTTCAAAATTACGAACATCAGCAGTTGGAATTATAGACTTAATTCTATTTATAGAATTTTCGCTTAATTTATCTCCTATAACTATAAATTTATATTCTTGATCTTTTAATCCTGAAGCTAAAGATTTAAGACATTTATTTTTAAATTCTTTATCTTGACACCAGCTTGGGCGACTTCCATTTGTCGGATTGAATTTCTCGCAGGTTCTATAAATTATATGTATCATTTTGAAAGTAGTATTTGAGTGTCTGCATAATTAATGATTTTCCAATTTTTATTTAAAAGATAAGGGATAGCTAATTCTCCTTTACCTTGGAAAGAAGATGTATTGAAAATATCATCTATTAAGATTAGCGAATTATAGCTAAGATTTTTTTCTGCGGCTTGAATTTCATTTAATTGATGTTCAGCAGCAAGTCTTTTATTGTGTTCGTCGCCAGCATAATCATAACTATCTAAAAATAGAAATTGAATAGAAAATGAAGATGGTAAATTTTTTAAAAATTCAACTGAATCATTATGTATATAAAATACTCTAGGTGAATATTTCACAACATTCATGCAGTTAAATAAATGATGTGAATTATTATCTACTGAATAAACAAAGCTTTTACTTTCGTCTGCCCATCTTCTCCATAAAAAAGTTCCCCAACCATCGCAAGAATCATTTGGATTTCTAATACATCCAGTCTCTACAATATTTATTGGATTAAAATCGAATCTTTTGAAAAGCTCTTTAAAAGTAAAATTTTGAGAAGATGTTCTACCTGTTTTTGGATTTTGATTTATTAAATCTAATATATTCATTTGATTTTCTTTTTTCCTTTTTTAGTTATTTCGTATAAAGCTTCGCCATCTTCATTATATCCAACTATCTTAACTTCTCCAG
>Ga0222712_10003568_pt1 | contig 16838 bp, 13 predicted proteins | sample C33_657DmetaG_FD_165043 | JGI IMG/M metagenome (GOLD analysis project Ga0222712, IMG submission 165043) | Estuarine water microbial communities from San Francisco Bay, California, United States - C33_657D | ecosystem: Environmental > Aquatic > Marine > Unclassified | place: USA: California...
CGCCGGAGCCTGCTCGGTGACAGCTGCCATTTCCGCCTCAACGTGGAGGAGACCGGTTACAAGGAATGGAAGGACAAGCGCATCGAGGCCCTGACCCTTTCGCTCCGCCTCGGCATCGCCATGGCGCATGCCGACGGCGAATTCGCGCGCACCGAAGCGGCGGCGATCAAGGCCTGGCTGAAGGAGCGCGTCGATCGGCTCGATGACGCCGAACAGGCGGCGGCCAAGGACAAGCTCAACACGGCGATGTCCGCCGCCGTCAGCGAGGCGGCCGCCCGGACCCTCAACGTGTCTCTGGCCGCGCGCAGCCTGCGCGCCTCGCCCATCCGCAACGCCACCTACGACGCCCTTGAGCTCTGCACCATCATCATGGCCGCCGACGGCGTGATCGACCCAGACGAGATGCGCCTACTCCGTGAGATCGGCGATCAGCTGGGCATCCCCGCCCAAGATATCCAAGGCCTGACGGATAAGCACACGCCCGCCGCCAAGACTTCCGGCAATGACGGCGAACTCAGCGATGAGCTGCTCGTCGGCCTCGACGCGAAGCTGCCGCCCGCCGAAGCCAAACGCAAGCTGCGCGAGATCTTCGCAAGATATAACAGCCTGCTGACCACGGAGCGCGACCCTTTCAAACGACAGCGCTACCAGGAATGCATCGACGCCGTGGCCCGCCTCCGCAAGAAGTATGGATGAAGCGCTGGCCAAGGTCAGGCTCTGCCGCGAACGATTGGCACCCTGCCTCTTCCGCATCCCTTCCAGCAGCCTTAGCAAGGAACTGGCCGTCACGCCCACCTCTCGCGACGGCGCTCACTCCTCCCACATGTTGCGGGTCACGGCAGAACTGACCCCGACGATGGAGGACGCCGTGCAGCTCGCCTGCCACAACCTCGGCTTTCCCCGGGAGATCCTGGATGTCTACGTCCGTCCTCGGAACGAAAACAACGCCTTCAGCAGCCTCGACGGCGGCCGCGCCAAGCTCGTCTTCAACTCCTACCTCGTCGAAATCTCCGACCGCGACGAACTCGCCTACGTGGTGGGGCATGAGCTGGGGCATTACCTGTTCCCAGAGGCCAATGTCCGCCAGCTGACGCCCAACCTGGAGGGCTGCATGATCTCGCGCTACAGCGAGTTCACGATGGACCGTATCGGCCTCATCGCCTGCCGCAGCGTCGACAAGATGGTTTCGGCCGAACTCAAGAGCCTGAGCGGACTCTCCAGCAAGCATCTGCGCATGGACGCCACCGCCGTCGTCGCGCAATGGCGCGAGGCCTCCAAGGCGCAGGATACCACAGCGCTTTGGCTCAAGGCGACGCATCCTCCCACGGGCATGCGCGCGAAAGCCCTCATCCAGTTTTATGGTTCCGACGCCTATCGCGCCGCCATCAGTGAAGCCGGCGGCGAACCGATCGCCCAGGTCAACGCCGCGATCGGGGCCGAACTGGACCGATTGCTCGACCAGCACGCCAACCAGCTGATCGCGGAAAAACTGGATAAGCTCAGCGGCTGGCTCTGCGCTTTCGTCGCCTCAAGGGGCATCAAGCTGCGCCTGACCAACCTGCGCCATGGGCTATGCACCGCACCCGAGGAGATCATCCGGCGCTGCCTCGGCATCGTCATCGAGGAAACCCCCGAACGCGAACGGGAGAAGGTCAGCAACGAAAAGCTCCTGCTCGCCTTGCAGGAAGCCTGCGAACTCGCCCCGGGGCACACCCGTGTCTACCTGCAGTCCGTGGCGGCGACCAGCGATGAGATCAAGCCTTTGCTGCATCAGCTCGACGGCTTAAGCCGACAACAAGGCATCATGATCGTGCCTCCGGCAGGCTGAACCGAGCCGAAGAGCATCCGGCTGGTCAACCCTGCCCTAGGTCACGCAGGAGTTTGCCCTCCACCACCGACTCAAGGCCTAGGTGCCTGATGGTCCGGATGACCTCTTGGACATCATAGGACGTACGGCGCAGCGTAATCTCGCCCTCCGAGGGGTCATAAGTCGCCCAGGAGGCCCGTTTGTCATCCCCGCGAGGCAAACCCACGCTTCCGACTTTGATGACCGTCTTACGGCCTGCCTCGAGGCGATAGACCCCCGACTTCGGCAACGGCACGGGGTCTTCCCTGCCCTCGGTCCAGATCTCCGGGACATGGGTATGTCCGACGAAGCATAGCGGAGCCTTCCGAGCTGCGAAGTGGGCCTTCAACGCCCTCGGGGTCAGGAGATACTCGAACACCGCATCAGGGCTCAAGGAAGCATGAGCCAGCTGGATGCCCTCAAAATGCCCGGTCGGCCGCCACTTTGAGATCAGTTCTCGGTCGGCGTGGGTGAGCTTCTTGCGGGTCCATTCGATAGCGCCCCAGGCCGCGTCATTGAACCAACGTTCGCCCAAAGCACCGATCACTCCGGCCTCGTGGTTACCCTGCAGGCAAACCTCAGCCTTGGCGACCATCCGCAGACAGTCGTTCGGAAAAGGACCGTAGCCGATCACGTCGCCGAGCACCAGCAGGCGCTTGACGCCCAGGTGATCCAGCTCAGCACGCACCGCCTCAAGCGCCGGACGGTTGCCGTGGATGTCTGACAAGACCGCGTACATCCGGATTCAGGCAAGCCTCAGGGGCAGGCAATCCTGACGGAAGTGAAACGGTCCTCCTTACCTGCGTCGACATCGGTAAGCTCGACGGATTCCCCCTTCTTGAAGTAGTGCTTGATGACCTCGCCGACGCCGCTCTCCTTCGTCGAGCCGAGCAACCCGGCAGGCTCAAGGGTCAGCGGAAACTGTTTCTTCGTCTGCACGCCCTTGGCGTCATAGATGGAGACCAGCAGCTTGATCGGCTTATCAGACGTATTGGTGATCATCACGAACTTGTCCTTGTTGAGCAAGGACTCCCGCCACCGCACCACGACCGGCATGGTCGCCTTGATCTGCTCAAGCCGGGCGCCCAACTTCCAAGCCTCGGCCTGCACCAAAGCGGTCCGCTTGACCTGCTCTTCGAGATTGGCTTGAGCCTGGAGCTCGGCCTGCTTCGCGAGTGCGGCCCGTTCAGCGGAGGCCTTAGCCTCGGCTTCGGCCTTTTGTTTTGCCACGACGGCCTGCTGCTCCTTCACGGCGGCCTGCCGCTGGGCCTCTTCGCTCGCTTCGATGCGTTGGCTGGCGTCATAAGCAGGCAGGAGGAGGCTGACGGAGATCAGGATGAACCCTAGCACGCCGACCACCAAGGCCGCCGCCAAGATCCAAAAGTTCTGCCTTCTCAACTTACGGGCCGCTTCATGAGCGGAAGGTCCGCTGAATTCGGGAAAAGCCGCGATGACTGCCCATGCCTCATCCTTTTCGTAGATGACCCAGCCCAGCCGCTTGAGCTCATCCTTGTCGCCGACTCGTCGCTCCTTGATCCACAGGGCAACCTGCTCGGCCGTTCCTTGGATCAAGGTGTCTCCCGAACGGCTCTTGATCTGGTAAATGGGTGCCTCCATGTGCGCGGCCGGAATCCGATCTTATTCCGATGAAAGGCCGAAGACCTTCTGGGCGATCGATTTTTCGCGCTCCGCCTTCAGTTGCTCGTTGGTGCGGATATAGAGGGCGTAGATGGAATCGCTCTGCGTCTGCAGTTCGGCGATCTTACGTTTAAGCGGCTCGACGGTAGCCCGGTCGGCCTGGCGCTGCGCCGCAAGCTGGCTCTTGAGTTCGGCGATCGTGGCGTTGGCCGACTCGAGTTCGGCCGCGACCCGACCGGCTACGTCCTTCAGCTTACCTTTGGCATCCGCGAGCTCGCCGGTGGTCTTGGCCAAAGCCTGGTTCAACCTCGCCTGAGTCGTCTTCAGCTGCTCGTTGAGCTGGGCGATCTCGGCGTTGGCCGCCGCTTCCTGGTCGCGGCGGGCGGCTTCCGCTTCCTCGCGGGTCTGCTTGAGCTTGGCGTAGGCTGTTTTCTCGAGCTCCTTGGCGCTCCTGGCCTCAGCCTGGGCTTCGCCGACCTTGTTGGATTCAGTGTAACGCGGGATAAGCTGGTCGTAGCAGATCAGTACGAAACCAAGCGAAGCCAGCACGATGCCGGCCGCCATGGAGAAATACGCACGGTTCCGGGCACGGTAGAGGGCCTGACGACCCTGCCGTTCCGTATTCGGGAATTCGGGGAAGTCTTTGACCCTGCCCCAAAGCTCATCTTTTTCGAGCACGTAGAAACCCAACCGACGCAGATCGTCGTCGGAGTTGATACGCTTCTCGCGCAACCAGGCGACGATGTCGTCGAAGTCGCCCTCTTTTTCGGTACGTCCACCGCGGGATTTGATGCAGTAGACAGGCTTGGGGTCGCTCATGCGGTTTTTTTGTCGAATTTTTCGGCAGCTTCGTCGCGGGCCTTCCCGGGGGAGGCGGGTTCGACGGTAGACTGCTCGACGCCCGGCACCTGCACCGGCGGGGCGATGCGCGTGCGAGGCTTGATGATACGCACCTCGTCTCGATCGACCACGACGTCCTGGGTCACCTCACCATGGAGATCCCCCTTAGGCGAACCGTACTCGATGCGCACGGAATGCGGGCCGACGCCCAGGCGGACGCGGAAACCAAGGCCGGGCGAAACCGCGACCGGCTGCCCGTCGACGGATAGGCGCTCGACGCGTACGCCGGCGGGGAGATTCAAGGTGAAGTCAATATCCTGCGCCTCACCTCCCGGCAGAACGGTGATATCGCGAATCTGTACCGAGGGCACGGGCAGAGTAGGCACGGCGTTGCCGGGTCTCTTCCCGGGCGGCACCGAAGGTGAAGGCATAGGCTCAGCAGGCGGGCGTATCTTTCCTCCCTTGCCGTCATCAGGCTGAGGGCTCTTGGGCTGCGGTACCGGCGAAGGCTTCCCGTCCGTTGGAGGCAGCATCTTGCCACTCTTGTCTTTCTCTTCCAACGGGAGCTTTGGCATCGGCGAGGGCTGGCTATCGGGCGTCGGCACGCCATCACCTGGCTTCGGAAGTTTATCCGGATCAGGCTTAGGTTTCAGACTGTCGGAACTATTACCAGACGAACGCGGCATCTTCTGGTCGTCTGGCACTAGGGATTTGCCGTCACCATTTCGACGATCGCCTGAATTAGAAACGTTGTTCCCTCCTCTAGGACCAGGCATCGGCTGGCCATCTTTCGGCGAGGGCGCGGCTTTATCCTGGTCAGGCAATGGAGCGTTGGGCTTCCCATCCCGATCAGGCATGCCATCAGGCAAAGTCCCGCGGGGGAGTTCAGGCGCTTTAGGCGGCATGTCTCGTTTGTCGCTAGGATTAGAAGGCGTGCCACCCGGAGCATGATGATCTGGAGCGCCGCTGGGAGGTATTAGGCTCGGAGCTCCACCGCGTGGAATCTCAGGTGATTTCTCAGGGACACGCTTATCGCCCCCAGGAGTCAGGGGAGGCCCGCCATCCCGCTCACGATCCTCAGAACGGTCTCCCTTCGGACGCTTACCAGACTTACCCTTCTCAGGCTCAGGCAATGGCGGAGCAGTAACTCCGATCACCTTGGACAGCGTTTCCGTCTTATACAGCAGCCCCCACAACGTCGACTGAGTAGCCTCGAGCGTGACCTCATGATCACCCGCCTGACCCCAGATCGGGGCAGGTTCGAAGTCGGTGGAGAACTCCGGCTTAGCATCCTTGAAAATCCAGAGGTTCTCGCGCGAACCCCAATCGAGGGAACGGTCGATCGTGGTCAGGTTGAGGACCTTGGCTGGCTTCTCCGCTTCCGCGCTGACCGTGAAATCGACGACGGGTCGGGGCAGGCAGAGCCAAAGCAGGAACAACAAGAGCGCCAATCCCAGCAGGCAGACTAACGCGAGCTTCAGCCAATGCAGAAAATTACCGCTGGCTTCCTGGCTGTCGGTCTCGGCCCGGGCGGTGGCCTCGGTGATCGCCTCCTCTGCGGTCAAGCTAATGAATTCGGCCCCTCCGACGGGCTCCAAGCCCCAGAGAATGAACAGACGCGGCTTGGAGTACCAATGGGGTCGGTAGATGCGATAAGCCGCCGGGTAGCGCTCCACGGACGGCGGTCCGAACTTCAGGATGAAGTTACGTACGTCCTCAGGCACGTCGGTCCGGTCCGCCAGCCGCTTGAAGTTGGCCCAGGTCTCCATGAACCGCTGCCACTCCCCGCGGGGAATCCGTTCGCCGGGGCGGAGGGAGCGCGTCTGCGCGAGGACCTCCACCTTATCGACGAACTTGGTAAAGATGACCTGATTACCGTTGTCGGAAAACTCGGCCTGGGGAAAGAATTCCCCGAAGGCGCCTTCGACCCGCAGGATATGCTGATAGGTCGGCTGCCAGTAAAGATGCTGGTCACCGGACTCCACCCTCAGGGCGCGGAAGTTAGCCACCCCGGGAGGGTTGACGAACATCATCCCTCCCTTGGCGGAAGGCTGGGCGCTGGGAGGGTGAAAGGCCATGGGTCAGGCGACGTCGGCGAGCGAGAAATTGGCGCCGACGGCGTTACGCACCTGCCAGCAGAGGACCTCGCGGACGGTGGTGGCCGACGTAGCGCAGGCCATGCGGGCGCGGTCGATGGGCGTGCCCAAGCCAGGGACGAAGAGATTATAGCGTCCGTCGGCGTGTTCGTTCAGGCACTTGGCCCAGACGGACAGCTGCTCGTGACGCTCCTTCTCACTCAGTCCCTTGTGCTTCCAGGCCTGCACGAGGACGATGCCTAGCCGGCGGACGATCTGGAGCTGGAAATCCTTGGCCCCCGGATCGGACTGGGCCGAGCCGAAGCTGGTCAACGTCGACCAAAGGGCAACCGAGGGGAGCTCCCCCGCCATGGCCAGCTGATAGGTGTCGCGGATCTGGGCCTCCAGTTCTCCGCCCATGAGCTTGGCAGGCGCGAGATGAGCGAAGCAGAGCTGAGCCTCCTTGCGCAAAGCGGCGGTGATTTCCCTCTCCTTGGCCGTTTCTGCGTTGGCACGATCCAGTTTGGCGCGCTCTTCACCGAGATTAGCCTTCACGCTTTCGACCGTATTTCGAAGCTGGTTCGACTCACCGGTCAATCTGTCGCGCTCAAGTCTGACGGCCTCGAGGTCACGACTCAACTGGGAGATCTCCTCCAGTCGACGGCTATCGGCTTGATTCCGGTTCTCCGCCTCGGAGCGAGCACGCTCCAATTCTGCCTCCAATTTCTCACACCTTTGGGCGAGCTCCCCCAAAGGAGATTCCTTAATCGCTCTCGCCAAAGTGTCGACGAGCTTTCCCGGAAGGCTGGAAGTCATGCCGCCGACTGCGGCCTCTGTCTTCCCCTGAGCGGTAGACAAAATCCCGACCGACTTAACCAGGGCATCCACCTTACCATTAGTAGCATTCAGTGCCTGGTTCAAAGGCTGCAAATCTACGGCGTGCGGCTGATCCGTCTTCTTCGACAACTTGATCAGATACACAATGATGATGATGGAGAGAACAGCCAGCAGGATGATGCTGGCAAGGAGGGGCATGAAATCCCCGGAGAATAATGACATCCGCTGGATGCACTCATCCTGCTTCTTCCCGAATCCTTTGAATTGTTCTTCTTGCCTGCGCTCCAATTCCTGCAGCTGCTGATCAATCCTATGCAAAGTAACAGGCTGATCGTTCCTCTCGATCGTCTGAAACCTCAAGTCCGCACCAGAAGACGGCGCCAATGGCGTGCCTAAGGTAGAAGGGTCTGGCTTCTTCCCGGAAGGCGGCAAGGAGGCATTAGGTTGAACTGGATTCTGAACAGATGACTTAAGTGGAGTCCTACCGGAATGTTCATCTTTGTTGTTCGGCGAGGCCTTGGACGGATCAGCCCCGAAGGCCGCCGAGCTGATCAGACAGACAGCCAGTATGATAGAAAATAGTCTCATCTTACTTGTCGGAAATGGTGGATTTGAAGATTTCGAGCATGCCCGTGTCCTGCCAGTGCAGCGAATGCTCGCCGACCGGATAGAGCCGGAGGATGACCTGGCCCATCAGATCCGCGCCCGTATTTACATCGGTGACGCTGACGAGCTCGAGTCCGTCAGTGGTCTCGGACTTGACCTCGCCGCTCGGGGTCAGGCGCTGGAAGACGGCCTTGATCGCGGTCACCGAGCCTTGGGCCGGATCCTTCCAGTCGAGTCGGTAGACCGGCTCGGGGAAGCAGGAGTTCGCGTCGAACATCTTTCGTCCGATCCGCGCGCCGGTCTGGAGTTCGATCTCGGCCGAGAGGTCTTCGCTCTCGCGCATGATGCGCGTGCCGAAGCGAGGTCCGGAACGAGGCATCTCGCCCCAGATGTTTCGGTTACCCGATTCGTTATGCACGTTGATCTTCCATCCTTGGACGATGTTGAGGTTCATGGCGCGCTCGAGGGCGGCGCCGACGCAGGTGACGCTCTTGGCGTCGGCGATCGCGGCGTCCTCCCCTTCCTTGAAAGGATACCACGTGCCGGCCTTGAAGCCGCGCGTGAACAGGATGCGCTCGGAGGGCACCGGCACCATGCGCTGGATGAGCGCCGAGATGGCCGGCTGCTCGGACGGCTTGCCGCACACCATGAGCAGGTCCACGTCGAACGAGGCCGCATACTTGGCGAGGGAACGCACGAATTTGCCGAAGATCTCCTCCAGCTGGCGGTCGAAATCCGCCGCGTCGACCACCATCGGACGGAACACGTCGATGGTGTCGAGGCCCAGTTTCTTGGTCAGCGTCTCGAAGTTCTTCGCTCCGGCTTCAATGGGCGTGAAGGTGAGCGGCCCCTCGTTCCACTTGCCCGAGCAACGACGCGAGAGCAGGAAGATGGCCATCGGCAGGAGGCTACCCGTCAGCACGGAAACGCGACCGGAGGTTTCCGTCACGTTCTTCTCGCCCACGAGATATTCGCCGAAACGGGCGAACTGCTCAGGGGTGTCGGCCAGCTTCGGCAACACGATCTTTTCGATGATGGCCTTCACCAGGCGGTCGCCGGCGACGGTCGAGGAATCCTTGAAGAGCACCTTGGCGTCGAGCTCCACGGAGATGCCCTCCTTCTTGTCCTGGTATTCGACGATGGAGACGTCGGAGGTACCGCCGCCGATGTCGAGGTTCATGACGCGCAGCTTGGGCAAGGAGCCTTCGGCGGAACGGCCGTTGATCGCGATCCAGTTCTCGCCCATGGACTGGGCGGAAAGCCGGTCGATGGAGGAATAGATGAGCGGCAGCTGGCTGGCGACGGCCTCGTCCATGCGCATCTGCAGTTCGATCGGCGGCTCGCCGGCCGGCAGATTGGTGGCCTGGAAGATCCGGATGGCCTCAAGCCACTTGGCGCGGTAATGAGAGATTTCCGTGTTCGTCCATCCCGACGGGTAAGTGGCGATGACATTGCGGATGGCGCGACGATGGAATGCGCCGGCCTGCTGGGTCCAGTTGAGGTCGTTGATCTGGCGATGCGCCGTCTCCATGATCGCCAAGACGGACCAGGTCAGGGTGTTGCGACGGGGATAACGCGGGCTGGCGGGCGAAGTAACCGGGCGGCTGACCACCGGCCAGGAGCAAGGCAGCTGAGGGTTGTCGCCCCAGATCATGCCGTTCTCAGGCTGGAAACGGAGCATGAGGCCGGAAAGCAGGCTGAGCCGGCCAAGGCCGTTTTCCGGACCAAAGATGTCATCACCGTAGTTCGGCACACAGGACCAGGCCTGCGGGCTCAGTTCGCTGTCCCAGAAATAGCGCTTAGCCGAGCTCTGCTGCAGCAGCTCGCCCAATTGCATGCGACGCTCGGCCTCCTGACCCAGCGGCGTGGAACCATGGATGAGCTCCTCCATGTCGTCGCCCAGGCAGACCGGGGAAAGCTTGACGAACATGTGCGGGATGCGGCGCTCGACCATGTCCAATTTCTCCTCGATGTCCGCGCCCTTCAGTTTGGCGAAGAAACCAGGCTCGACCTGATGCTTCTTGTAGCGGGTCGAAGTCAGGGAGACAGGCTTCTCGGAGGCCGTCTTGCTGTCGGGATCGAAAGACCGGAACTCCGGCGACTTGAGGACGAAGCGCGAGCTTACGATGGCGTCGTCGACTTTGGCCTGCTTGGGCAGGACCGAGTAGAAGGAAGGCTTCAGCGAAAGGGCTCGGCAGTTCTGGGCGAAATTGCCCGGCTTGCCCTTGGCGTACTCCAGGACGAGCACGGCGGTGCGGGAATTGCCGAAATCGATGACGAGATCGACGTCGACCGGCGTAGCCTTGAGGACGTCGCTCCAACGGAGGTTCAAAGTGATCCGGCGTCCTTCGATGATGACTTGCTTGGGGGCGTCGCCTTGGACGGAGGTGTCGTCCTTATCGTAATAAGGCTGCTGCGGATCGCCATGCTTCTGGAAGTGCTTCTCCTCTTCCGGACTGGGCAAGGTCTCGTCGTATGGCCATCCGCGATCAACCGTGCCAAGATTCGTCTCAACGGCGAGCCACAGCCCGAAGACATCGTCATCGCCATGCCGGCACTTGCCGAAGCGATAACGGAGATACTTCAGGGGCTTGCGCTCTTCTTCGTCCTCACGGGTCGCCACCTCTTCTACCTGCGTCCAGGAGCTATTCAGGTAGTTGGTCACGTTGTCCTTCCAACCGGGATGCTCCGCGTCATCGAAATCTGCGGACGAGCCATCGGCCAAGTCACGGCAGGCTGAGCGATTCGACTGGATCTTATCCCGCAGGCCAAGGTCGCTGACGCTATCCGGATCAGGCCCAAGGGGGAAGAAGAACAGGCGGAAACCCGTGTCAGGAACGAGCAGGATTTTTTCGGAGAAGAGCTTCATGAGATTAGGCGAGCCAGAGGTTGCGGAGTTCGTTGTCGCCGGGCAGCGCGGGGCGGAGCGGCGCAGCGGGCTTCAGGGACTTGAGGGAATCAAGGAAAGGACGGATGATTTTGTGGTAGTGCGGCGAATCCTCGTTGCCGCCCTGGTCGTTCTCCCAGCCGACCTGCTGCTTCATCACCGCCGACAAGGCGACCTGCTCGGCCCTCGGGCCGGGCTGGAGCTGTCCATGGCGCAGGATGTTGCCCATCACCACGGCAAGCTCGCGACGCAGGATGCGCGCGGGGGCCTCGCTGGCGAGGCAGCCGATCTCATCGCTGAGCCAGGCGACCAGTTGCTTGTCCTGCAGACGGCCTTCGGACATCAGCTTGAGGAGATTGCGGGCTTCGGTTTCGTCGCGCAGGCCGAACAGGCCCCAGTTGAAACCTTTGACCTTCTTCATGCGGGTGACCGAACCTTCGCGCCAACGGGCCCACTGACGGGTGACGTAGGTGAACTTCGATTCGCGGTTGAGCTGGGCATAATCCAGCGGGAGCGGCTCAAGTTCGTCGGGCTCCACGGCGAGGAGGCTGCGGATCCAATAGGAATAAAGCGAAGTGCAGTCTTCGATCTGCTCGAACTGCTTCAGTTCCCGCGGAAGGGAGACCGCCCAGAGCGCGAGGTTGGCCTCGATCGTGCGGCCGACTTCGGCGATGACGCGGAGCTGCTGGGCGCTGGCGTCCTCAACGGCGGGCACCGCAAGATTGAGGAGCTGCTGGCCGGCGAGCACGTCGCGCTCAGCGAGACGTGCCAGATGGCCGAGTCGGCTGGAAGCGCGGAGCTTCTCGAGCTGCCGCTCGAAGAAATAACTCACGCCTCCGTCGGGATCCGAGACCAAGTGGTCAAACGAAGCCTGGGATTCGGCGGAGCGGAAGACGCGGTTGAAATCAGCGTCGCGCTTGATGATGTCCACCGCCCGCTTTCGTTCCTCGTCGTTGAGACGAATCTCACCGGAAGCCTTGAAAGTCGTGTAAGTCGTCGTGAAATAGGCGGCGTTCGCCGGACGGTCGAGCGGAGTCAGCGGCTCGAGCATGTCCTTGAACAACGGGCCGACGCCGGCCTTGGGGTTCGTCTGGGCGAGCTCGACGAGCACATGCCCGAAGAAGGTCATGCAGACGGACAGCGGCAGCGGCGTCGGCTCCGTCTCGTTCGAAGCCGAGCGGAAGCCGGGGTTCACGCGCTCCCACCAATAGCGGATACCTGAGCAGAGCTGCTCGGGCTTCGAAGGGAAGCTCTTGGCGCGGATGAGCAAGGTGAAGGCGTCGATCGACACGTCGTCGCCGTAGCCCATGACGATCGAGGAGGTCTTGCCGCGCTTGAAGACGGTGGTCAGCAGCTGGTGATCGCGTTCGCCGATCTGAGCAAGATCCAGCTTGGTCAGGGAGTTGCCCTGCGCGTCCTTCAGCGCCACCCCGGGGAAATCGAGGATGTCCGACTCGTTGAGCAACTGGAAGAAGGGTTGCTTGGCCATCGCTGCCGGCACCTTGACCGGGACGACGATTTCGCGGACCAAGGCCTGGAAGAGGCCGAACTCTTCGCCGGCGATTTCGGCCGAAGGCGTGCCCGCATCAATCAGCACCACCCCGCCCTCCTCGCGGAAGCCGATGGAGCGGATGCGCTGCAGGGTCTCCCGGCCGAAGTCGTCGGGCACGTCCTTCTTCACCCGCTTGAACGTGTCGATGTCGAGAAGCAACGCCGCCACGCCAAGCGAACAATAGACTTCCCGCTTGGCCCAGCGAAGGGATTCCACCTTGGCGCGCAGGTTACGGAAGACCCCGGAGATGGTGGGCGACCCGTCCCAGAAGATCGTCGAAGCGAAATGGATCGCGGCTTCCTCGGATTGGGCCAGGTCGGACGAATCCAGCAGGTCGCGACGCACGACCTCCCAGCAAGGAGCCAACGAGTGATAGCGGGCTTCGCCGCTCTTGATGAACATTCCGACGACGTCGAGGATCTCGCGCAGCAGCTCGTAGGCGGAACGGCTCGCGCCGGGCGCCAGGGTACCGGGCTTCTTGAGGAACTCCTTGGTGATGCGGTCGCGATCCCAATAGACGGGAGTGCCGTCGGCCGTGGCCGGCTTGCACTCCGAGAGGTAACCAAACGCCAGCGCATGCATGACATGCGAGAGCGTGTTGAACTTGAGCCTGACCGGGTGGCGGGGGTGGCGAACCGAGCTCGCCGCCGTATAGCGGGTCACGCAGCCCGAAGCGTCGGCGCCCGCGGCGAATGGATTGAGCGAAATAACGCCCGGCTTACCCTTCCAAAGAAATGTCACGGGCTCGGCCTCATCCCAGGTCAGCAGCGTGCTGTATTCGCCCTTCGCCCCCTCCTTGAGCTCGGCGTCAAGGTATGAAGAAAGCAGCGTGGACTTACCCGACTGGGAAGGACCCCATACCGCCAGGGTCTTACGGTCCGTCGGGCCGGGTCGGCGCGCGTTGGCGATGCCATAGAGCGAATCCAGCCAGCTTCCGCGGGCCAGGACGTGGTCCGGATGGTCCTTGATGCGGCGGACGCCAAATTGCCAGTACCAGTCCAAGGTCTGGGCGATCTTGGGCTGCGAAAGCTCGAATCGTAGGGGCATGGCGAAGAATTGAAGGATTCTTCGATTATTTCCAGAAGAATAAACCTATACTTATGAGACAAATAGACTTCTTGAGCGTTGGCCTGTAGAATCCCCTAGAAACTTGTCCTTCAAGGCCTTACGAAGATACGAACGGACTGTCGCCCGGATGCCTAGCTCGGGCCCGGCAAGACCCGCGCCTATGCGCTCCGGAAGAGCCTGCTCGGGCCCCCGCCCTGCCTATTGTGGCATCCTTCAAAGCATTTGAACGTCATGGTCGTACCCCCGAGCCTGCTTCCCATGAGCTCACAAGACAAAGGCTGCGGATGTCTCGCGATCATCGGCGTGGCCGTGGTAATCGGGCTGATCAGCAAGTGTAACGACAAGCACTCATCAGCCCCGACGGTCAGCCAGCCTTCCACGGGGTATGTCGCGCCGGCCCCCCGCTACGAGACTCCCGCCCGTCCGGCAATCCCGACCGTCGCCGAACCTTATGGTCAGCTGCAGAGCGGCGGAGTCGTCGGGGCCAGCGCGGCGCTGAAAATGACCAACAACATGAGTAAGCCGGCTTACGTCAAAGTCTACGACTCGAACCGCAACCTCAGGGCGACCATCTACCTCCGGGCCGGCGAAAGCTACGAGCTCGGCGTGCACCCGGACAGCTACCTGATCAAGTATGTCACCGGCCCGGGATCCGAATGGAGAGGCACGACCCACTACTTCGGGTCCAGCTCGACTTTCCATGCGGACAAGGAAGCCGTCTACATCGGCACGAACCAGAGGCTGAGCGTCACGTTTTTCACGCGGGTGACCCGCGGTGGCTACAGCGGCAGCACCACCAAGATCGACGAGGAAGACTTCTAAGCCCGCGGGCGTCTGAGTTCCCCGGGCTTGGTCAGCTGGACGCAGGCCGCGGGATTGTCCCGGACGAATGCCGCCACTTCCTCGGCCGACTTCCCGTGGAGATTGTGGACCGGTTTGTCGCACTTCGCACAGGTCGCCGCCCCGCCCTTGCCTGGACGCAGGAATAGTTCGGCCAGCTCACCCATGGGACACGGCTTTCCGATCGGATTGATGCCGCGGATCTTTAAGGATGGATTAGCATCGTCCATAGCCCTTCAGCCGATCAGGCCCACGGTGTTCATGTCGAAATCGGGGCGTTCGTAGATGGCCTCCATGAGCTGATCGAAGATACCAATGTCGAGTCCGGCCGGCCAGGTCGATGCCATGGCCATGATCAGTTTGGCGCGGCTCCACGGATGGCCAGGCAGGATGCCGCGATCTCGGCGGAGATGCTTAGCGATGATCAAGATAGCGGCCAAGCTCTTGAGGACGGCCAAGGGCTCCGGCGTCGGCGACCCTATCCGCGGCCGTCCTTCGGAGGCTCCGTCCCAGCCGATGGCTTTGGTCAGAGCCGTCGAAGCCTTCCGGAAATCCTTCTCCGACGGGTTATGGTAGACCATCGGAACCGCCAGGTCGGCTTCGGAACCAAACGCCGACTTCACGGTGCGCAGGATCCGCTCGGCCTTGTCATCCCGGACTCTTCCCGTGGCCTCATCCTGGCTGCCATAGGGGGCGCTCGGCTCGTCCCTCGAAGGAACGCCCAAAAGCTCGACCCTGCCGACAGTCATGGAGTCGAAATCAAAGGGAGCACGCAGCGGGACGTTCATCAATGCGTCGACCAGGCCTTCGTAGAGTTCCAAGCCGAGGTGATTCGGCCAGACCCGCGCGAAGGCCAAGCTGAGATGCGGCGGATACCAGAATCCTTCCGGCTTGGCGGCCAAGGTTCCGCCGTGGTACCTCAAATCGAAGCGCCCCACCGCCAAGGCCACGAACAGCATCGCGGCGGGACTGGCGGGTAAGCGATAATCCAGGAGCGTTTTGCCACGCCCTTTCGACAGGACACCCATCAGGGCCTCGAAGGATTCGGCCGACAGACCGGTCGCGCGGGCGAAGCGCATCCCATCGTATGCGGGGGCATCCAAGTGCTTCCAGAGCTTGGGCAGGGCGCGGGAGAGATGCCTGCCCTCTTCGCCCGCGCCTGCCTTGATCTCGGCGAAAAGCGGCTTGGGGTCAAACTTGGCCGGGTCCGCCTGATGGCCCCAGGCTATCCTGACGAGGTCCTGTCGCGAGAGGTGAGCAGCCATGCGTCGTGTCTATAAGACTTATACCATCCCGCAAGCCAGACCTGTGGCTGTCCCTGCTTGTCGACTGGCCCGCATGCTCCCTGGCGCAAGCGCATGTCACCGTGCCCACGTGCCCCCTGCCCTCAGCCATCCTTCCCGTCGCCCCACATGTCGCGCTTCCGCTTGGCGCGGCGCTCTTCGAGATACTTCTCATAGGCCTTCTGGAGGGCGGCCGGGCTTTCGGGGGTCAGGCCATGCTTGATGGCGTCGACGATGGTGAAATGGTTTCGGTCCATGACCTTCACCAGACCATGGATGCAGCGCATGAGCTGGCGGCTGGTGAGCACGGCGTCCTCCAGCGGGAATTCGATGATGGCGCGGACCTCGCCGTCCTCGGCGTCATATTCGAACTGCACCATCTTCGACATGAGGCTGATCTGCAGGAGCGACTGCATGAGCGCCAGTTTCTGGAACGAACCCGCGTTCGCCGGGAAATGGTAGACCTCCGGAGCGATGACCTTCAGATAGGCGCCCTCCTCTTCCAAGGCGATGACCAGGTCGATGTGGTGGTTCTTCGCCCCGACCTGCATGTACTTCTTGGTCGACATCCGCATGCGCAGGTGCTGCTTCCCTTCCTTGTGGAGGTAGTCAAGCCGCTCATGATCGAGGAATTCGGTGATCTTCTTCAGCGTGGTAGCCATGGGAAAGATTTCAGAGAGGAGGCTGGGCGCCGTCGGCGTCCGGTGATGATTCGGAGCCTAGCTGGCGCAGGCGTTCAGTCCGGCGCTCCTTGAGGAAACGTTCGTAGTTCTGACGCAGCTCACTCGGCTTCTCCAAAGGGATGCCGCCGGTGATGGCGTCATGAATGGCGGTATGGTATTCCTCCAGGGCGTCGCTCAGGGTGTAGACCGAGCGCATCAGTTGCTGGCGCGTCAGGTCGGCGTCCTCGAGCGCGAACTCCACGATCGCCTGGATCTCTCCTTCGTCCGGATCGTACTCGAACTGCACCATCTTGGTCATGTGGCAGATCTGCAGGAGCGTCTGGAACAGGGCCAGCTTATGGAAGGAGGTGCCGTCGTGATGGAAACGATAGGCGCAAGGAGCGGCGATCTTGAGGAACTTACCCTGCTCTTCGACGGAGATGACGATGTGCAGGAGCTTATCTCCGTCGACATCCACGTACTTCTTCATGGCGAAGCCGGTCCGGAGATAATCATTTCCCTCGGAATGGGAGTAACGCAGGCCCTCGTCGGACAGGAAGGAGATGATTTCGTCGATGGTGGTGGCCATAGGATTCAGGAAAGGGATTTTTGGATGAAATCGAGGGCCTGCAGGGTGTCGGGGTGCTTGGGACCCAGGGCGATGACGAAGCGCCGGTGGACTTCTTTGAATGTTTCATGAAGAC
>Ga0222712_10003569_pt1 | contig 16835 bp, 18 predicted proteins | sample C33_657DmetaG_FD_165043 | JGI IMG/M metagenome (GOLD analysis project Ga0222712, IMG submission 165043) | Estuarine water microbial communities from San Francisco Bay, California, United States - C33_657D | ecosystem: Environmental > Aquatic > Marine > Unclassified | place: USA: California...
TTGGCAAAATCATCGGCGGGCATGTCATAGCCCGACCGCCACATCGCGCCGACATCAGCATAGCCAAGGTCCTTTGCACCCTGATTGGCAATCTCGACAAGCTTGGCGTAATCGCCGCGCATCGGGGTGCCGACATTGTCGTGCCAGCTCGTCCACATCTCGGCGAGCTTGGCCGGATCGCGGATGGTGCCCATTTCGGCTTCGATATCGGACCCGTTGATCGGCTTGCCATCGAGCGTACCCTTGCCCTTGCCGTAGGTCGAATTGAGGCGCGTCGCGATGTCGTTCAGTTCCTTGGCCGCTTCGGGCGTCGCGGGTGCGGGCAGAACTAGGCCGCCGCGCAGGATATCGAGCTTGCGCTTGGTGTCGTAGCTGAGGCCCGGCGCATTCATATACCGCGCGGCTTCGCTGGCCAGCTTGACCGACATTTCGGTGCCTTCAGCACCCACCTTGGCCGCAACAGCATCGGTATCATCAGTGATGTAGGTGTTATTGATCCACTGGACCTGCGCGTTGAAGACCGAGAACTCCGCCAGAGATTTCTCGGCATCAGCAACAAACTTGTCCGCTTCAGCGGCGGTCGGCGCCGCCTGCTGCGCCAGAACAGGCGTGGACAGCGCGAGCGACAGGCCCAGCGCGAACGTGGAAACGAAGGTTTTCATGGCACACTCCGGTGAAATATTGTTGCGCAGACTGTGACGGGCGACCGCACACCGGTCAAGCGAACCGCCCGAATTTTTCGACGAAGGTCAGGCGGTCAGAAACGCCACCATTGCCGCAGCAAGCTCCGGCTTGGTCACCGCACTCATATGGTTGCCCGGTATCGCGTAATAGCGCCCCTGCGGCAGCGCGTCGGCCAGCGCCTGCGCACTGCCATTGTCCTGATCTTCCGTGCCGCACACGATGCCGACGGGGAATTCCCAACTGTGGATCGTCGCTGCATCCACACCGGAGAAGCTATTGATGAGCAAGTTGAGCGCCACAGGATCCCCCTTGCTGGTCTTCAGGAACGCTTCGACCATCCATTCGGGAGACCCCCTTTCATGGCTTCCCAAATTGGTGAGGACATTCCGAAAATAACCCGCGCGGCGGTCTGCCATGGTCAGCCCCTCCAGCCCCATGCCGGACAGGATGACCTTGGCCGGCCGACAACCGCGCGACAGCATCCGCGCCACTGTCCGCGCGCCGAGCGAATAGCCTGCGGCGTCAAAGTCTTCGAGGCCCAGATGTGCGATCAGGGCAAACTGATCATCGGCCAGAATGTCGGGCGGATAGCAGAGCGGGTCATGCGGCTTTCCGCTGGCCCCATGCGCCCGCAGGTCCGGCATGATCACGCGATATCCGGCGTCTGCGATCACCTGTGCGGTCGGGGTGAACTTCATCCAGTTGGTCAGCGCGTCGGAGATGTAGCCGTGGATGAGGAGCAACGGACGGCCTTCGCCCAATTCGTAAAAGGCAAGCGGGGTGCCATCGGGGGCGTCGAAGAATTGGGGCGTCATGTCATCTCCGTTTGCGCTGAGCCTGCCGAAGCGCTGTGCTTCCCCTTGAAGCAAAGGAGCCCCCTTCGACAAGCTCAGGGTGCGCGGAGGGGTTATCTTTTAACCAACCCCTTCTGCTCCATCCGCCAGACAGCCATGTCGATCCGGTCCTGACCGAAGAACGGCTCATCCTCAAACACCAGCGTCGGCACGCCCCAATGGCCGGAGGCTTCCAGCGCCTGCTGGTTGGCGGCGATCTCAGCATCGAGCGCCTCGGCATCGGCCAGCGCTTCGGCATCAAGCTCGGCGAGATCAAGGCCCGCACGTTCCGCAGCACCCTTCAGATGATCCCCTTCATGCCAATTCTCGGCACCGCCCCAGATGAGCATGCCAGCCTCATGACAGAAGGCCAGGCTCTTGCCCCGCCGCGACGCCGCCTGCCCCAATCGTGTGAGGCGATAGATGTAGGGCTGCTCGTCCGCGATCTTGCGGGTCATGACATTCTGGACGATCGGGTCCGGACGCGGCGGGCCGAAGGGGATGCCGTGAAACTGCGCCACGCGGAACATGTCACGCATGGTGTAGCCCAGCCAATTGGGGTGGTTGCGTTCAAAGAAAGTAGGCTCACGAATGGCGAGCGGATAGACCGGACGGAGATTGATCGTCAGGTCATAGTCTTCGGCCAACTTGCGATACCGGCCAATGGCCAGATAGCTATAGGGCGACCGGAACGACCAAAAAACGTCTGCGCTTAATGTCATGGCTTGAATGCCCCTCCCTCAGGTCCTGTTTTGACAACAGTGACTTAGGGCAAGCGGCGTTGCAAGCATCCTGCGGCATCAAGCGCGTCGATGAGCTGGTCGGCGCCTGTCGCATAGGTGTCGAGCTTGGTTTGCGTGCCATCGGCAAAGCGGATGACGAGCCGCCCCAGCCAATCCCGGTGCACACTAGCAACATCGTCAAAGCCATGTTTGCGGCGCGCGCCATCGGATTGGCGGCAGGCGATGACGCTGCCGCGCCATTCGATCCCGGCCCGCCGGATTTGCAGGATCGCCCAGCCCATTAGGACGGAGCCGCCCGCGAAGAAAAGGATCAGCCAGAAGAGAATGCGCATCTGCGCGGCGCCATCGGGCCGCGTGGACCCGACGAAGATCCAGATATAGCCCATGAACAGCGCGAGCGCGGCCGACAGGCCAAAGCCTGTCCAGTGCATGGCGCCGGGGCGGATGTGCCGCCAGCCATGCGTTCCAGCGGCAACCGACCGATCGGTCGCGACGAGCAGCCCGACCACAACCATGGCCAGCAGCGCGGCGATAACGGACACAAAGGGGGCGGGCAGGTTGGCCATGCGGGCAACCGTAGCACCGCCCCGTTGCGATCCGGTTTACGCCTTCTTCAGGTGCCGACGGCCGAGCAGCTCGGCAATCTGGACGGCGTTGAGCGCGGCGCCCTTGCGCAGATTGTCGGACACGCACCAGAGCGCCAAACCATTGTCGACGGTCGAGTCTTCGCGCACGCGCGACACGAAAGTCGCATAGTCGCCCACGCATTCAACAGGCGTGACATAGCCACCGTCTTCGCGCTTATCGATGAGCATGACACCCGGCGCTTCACGCAGGATGGACTGCGCCTGCTTGGCCGAAATCTCATTCTCAAACTCAATGTTCACAGCTTCGGAATGCCCAACGAACACGGGCACGCGCACGCAGGTGGCAATGACCTTGATCTTCGGGTCGAGGATCTTCTTGGTTTCCACCACCATCTTCCACTCTTCCTTGGTGGAACCATCGTCGAGGAACTTGTCGATGTGCGGGATGACGTTGAACGCGATCTGCTTGGTGAACTTCACCGGCTCTGCCGGATCGCCGACAAAGATGTTGCGTGACTGTTCAAACAGCTCGTCCATGCCCTGCTTGCCCGCGCCCGAGACCGACTGATAGGTCGCGACGACAACACGCCTGATCTTGGCGGCATCATGCAGCGGCTTCAGCGCGACAACGAGCTGCGCGGTCGAGCAGTTCGGGTTGGCGATGATATTCTTCTTCTTATAGCCGTCAATCGCATCGGGGTTCACCTCGGGCACGATCAGCGGCACGTCCGGATCCATGCGGTAGAGCGATGAGTTGTCGATGACGACGCAGCCGGCAGCCGCCGCCTTGGGCGCGTAAATGGCCGTCGCGTCAGAGCCGATGGCGAACAGCGCCATGTCCCAGCCCGACCAGTCGAAATGCTCAATATTCTGGACCTTCAGCGTCTTTCCGGTTTCACCGAACTCGATGATATCACCCTGCGAGCGCGACGAGGCGACGGCGGCGATTTCATCAATCGGAAATTCGCGTTCTGCGAGGATGTTCAGCATTTCGCGGCCCACATTCCCGGTCGCACCTGCAACGACTACACGATAACCCATTTTTCAATCCTTCTGGTCTTCTCAAGTCAAAAAGAAAGGGCCGGAACCCTGCTTTGGATCCCGGCCCTTTCGGCTGTTCGATTTTTACACGAACGTGCGGGATCAGGCCTCCGGGGCCGCTTTCTTCGCAGCGTCTGTAATTCGCGTATCGCGACGTTCGGCAATACGTGCCGATTTGCCGCGACGACCGCGCAGATAGTAAAGCTTGGCACGACGCACGGCGCCCTTGCGGACGACTTCGATGCTGTCGATGTTGGGCGAATAGAGCGGGAAAACACGTTCCACGCCTTCGCCGAACGAAATCTTACGCACGGTGAAGTTGGAACCCATGCCCTTGTTCGAACGCGCGATGCACACGCCTTCGTAGTTCTGGACGCGGGTCCGTTCACCTTCAACGACGCGAACGCCGACGCGAAGGGTGTCACCCGGACGGAATTCCGGGATTTTCTTTTCTGCGGTCAATTTTGCGATCTGTTCCGCTTCGATCGTTTGAATGAGGTTCATTGCCTCACTTGTCCTTTTTAGTCTTCCGCCGCGCATCAGAGGCAGGCTGGTCCCGAGCGTCGATATGACGCTCCCAAAGGTCCGGCCTGCGTAACCGTGTGTCGTCCTCTGCCCGTTGTTTCCGCCAGGCAGCGATCTTCGCATGATCCCCCGATCGCAGCACTTCAGGGATCGTGCGCCCTTCCCACTCAGCAGGTCGGGTGTAATGAGGGTATTCGAGGAGACCGTTCTCAAACGACTCTTCATCACCACTCAAGGCCGCGCCCATTACGCCGGGAAGCAGCCGAATGCAAGCATCGAGCAGCATCAAAGCGCCCATTTCCCCCCCGGAAAGCACGATATCGCCCATCGACACCTGCTCAATCTCCGGTCGGGCTTCGAACAGGCGCTCGTCAAACCCTTCGAATCGCCCGCAAAGAATCGTGACGCCGGGGCCTGCGGCGAGCTCACGGATGCGCGCTTGGGTGATGGGTTTGCCCCGTGGTGTCATCGCGAGGATGGGGGCCACGACCGGCACCGAATCCACCGCCCGTGCCAGCACATCGGCCTTCAGCACCATGCCCGCACCGCCGCCCGCCGGCGTGTCATCCACCGTGCGGTGCTTATCCGTCGCAAAGTCGCGGATCTGGACCGTCTCGAGTGCCCACTTCCCCTCGTCCTTCGCCCGTCCGGCAATGGACGCGCCAAGCGGGCCGGGGAACATCTCCGGATAGAGGGTGAGGACAGTGGCTTTGAAGGTCATTTAGGTTTTCTCGCCGAGGCAGCCGCGACAAGATCAACAGCAATCATGATCACGAAGTAGGGAAATCCGTATAATTGAAACAGCAGCGGTGACATAAAACCTTCTTGCGATCCGCTCGCCCGATACGCCGATCGCTCCACGAAGTGCCAAATATAGAGGGCCAATGTGGAAAGGATTACCGGCACAAACCCTGCGATTATGATGCTTTTGAACCGGGCCAGTCTGCCATTTAGCCAACGCGCAATAAACCAGGAAAGCAACGCCGTCACGGAGATCAGCAAAATGATTGCCGGAAAGACGAGGCTCTCACTCATCAAACCGTCCAATTCTCAACCTTCAACCCCGGCACATCGGCGAAGTCGGATTCATTGTTGGTCACCACCGTGACACCCAAGCTTAGCGCGTGCGCGGCAAGGAGCCGGTCGAACCGGGCACGCTTGAACGGCAAACGCGCATATTCGCGCGCGGCTGCTTCGTCGAAGGATGCAAGAGGGACCGCCGAAACAAAGGCTTCCAGCAGTTTCGGCGAAGGAGGCTTGCCGACATAGCTGCCATAAGCCACCTCCGCGAAGCTGATAACCGAAATGGCGACCTCGCCGGGCGTGCATGCCTCCAGCCGCTGGCGCAGAATGGGATAGCCGCCGTCCATCGCGTAGACGGCGCAATTCGCATCAATCAGATAACGGATCACTTCTTTCCAGCTGCCTTCTTCGCAGCCTCTCGCGCTGCAATCACGCTTGGACGCTCCTCGAAATCCTCACGCGGGGCAAGTTTCAGACCGGGCGCTTTGCCCCAGAATGCGCTGACATCAAGTTTCTTCTTGGGCGCCTCTTCTGGCTCCACGTGAAAGCCAATCTGCTCCTCCCGCAGGACCATGGTCGCGCCCTCCGTCAGGCCCAGATCCTTGGGCAAGCGAAGCGCGAGCGAATTGCCCGACTTGAACACTTTGGCGCGATATTCCTTACCCATGATCGGCTCCTGTATATACGCGATGTATATACATTTGCATGGCCGCCTTCAAGGCTTGGCCACAAAGCTGAACCGCAGCGACTGGAGCGTGATCGGATGGGTCGGCGCAAGCAGCACCTGCCCCTGCACCTCACCCTTATCGCACGTCCATTTGAAGGTGCCGGACATGGCGCCCGTTGCTGTGATCGGCGCGGATGTCACGCAGGTGCCTGACTTCGCTTTCAGCTCGGCCAGCACATTCGCCCAGTTCTCCGCCGTCCTGTCCAGCGGGAAGTTCATCGCGACGCGACCAGCAAATGGCGAGATATTGGCGGATGCATAGGCTTGTCCCGCCAGCGCATAGAAGTCGGCAAGCGCAGGCGACACAGGCACCTCCGCCCGCTTCAACAGGCCCGCTTTGTGCAGGATCACCGCACTGTCCCACGCCGGCGCCGACGGCCCGGCATAGGTGCGATTGCTCAGCGCAAAAATGCCCACGCCAAAGTCGGGCATCAGCATGACGTGCGAGCCATAGCCGGGATAACCGCCGCCATGGGCGAGCGTGAGGCCAAGGTCGCAATCCTGTGCGACGCGCCAAGCCATGGCGTAGGCGGCCGCCTGTCGGCACGCCGTGGGGCCGCTCGTGCCGGTACGCTGGGCGACGGTCACAAAGTTCAACCCTTGCGCCATTTCCCGCACGGTGGCGCGCTTGACGGGGCTGGTCTCCGGCCCGTCACGCGGCGGCCAGGCGGACAGCAGGAAGGCGACCCATTTGGCATAGTCATTCGCGCTAACCTGAAGCCCGCCCATCGCATTGAAGGCGCCATCGCGCATCGTCGGTTCTTCGGCCCATGCCTCATTTTCCCAGCGATAACCGATGGCGCGGCGGTCCTTGGGGGCATCCGTCACCTCAAAGCCGCTCGACGTCATCCCCAGCGGCTTGAGCAGCGTGCGCTCAACATAGGTCCGGTAAGGCACGCCCGACGCCTTGACGATGATGCGACCAAGGATGGCATAGCCGAAGTTGGAATATTCATGCGCCATCTGCGGCGTACGGCTGAACGGCACGCCGGCCTTCAGCATCTTGGTGAAGTCTTCCTGCGAGAGAACCTGCTGGCGGTCCCCCCAGGGATCGTCCGTTACAAAACCACCGACATGGGCGAGCAAGTCACGGATGCGGATGCGCGGGCTATCGCTGGTCGGGTAGGTCCAGCCCTTCATTTCCGGCACATAGTCCTCAGCCAGATCATCAAGGCGCAGCTTCCCCTTATCGCGTAGCGACAAGATGGAGAGTGCTGTGAACGCCTTCGTCATGGAGGCGATGCGGAACAGCGTGTCGGGCGTCACGGGGCGCTTCGCGTCCAGATCCTGAACGCCGACACCTTTCACATAAGAAAGCTGGCCATCCTTGACGATGCCATAGACCATGCCGGGTACATGGGCCTCAGCCTGAAACTTCGTGAAGACCGCGTCGATCTCCGGCGTGAGCGGCTCTAGCGTTTGGGCGTATGCTGTGCCGGACGATGCCAGCGCTGCGGCGAGGATGAGAGAGAGTCTGCGGGTCATACCGCAAGACATACCGCAAAGGTGAGGGATGTCGAACCCGCGTCTATTCTGCGAAGGCAGCCTCGATGACAATCCGTTCTTCCGACCATTCAGGAACGACCGACACGATCATGGGCACCATGAAGGTCTTCTTGTCGGGGCGTTCAATTTCCAGCACGTCGGACGCGCCGAAATTCTCAACCGCGATGCAGGTGCCAACGGCCGTGCCCTCGGTCGTCACACAAGGAAGCCCGATCAGGTCGGCATGATAATATTCGCCGTCCGCAAGCGGCGGGAGCGCATCGCGCGGGACGGCAAGTTCGGTGCCGCGCATCGCCTCGACCGTGTTGCGATCTGTAATTTCGGCAAAGCGCGCAATGGCGCCGTTGGTTCCGGGGCGCACCGACGTCATCGTCAGTGCGCCACCGTTGAACGTCTTGTGCGCCTTCAGGCTGCCCACCCCGTCGGTGAACAGCTTGAGGCGGACTTCGCCCGCCACGCCATGCGCGCCAATGATGACGGCAAGTGTGACGGGGCGGTTCGCAACCATCTTAAAATCCGTTTGCACTGAGCTTGTCGAAGTGCCGTCCTTGGGGCCATGAAAGGCAACAAGAAGTACAGTCCTTCGACAGGCTCAGGACAAACGGCAGCATGAGAGGATTAACCCTCAGCCTTGTCTTCAGCCGGTGCTTCTGCAGCGGGCTCTTCAGCAGCAGGGGCTTCTTCAGCCGCCGCTTCAACAGCGGGTGCTTCTTCTGCGGCAGGGGCTTCCTCGGCAGCAGCTTCAACGGCAGGAGCCTCTTCGGCCACTGCTTCAGCAGCAGGTGCTTCTTCAGCAGCGACTTCTTCGGCAGCGGCTTCTTCAGCAGCGGCTTCTTCAGCAGCGGCTTCTTCAGCAGCGGCTTCTTCAGCAGGCGCTTCTTCAACCGGTGCAGCGGCAGCGGCGGCCGCGGCTTCAGCTTCAGCCTTGGCCGCTTCTTCTGCGTCGATGATCTTCTGGGCACGCTCTTCAGCGCGTTCCTTGGCCTTTTCGCCCGGCTCCGCCTTCTTGGGGTTCAGGCGAGCGGCACGCTCCTTGATGCCAGCCACATCAAGGAAGCGGGCAACACGGTCCGTCGGCTGCGCGCCAACCGAAATCCAGTGCTTCAGACGATCAGCATTCAGCACGATGCGGTTGGCATCGTCCTTGGCGAGCATCGGGTTGTAGGTGCCAACCTTTTCAATGAAGGCGCCATCACGCGGGGCGCGGGCATCGGCGACGACGATGCGATAATAAGGACGCTTCTTGGAACCGCCACGCGACAAACGAATTGAAACTGCCATGATATTTTCCTTCCAATCTAAACTTTAAAACTGTGGCCCTAGGGCCGTCATTTCTTCTTCAACAAATTCTCAAAACCCGGCGGCAAATTGGGCATTCCGCCCCCTGCCGAACCCGCGCCCGGCATCCCGGGCAAACCGCCGCCGCCGAGCAATCCGCCCAAGCCGCCACCGCCCTTACCGAACAGCGCGCCCAGACCTTTAATGCCGCCCATTTTGCGGATCTTCTTCATCGCCGTGGACATTTCCTGATGCATTTTCAGAAGCTTGTTCACTTCCTGCACCGTGGTGCCCGACCCGTTGGCGATGCGAATTTTGCGCTTGGCCTGCAACAGCTCCGGCTTGGTGCGCTCCTTTTTCGTCATCGACGAAATGATGGCGTCCATGCGGACGAGGATGCGATCATCCATGCCCGATGCTGCGCCCTGCAGCTTCTTCATGCCAGGCAACATGCCGGCCAGTGCGCCAAGCCCACCCATGCGCTGCATCTGCTGCAACTGGGCGCGCAGATCGTTCATGTCGAACTGACCCTTGGCCATCTTCGCGGCGAGCGCTTCGGCTTCGTCCTGCTGGATGGTTTCGGCGGCACGCTCAACAAGGCTGACGACGTCGCCCATGCCGAGGATGCGTCCGGCAACGCGGCCGGGATGGAAGACGTCCAGCCCATCCAGCTTTTCGCCGGTGCCGACAAATTTAATCGGCTTGCCCGTCACAGCGCGCATGGACAGCGCGGCGCCCCCGCGTGCATCGCCATCCATACGGGTCAGGATGACGCCCGTCAGCGGCACCTGTTCCGAGAAGTTCTTCGCAACGTTGACCGCGTCCTGCCCGGTCAGGCTGTCGACGACGAGCAGAGTTTCCGCTGGGGTCGCCACATCGGCGACGGCCTTCATTTCGGCCATCAACTGGGCGTCGACATGGAGTCGGCCGGCAGTATCAAGGATGAGGACGTCGAAGCCCTGAAGCTTTGCCGCCTGCATGGCACGCTTGGCGATATCCACCGGCTGCTGGCCCGCCACGATGGGCAAGGTCGCAACGCCGGTCTGTTCGCCCAGAATGGCGAGCTGTTCCTGCGCTGCCGGACGGTTGACGTCGAGCGACGCCATCATGACCTTCTTGCGGTCCCGTTCCGTCAGCCGCTTGGCGATCTTTGCGGTCGTTGTTGTTTTACCGGAGCCTTGCAGACCCACCATCATGATGATGGCCGGCGGCGTCACGGCCAGTTCAAGATCACTCGCTTCGCTGCCGAGCATGTCCACGAGCGCGTCGTTGACAATCTTGACGACCTGCTGGCCCGGCGTGATCGATTTCAGGACCGACTGGCCGACTGCCTGCTCCGTAACCTTGTCGATGAAGGTCCGGACAACCGGCAGCGCCACATCTGCCTCAAGCAGCGCAACGCGCACTTCGCGCATGGCCTCACGCACATCCGCTTCGTTGAGCGCACCACGGCCACGCAGCCGGTCAAAGACACCGCCAAGCCTTTCGCTCAAACTTTCGAACATGCGTTCGTTCCTTCAAAATGCCCAAACAGAATACGCCGGCGGACGAAAACTCGTCGGCCAGCGTACGCCCTTGGGCGGCCAATTTCTTGCTTTTCAGATTGGAAAGCAGGCGGGCCTCTAACCGATTCCCCCGCGCCCGTCAATGCAACTGGCCGGTTGGCCGCCCCCGAACCCTAGGTCCAAAGCCGACTTAACACGATCTTCACGCTTTGTCCGCATACCCAGATGCTGAAGCGGCATGTGCAAGGGGGCATAAGCTCGGTGTCTGAAGTCATTCAAAGAGAAAAGTCCGCGTCCAATTCGATCGCGCAGGCCGCAGGCCGCGATATCGTAATGGGTGGAATCATGGTGGCGGCCATCGTCCTGTTTGCAGGAACCGGGTCAAGCGCCATGATCAGCGCGGTGCAGACCTTGCTTGGCCATCATGGCCAGACAGACAATGTGCTCGTCGTCGCCCTTTTGCTCAACATTGCGCTGATCCTGTTTGGCTGGCGCCGCTATATTGACCTCCAAAAGCAAGTCGAAGAGCGCACCGCTGCCGAAGAGCGGGCCCAGGTCCTTGCCATGCGCGACCCCCTCACCGGCTTTCACAACCGCCGCTCCCTGGCGGAACAAGGCTCCGAAATGCTGGCGCGGGCTGGCAAGCGCGGCAAGCAGCTTGCCATGCTGATGCTGGATCTTGACCACTTCAAAAACGTCAACGACATTCACGGCCACGCGGTGGGTGACGGTCTGCTGCGCGCAGTTGCCGCCGAAATCACCAAGCTGATGCCCCCCAATGCGCTTGCCGCACGGCTGGGCGGCGATGAATTTGCCGTTGCTTTCGTATTCGACGTCGCCAACCCGGAAGTTGTGGACCGCATTGCCGAAGCCATGGTGTCGCGCCTTGGCCAGCCGCTCAGCGCCGATGGCACTTTCATCCACACCAGTATCTCGCTCGGCCTCGCCCATTCGGCGCCGGATTGCGATACGGTCGATTCGCTCATGCGTCGCGCCGACATCGCCATGTATGCCGCCAAGCATCAGGGCCGGAACCGCTTTTCCTGGTTCGACGCGTCGATGGAGCGCGAGCTGCAGGCGCGTACCGAGTTGGAAGTCTCCATGCGCCGCGCCATCCCGGCGGGCGAGTTTGAACCCTATTTTGAACAGCAGATCGACCTGACGACGGGCCGCCTGCAGGGCTTTGAGGTTCTCGCGCGCTGGAACCACCCGACGATGGGCATCATCGCGCCTGACCGGTTCATTCCGATTGCCGAGGAAACCGGCATGATCGCCGACCTCTCCTTCTCCGTCATCCGCAAGGCGCTGACGGAGGCGCGGGACTGGGATCCATCGCTCATCATTTCGGTGAATATCTCACCGACCCAGCTGCGCGACCCCTGGCTTGCCCAGAAAATCGTGAAGCTGCTTGTGGAAACGAGCTTTCCGGCCAACCGCCTGGAAATCGAAATCACAGAAACGTCGCTGTTCGACAATCTGTCGCTGGCGCAGTCAATCGTCGGCAGCCTTAAGAATCAGGGCATCAAAATTGCCCTTGATGATTTCGGCACCGGTTACAGCTCGCTCGCCCACCTTCGCGCCCTGCCATTTGATCGCATTAAGATCGATAAGAGCTTCGTGACCTCGCTTATCGAGAACCCGGAAAGCGCGGCCATCGTGAACGCGATTGCGCGTCTGGGCGATAACCTGTCCATGCCCGTCACGGCGGAAGGCATTGAAGTTGGCGAAATCGAAGAACGCCTGCGTCAGCTTGGCGTCCATAAAGGTCAGGGCTGGCTCTATGGTCGGCCGCTGCCAATCACGGCGGTCCTTGAATTGCTCGCGGAACGCAACCTGCTTCCGGCGGCACGCCAGAGCACTGTAACCGCTCAGCCCGCCGAAGGTCTTCTCCCCGATTTCGACGAGGAAGTCCGCCGCCTCGCCTGAGGTTGCTGCCTTACACTGTTGGACTCATCGCTCGTGCGGGCTTAAAGGGCCGCGCATGGGCGACAGCTTTTACAAGATGCACGGATTGGGCAACGACTTCGTCGTGATCGACGCGCGTGAAAACGCCGTCGCCATGAGCGAAACGCGCGCACGCGCCATTGCGGACCGACGCACTGGCATCGGCTGTGACCAGCTCATTCTGCTCGGCCCATCAGACAGCGCCGACGCGCGGATGCGGATTTTCAATCACGACGGCAGCGAAGTGGGCGCCTGCGGCAATGCGTTTCGCGCGGTCGCACTCCTCCTCGGCGGCAAGACGACTCTGGAGACGCTGGGCGGAACCATTGCGTTGGAAGCGCAGGGCGATTCAGCGCGCGTCGACTTAGAAGATCCGCGTTTTGACTGGGACATCATCCCGCTCGCTTACGCCATGGAAACACGCGACATGCCGGTCAGCTGGGAAGAGCTTGAGCATCCGGCTGCCGTCAATGTCGGCAATCCGCACGTCATCTTCTTCGTGGCGGATGCTGACGCGGTGGATCTCGCCCGGCTCGGCCCCGTCATCGAAACCGATCCGATTTTTCCTGAACGCATCAACGTCAACGTCGCGAGCCTTTCCGGCAAGGATCACCTGAAGCTGCGCGTCTGGGAACGCGGCGCAGGCCTGACGCTGGCCTGCGGGACCGGCGCCTGCGCGACAGCGGTGGCCGCCATCCGTGCGGGTCTTGTGGCCTCTCCCGTCAAGGTGTCGCTGCCCGGTGGCGACCTGACCATCGCATGGGCACCGGGGGAACGCATCTGCATGACGGGACCCGCCACCCTCGTCTACACCGGCGAGACGGACTGGAGCCGCTTCGGATGAGTGGCGCGGAGGTGGTCAATTTCGGCTGCCGCCTCAACATTGCCGAAGGCGAAGCGATCCGGGCGGCCGCGGCCGATCAGGACAATCTCGTCATCTTCAACAGCTGTGCTGTGACGGCAGAGGCGGAGCGACAGGTGCGTCAGGCCATCCGCCGCACAAAGCGCGAGCGCCCCGAGGCGCGGATTGTTGTCACCGGTTGTGCGGCGGAAACCATCGGAGCGGAACTTGCCGCTATGGCCGAGGTGGATGCCGTGGTTGGGAATGCGGCCAAGCGCGAGTTGCGATCCTATTATCCGTTCGTCCCGAGCGCAGTCGAGGGACGTGTCTCGACTTCGCTCGATACGAACGGACTTGAGGCCCCCGCCATCTCCGGCGCCGACCATGCCCGCGCCTTTGTCGAGGTGCAGAATGGGTGTGACCATGATTGCACTTTCTGCGTCACAACTCTGGCGCGCGGGCCAAGCCGCTCCATCCCCGCAGGCGCCATCATCGATGCGATCAAAGCGCGCGTTGAGGCCGGGCAGAAGGAAGTAATCCTGACGGGCGTTGACCTCACCAGCTATGGGCCAGACCTCCCGGGCAGCCCCACGCTCGGCCTGCTGGTGGAACGCATCCTGACGCACGTGCCCGCACTGGAGCGGCTGCGGCTCTCCTCGCTCGATTCTATCGAGATTGACGACCGGTTGTTTGACCTCATCACAGGGGAGGCCCGGATCATGCCGCACGTCCACCTCTCGCTACAGTCCGGCGATGACATGATCCTGAAGCGCATGAAGCGCCGGCATTTGCGCACCGATGCCGTCCGGCTGGTCGAGCGGTTGAAGGCCAAGCGCCCCGACATCGCCATCGGGGCCGACATCATCGCAGGCTTCCCGACAGAAGAGGAGGACATGTTCGCCAATAGTCTCGCGCTGCTGGAGGATTGCGACATCGTGTTCGGTCACATCTTCCCCTACAGCCCGCGCCCCGGCACCGCGGCGGCGCGGATGCCGCAGTTGGACAGGGCGACGATCAAAGCCCGCGCGGATCGCCTGCGCACCGCAGCACAGGGCCGCAAAACGCACTGGCTGGAGAGCATGATTGGCACAGAAAGACGGGTCCTCATCGAGCGCGACGGGCGCACCGGCCATGCCGAAAATCATGCGTCTGTTGAAATTCCCGCAACAGAGGATTTCCGCTTTGCGCCCGATGCCTTAAAGGGCCGCATCATGACCCTGACCATCACCGCGAGCGACGGCGCCAAGCTGACCGGCATTCCTGCATGAGCGACGAGGAAAACACGCCCTGGCACAAGAAGCTGCTCGGCGGCTTCAAGCGCACGTCGGAACGGCTGACCGAGAATCTGACCGGTCTTGTCACCAAGTCCAAGCTGGACGCGGAAACGCTCGACGAGATTGAAGAGGCGTTGATCGTCTCTGATCTTGGCCCCGCCACCGCGCACCGCATCCGCAACCGGCTGGCCGACAGCCGCTATGAGCGTGGCATCGACGAGGCAGGTGTCCGCGAAGTGCTGGCGAGTGAGATCCGCGATGTGTTGGCACCTGTGGCCAAGCCGCTCGACATCATCGCCTTCCCGCGCCCGCAGGTGATCCTCGTCATCGGCGTGAACGGCTCCGGCAAAACAACGACCATCGCCAAGCTGGCCCATTTGTTCCTCGAGCAGGATTACGGCGTCATGCTGGCGGCAGGCGACACCTTCCGCGCGGCCGCCATCGGCCAGTTGAAAGTCTGGGCAGACCGCTTGGGCGTGCCCATCGTGTCGGGCGCCGAAGGAGGCGATGCGGCAGGGATTGTGTTCGACGCGGTCAAGCAAGCGACGGAGACAGGCATCGACGTGCTCATCGTCGACACCGCCGGCCGCCTCCAGAACAAGCGTGAACTGATGGACGAACTGGCCAAGATCCGCCGCGTGATTGGGCGCATCAACCCGGCCTCCCCGCACGACGTTGTCCTCGTGCTCGATGCGACGACGGGGCAGAATGCGCTGTCGCAGATCGAAATCTTTAAGGAAGTCGCGGGCGTCACCGGCCTTGTCATGACCAAGCTGGACGGCACCGCGCGCGGCGGCGTTCTGGTTGCGGCAGCCGAAAAATTCGGCCTGCCCATCCACGCCATCGGCGTTGGGGAGACGATCGGTGATCTTCGCCCGTTTGACGCAGACGAAGTCGCCAACATCATCGCCGGAGCAGACAAGGCATGACGCAAGAGCCGCAGACCACCACGGCACCCGCACAGCCCGCGCCCAATCTGCTCGTTGATCTGGGGCCGCTCGGCGCGTTCCTGCTGACCTATTGGGCAGCGGGCGTTTGGGTGGCCACAGGCGCCTTCATGGCCGCGACGCTTGCTGCCATTATCTGGTCCAAGCTGAAGCACGGCAAGGTCTCGGTACTGCTGATGTTCTCAGGCGTCATGGTGCTGTTCTTCGGCGGCCTCACCATATGGCTGCACGATGAAACCTTCATCAAGATGAAGCCGACGCTCTATTATGTCATGGTCGCGGGCATCCTGTTCTTCGGCACGCTGACCAAGAAACCGACGCTCGAACTGGTGATGGCGCATGCCTATCCTGAACTCAGCCAGCGCGGCTGGCATTTGCTGACGCGCAACTTTGCCTGGTTCTTCATCGGCATGGCGATCCTCAATGAAATCGTCTGGCGCAACAGCTCAACGGGCTTCTGGCTCGGCTATAAGCTGTGGGGTGCCTTGCCGCTTACCCTGCTGTTCGGCGGGCTCAATGTGCCGATGATCCTGCGGCACAGTGCGAAGGCAGAGGCGGATTCCAAACCGTCATCCTGAACTTGTTTCAGGATCCATTGGCATCGCAGTTCCCGGATATGGATGCGCGTCCGTCATCGCCTGTGTTCATGGATGCTGAAACAAGTTCAGCATGCCGGCTGGGGTTACGCAGCCGCCTCCAGCAACCCGAGTTTTTTCAGGCAATGCCGCAGCTGATCATAGGTCAGCCCAAGCGCCTTGGCCGTCGCGCGCTGGTTGTGCCGATGCCGACGCAGAGCTTCTTCCAGCAGGGACCGCTCATAAGCGTGGACCGCGGCGCGAAAATCTTCGGGCTTGCTGAGCGGCACCACGGGGGCGGGATCTTTCGCGGTCAGGTCTGCAGGCGCTGACGCTGCCAGCCCCTGCCCCGTCACCGGCTGCCAGGGCGATACGAACGGATCGAAGACGATGTTGCCGACCGGCAGGCTGGTGTCGTCCCAGCGATAGACCGCGCGTTCAGATACGTTGCGCAGTTCACGGATGTTGCCCGGCCAGGGATAAGCTTCCATCTCCGCCATCGCCTCGGTGTCAAAGCCCGGCCAGCGTGGCCAATCCAGTTCCGCCGCCATGCGCCGCCCGAAAAAGTCGGCCAATTGGGCGATATCCCCGTCCCGCGCGCGGAGCGGCGGCAAGGTAATCACATCAAACGACAGCCGGTCGAGAAGGTCGGCGCGGAACCGGCCCTTATCGACCATGGCGGGCAGATGTTCATTGGTGGCCGCGACAATGCGCACATCAACGCGCACCGGCTTGTTCGCGCCGATGCGGGTAATCTCTCCATATTCAACGGCGCGGAGAAGTCGTTCCTGCGCGCCCGCTG